>PPYE01512191.1_pt1 | contig 11492 bp, 23 predicted proteins | sample 1559881 | NCBI WGS metagenome assembly PPYE01 (sample SAMN08240022, study PRJNA423297) | Human gut metagenome, whole genome shotgun sequencing project.
GATGGATACCGTGAGGCGGTAAAAAATGCCTCTGCGGCTTTGGAAGAAATCAAGGCCAAATGCAAAATACAGACTGAGAGTGAACACATTGACGATAGCTGTGACCGACGCACCTACACGTTAGAAACGCTTGAAAAGCAGTTGCAGCTACTTTCTGAGCGTTCACATAAAGCGTATTCTGAGCCGTTTATTTGTGAATTAACGCAGGCAATGGTGCAAGTGGCCAAAGTTATTTGCTGTATTTAGCTTGGGCATTTTCATAAGAGGGGGAAATATGAAAAACAAGATTTCCATGCTGGTTCTTTTAAGCGCTTTTCAAATTGGAGTGCTTTTTGAGATTTTAGATGTTTTGAAAAATAAGAAATAAGAAAGCCCCGCCGGTGCAGCGAACACCGACGAGGCAGCGGAACCTGATTGAGGTAACCAAACAGGCCGCAAGGACAGTATAACACTTCCTTGCCGGTCTTGGCAAGGGAGGTAATTTTTATCCGTGAAAACAGGGCTGCCCTGTATATCCTTACGGGGATATTGGTAGCCGCAGGGCTTTTTATCATGGGCTACTGGAGGTGAAAAGAGATGATGCACTACATAGAATTGCGAAAACGAATGCTGGAAGCGGGGTATAACCACGAAGAGCTTGCGAGGGCGGCGCACATGTCCAAGTGCGGCTTTTCGAACCGCATAAACAAAAGGATTCCGTGGCGCGCCGACGAAATGGAACGCATTGGAAAGCTGCTACGCTTCGGGCCGGAGGAATACGGAAAATACTTTTTTGAGTATGAGGGATGCGGAGTATGAAATTTTTGAAGGATTTTTGCCTTGTGGCGGCGATTGTACTTATGATAACGGCGCTGGGCGGCGTGATAGACGGATGCCCGGCCGGATGGGTAGCGGCGCTGCTGGTATTTGCGGGGCTGGGAGGAATCGTGTGGCTGGTATGGCGAAACGAAATGAAGTAGTGGAGTGCCGGGGGTGTGAATACTGGCGGACGATGGGAAACAGCAGCAAGTGCATGCACGCCTGCCACTACTGCCTTGAAACAGGGAACCCACGGGGCATGCCTGCGGCGGAGTGCTACAAGCACGAGGGCACACCCTACAAGCCAAAGAAAAGAGGTGTAAGACGTGACAAAAGAACATGAAGAAATGCTGAACATGGTACGCAGTGCAATGGAGATAGCAGAGAGCCGTGCCAGCTATGCCGCAAGTGTGCGTCTGCTGTTTGACACCACGGTGGACGTGATGCAGTTGGAAGTGAACGGTAAGGTGTACACGCTGCGGGCCGGGGAAGAAAAGGCGCTGCGCATGGCACAGCGTGAGATTGGCCGCGCACGCGAAGATGTGGAGGAAGAAGCGGCTGAAATGGAGGTGACGGAAGATGGGCGCGAATGGAGCAATCAGCGCGCGATGCCGCCGGGAAAGCCTTGCGAAAGTGGACATGCCGACGAGGAAAGAAAAGATACTCGCAGTGCTTGAAGCAGGGCCGGAGGACGGCATGACAGCCCGCGAAGTAATGCGGGCGCTGGGATATACCGATATGAACAGCGTAAGGCCGAGACTGTCAGACCTTGACCGGGAAGGCAAGGTGATACAGGCCGGAAAACGGGAAGATACGCTGACCGGCATAAATACGACGGTATACAAAATCGTGGCAAAATAAAAAGCCCTGCATCCGCTGGCACGGAACGCAAGGGCAGCATGAAAAATCACACTATCTAAAGGATAGCACCCAAGGGAGGAAAAGTCAATGACACTGCATGAAGCTGTGGCCCGAAACATGCGCAGCCATTGGGATTATGCGCCGGAGCCGGAAAGCGTGTGCTGCCCAGAATGCGGGCAATATCAAGGCGAGGACGACGTGCTCTATTTTTACACGGGCACAGGTGAGTGCGTAGGGTGCTGGCGAGACGTAGAAAAGCACAGTGCAGAGGGCTTTGACTATAAGTGCAGCATGTGCGGGGAAGAAACAGACGGCCCGATTTACACCGTGCGAGGAACAGATATTGTGCTGGGATGCGAAAACTGCATTACAGAACGCACAATGGAAGAATGCCTGCTTTATGGGATTTTGCAGACAGCATGACAAAACAGGAGGACAACATGGAAGGAAAGAATTATTTTCAGGTATTAAACGATGTCAATGTTGGAGATAAGGCCGAGAAGAAAAACGGGCTTACATATCTTTCTTGGGCGTGGGCTTGGGCAGAAATAAAGAAAAGATTTCCCGACGCCTTTTACACCATCTATGAAAATGCAGACGGGTGGAATTACCACACAGATGGGCGCACCTGCTGGGTGAAAACCGGCGTCACAGTGAACGGCATTGAACATATAGAAGATTTGCCTGTGATGGATAACCGAAACAGAAGCATTCCGCTGGACGGTGTGACAAGCACGGATGTGAACAAGGCAATTCAGCGGAGCTTGACAAAAGCATGCGCACGGCACGGGCTGGGATTATATATCTATGCAGGCGAGGATTTGCCGGAGGCCGAAAAGGAACCGGAAAAGCCTGTGATTTGCACGGTGTGCGGTGCACAGATAGCGGCTGGTAAAAACGGATGGAAGCCGGAGCAGATTGCGGAGTATTCGATGCGGAGATTTAACAAGGTGATGTGCCCGGCCTGCCAAAAAGCTGCCATGAAAGAAGAATCTGACGGCGGCACACTGACATTTGGGGCGAACTGATATGCAGGAATGGTGCTTTAAGGTGGAAGGCTTTATGAGCCTTTTGCCGCGGATTCTGTCGGCAGTGAATGGACTGGACAAGGGAAAGCAATATGTGCTTACCATCAAACAAAAGACAAAGCGCCGGAGCCTTGACGCGAACGCCTATTGCTGGGTGCTGCTGGACAAGCTGGCGGTGGAGCTTTCCAAAAACGGGCCTGCGAAATCGCCGGAGGAAATTTACCGCGAGACGATACCGCTTGTGGGCGGGAACAGTAAGATAGTGCCTGTGCGTGAGGATGCAATAGAGGCATGGAAAGAGATATGGAGCGCCGGGCGCACAGGCTGGATATGCGAGGATATGGGGCCGTGTGCAAACATTCCGGGGTATCACAACATTCGGTGCTTTTATGGCTCCAGCGTATACGACACAAAGCAAATGGCGCGGCTGATAGACCTTATTGTGCAGGAGTGCAGGCAGCTTGACATTGAAACAGCGCCGCCGCAGGAGATAGAGAGGATGATGCAGGAATGGCGGTAAATGGATATGGCGCAGAGCTTGACCGCAACGGATATGCGCCCAGCATTGTGCAGGAGGACGCGGACGAGTGCTGTGCTGTCTGCTATGCCAACGGAAGCAAAGACCCGCTGAACCGACACGAAATATTCGGCGGGGCATACCGCAAGAAATCGAAGCGTCTTGGGCTTTGGGTAAGCCTGTGTCATGACCGGTGCCACCAACATGGGCCGAACAGCGTACACCAAAACGCAGAGGCAAACCGGGCCTTAAAGGTGCGGGGGCAGCGGGCGGCCATGGAAAAATACGGGTGGAGCAAAGAGGATTTCATCCGGGAGTTTGGGAAAAGCTATTTGGAGGACTGACATGCTGAATGTAATCGCCCTCATGGGCAGACTGACCGCAGAGCCGGAGTTAAAACACACGCCGAATGGAGTAGCGGCATGCAAATTCCGCATTGCGGTGGAACGCAGCTTTGCACGCGCCGGAGAAGAGCACAAGGCGGATTTTATCGACATTGTGACATGGCGCAAAACGGCAGAATTTGTGTGCAAATACTTTGGAAAGGGCAGCCTGATTGCCGTGAACGGCAGCTTGCAGACACGCAATTATGAGGACAAGAACGGCAACAGGCGCACAGCCTATGAAGTGGTGGCAGACAATGTGCATTTTGCCGGAGAAAAGACGGAAAACAAGCCGAAACCCTTTGGCCCTGCCACAACACCGGTAGACATCAATAGCGGGCCGGATGATTTCGCGGTGATTGACAGCGAAGAAGATTTGCCTTTCTGAAAGCGGGGTGTGACAGATGGAAGGTTTTATCCTTCTGCACCGCAGGCTTTTAGGATGGGAATGGTACGGGGACGGAAACACCATGCGGGTGTTTATCCATTTGCTTTTGAAGGCCAATTTTGAACCAAGGAAATGGCGTGGCGTAACAGTGGGCCGAGGGCAGTGTGCGACAAGCCTTGCGGAAATTGCCGGTGAACTGGGATTGAGTGAGCGAAATGTGCGTACTGCAATAAAACACTTAAAATCGACAGGCGAAGTGACACACGAACGACACTCTGATTTTGGCTTGTACACAATAAAAAAATACGATGCTTATCAAGTAAATGACACTCGAAGTGACAGGCGGGTGACACCCGACCGACACACAGAAGAACAATTAGAACAAGCTAAAAACTTAAAGAAAGAAACTCCCCCTAAAGGGGGAGTAAAGAAAGAAAGCGCGGCAAAGGCGAAATACGGCGAATTTGAGAACGTGTGGCTCGACGGGCAAGAGCATGGGAAGCTGGTGGACAGCTTGGGCGACATTGGCGCAGCGGAATACATAGAGCGCCTGTCTGCCTATCTTGCACAAACCGGGCACCGTTACAAAAGCCACTATGCCACCCTGCTGAACTGGTGGCGAAAGGATGGACAGCCTGTGAAAAGGACGCCTGCGCCGCACAGGATGAAGCCGGACGCCGGGCGAGAAATAACGCCTGATATGACGGCAAGGGAGATATTCTAAATGCAGAGTACGGAAATGAGCGTGATAGGCAGCATCCTGATGGAGCCTGCGTTTTTGGGAATTGCCCGCGGGATGCTGTCGCCCCGGATGTTTGAAGACGAAAGGCTGGCACGGGTTTTTTCCTGCGCGCTGAAGCTGGCGAAAGCAAATTTGCCCGTGGATGCCGTGACCGTAACGGACAAGCTGGGCACTGAATATGGGCCGCTGATTGTGGAGTGCGCACAGATGGTGCCGACGGTAAGCGAAGGGAATTTTGCCGTATATGCAGGGGCAGTGCTGGACGCATGGCGTGAACGTGAGATACGGGCCGCAGCGCTGGAGATAGCCACGGGCGGCCAGACAGCGGACGACATGACGGCCAGACTGGCAGAACTTTTGAAGCGGCAGTATGACATCACCAGCAAGGTGCGGCGAGGCACGGAATGCACATTTCTGGAGGCTGTGGGGGAAACATACAAAAACCTGTTCGCGCCGGACACAAGCCTGAAAATAGAGCGCGGGGCATTTGGCATGCTGTGCGACGTGCTGGGCGGATTGCAGCGCGGCGGTGTGTATGTGATAGCAGCGAGGCCGGGCGATGGGAAAACAGACGTGGCCTTACAGTTGGCGGTGACACTGGCGAAGGATTACCGCGTGGACTACCGAAGCCTGGAAATGAGCACAGAGCAGTTGACGCACCGCATTTTGTCCAGAGCGTGTATTATCAACAGCACGAGATTTCGCGACCACCAGATAAATGAGAGCGAACAAAAACGCATTGGCATGGTGGTAGACGCCATGAAGGGCCTGCACCTTGTGATGGACGACACGGGAAGCATTTCGGCGGAGGACGTGGAAGCGAAGCTGGCGGCCTCGAAGCCGGACGTGATGTTTATCGACTATTTGGGGCTAATGAAGGGCGACACGAGCGGCAAGAAGCCTCTGTGGCAGGTAACGGGCGAGACGATGCACGCGCTGAAAGCCTCGGCAAAGCGGCACAATGTAGTGATTGTGGCGTTGGTACAGCTTAATAGGGCGGTAGACAAGCAAAAGGCTCCGACACTATCCGACCTACGGGGAAGCGGAGACATTGAAGCGGATGCAGACGCGGTTTTGTTCATGAGGCCGGAAAAGAGCGAGGATTTTTTGAGCGGCGATGATTACTGGCCTGTGCAGGTGATTTTAGCAAAGAACAGGCATGGCGGTGTGGGGTGTGTAGAATACCACTGGCAGCCGCAGTATCACCGGTATTTACCGCTTGCGAAAGGAGAGAAAACATGAAAATTGTACTGAAGGGCGTTCCGCCGAGCCTGAACCGGTTTGCGGGAAGAAAAAACACATGGAAATACCGGGATGCAAAAAAGCAGTGGAGCGATGCTGTGTACATAGCCTGCATGGCGCAGAGGCCATACGAGACGCTGGAAAGGGCCATGGTGCGCATAGACTACTATTTTCCCGACAGGCGCAGGCATGATGCAGATAACTACGCGGGAAAGTTCCTGCATGACGGGCTGACACGCGCGAAGGTGATACAGGATGATGATTTTGCGCACTTATGTACTGCGGTGCACGGGCATGTGGACAGGGATAACCCGCGCACAGAAATTACGGTTGTGAGGATGGTACAGGAATGAGTGTACAGGAGATAGCAGCGCGTGAATATCTGGCGGGAAATGCGCTTGGCAAGGTGGCGCAAAAGTACGCTGTGAGCATGGAAGCTGTGCTGGAAGCCGCAGCCAAAATTCCACGGCAGAAGGTGCATGCGAAAATGCCCCGGAAAGGTGGCGCGAATGTAATAACGCAGACCAACATCTGCATGGAATGCGCCAAAGCCTGCGGCGGGTGCAGCTGGACGGCAGTAGCGGCAGACGGAAAAACACTACTGTGGAAGCCAGTAGACGGCTGGACGGCAACACCTGTCAAAATCAATGTGAGGGCAGAGGGCGGCAAAGTGCGGGAAATCGAATCGTACCACATCACAGCGTGCCCGGAGTTCGAGAGAGGATGAAGATGGAAACCAAAAAGCTGATACATAAAATCATCACTGCACAAGCCCCGAAAGGACGGCCCAAGCGGCAGAAATGCCCCGGCTGCATATGGGGCAATAAGGTGTCTGGCGTATGCACGCAGCCTCGGTGTATTAAGGGATTGGAGAACAAGTCATGGGAATAAAGTGTAAACTGTATCATGATAATTTTCAGAATTTCAAGCGGTACAATATTCCGAAAGCACAACTGATTATTGCAGATATTCCGTACAACATAGGAAAAAACTTTTATGGCTCAAATCCGATGTGGTATGTAGGCGGGAACAATAAGAATGGAGAAAGCAAACTTGCAGGGAAAGCAGCTTTTAATACAGATGTCAATTTTAACATTGCGGAATATTTCCATTTCTGCAATAGGCTACTAAAGAAAGAGCCGAAAAAAAGTAATGGAAGGGGAAAATCTTCGGATGCCCCCTGTATGATTGTATTCTGTGCGTTTGAGCAAATAGAAGTGGTGCGACGGTATGCGGAAAAACACGGGTTTGCACACTGCATCCCGCTGGTGTTCTGCAAGAATTACAGCCCGCAGGTATTAAAGGCAAACATGCGGATTTGTGGCGCGACCGAGTATGCGCTTGTATTGTACAGGGACAGGCTGCCGAAATTCCGTAACGGAGGGAAAATGGTATTCAACTGGTTCCCGTGGCAAAGGGATAGTGCGCGTGAATATCCGAAAATCCATCCGGCACAAAAGCCGGTTGGTGTTCTGAAAAGATTGATTGAGCTATTTACTGACCCTGGGGATGTAATAATTGACCCGTGTGCAGGAAGTGGGGCAACGCTACGAGCAGCGGCTGAGTTAGGGAGAAATTCATATGGATTTGAAATGGACAGGAATTTCTATGAAAAGGCACTAAACGAAATGATACCCGAAGAGATTTTGCAGGTATTACATCCGTACACATTGTATGACATGGTAGGAAGTGATTTTGTTGGATGACATTAAACGCGCCCTTCTGGGCGATAAAGAGGCAGCCAAGCGGATGACGGATGCGGGGATAATAGTACCGTGTTCTTGGTGCGGTAAAATTCCAGAGATAACGGTTTACGACAGGTGGATAATATACAGATGCGATTGTGGAATAACAAAGGCTTATCCTGGGTATCTCCAGACTAAAGAAAGCCCTGTGCTTGCGTCTGCGCCTGAATCGGCTTTAAAAGAATACTATCACAAAGACGCGGACATAGAAGCCCGCCTCGCTTGGAACACCCGCGCGCCGATTCTGAGTGCGGAAGAGATGGAGATGCTGGAGGGAATGGAATGAGTATCGGATACAACTACACCCATTCTGCCGTTGACGGTAACGGGATGGAGTATATTACCTTCCTTCTGGAACCGGAGAGGCTTGATGAACACGGGCTGCGATGCGGAAAGGCTGTACATATCGACATAGACAATCGGAGGCAGAAAACCACGGTTTATACCTTCGACTGGATTCGCGGAGGCCCGGCGAACTTCAAAAAGATTATCGAGCTTAAAGACGATATTGTAGGAGCCGTGGAGGTTCCTAGTCTGATGGAACGGCTCGGAATCAAAATAAAGGAGGCCCAGCCATGACGCGGGAAGAAGCGATTACACAGCTTGATCTTCTGCTAGAATACTGCGAAAGCATGATGACCAGCGAATATCCTGTGTGGAGGCGAGATTGCGAAGCGCTACAAATGTTGATTGCCGCCCTTCGCCCTATCAGCCGGGAGCAGGTGGAGACGGCTTGGATGGGATGCCAGTATTGCGACGAGGAATGGGGAACTTGTAATCCAATTACCAACCGGTTCACAATGCCTCCAAGAGGCGGCATACGGTTTTGTCCGATGTGTGGCCGTCCCCTAACGGCCGAGGCCGTTGACATGGTGATGGAGAGATTGGAGGCGCTGAAAGATGGCAAAAACGATTGATAAACAAACCATGCTCGACCTCATCGTAGAGGCCAAGCGCACAGACCCGGAAACAGGGAGCTTTGCGGAATGTCTGGCAGAATATTTGGCAGAGCATCTGCCCACCCTCACCCCGCCGAACGAGTGGGTGAGCGTGGAAAATGCCGTCCCTGACCCTGGAGAGCGCGTGCTTGCCACGGATGGCACATTTGTGGGAGAGGCATATCGGACCAGCGCAAATACCTGGTACCGACACACCGGCTTCCCGTGGCGGGACTGCTTGCAAAGCATCGTCACGCTCTGGATGCCCCTGCCGACGGCTGATAAGGACAATCATGTCCCTGCCAAAGCGCTTGTTGCAGGGTTTAAGGCGCAAAAGCTGGATAGGCTGGAAAAGAGACTGCGGGAGGGATAGGGCTTGACAAAGAAGGAATTTCGGGCGTTGTGGGCTGTGCCGATAGATATAGACGCGCGGCGCAGAAGGATTAAGCGGATGCAGGCCATGCTTGACGATGCGCCGGTGGTAGTGGATACAGTGCAGGCCAGCAGCGATGCGCCAGCATACGGAATGCACACTGTTAAAATTACGGGCATAGATACGGCCGGGAGGGCTGAGAAACGCACGGTGCTGGCGAAGCTGCAAGCTGACATGCAGCAGCGAAACAAACAGTACAGGGCAGACTATGCACAGGCGGTGGAGCTTATAGAGGGGATAGAGGATACAGACCTGCGAGCGGCTGTACATATGGTATGCCTGGAGGGCGAGGGCTGGGAATACGTTGCGGCGAGGCTGGGCAAAACGGGTGATGCGTGGCGTATGCGCGTGGAACGCTGGCTGGATGCAAACCTGCAATAAAAAATCCCCAGCCTTTACGGGCTGGGGATGCCTTATTTATCCCATATCCAGTCTTCCGGTGCACTTCCGCCATAAAGCTCCGATACGGCGGCGACCTCAACGGGCATCTCATGTCGTTTGCCGTCTGCGCCGGGAACGAGCAGGACAATGCCGGAGCGGATGGCGCGGTCTATGGCGTCATTGATGCTCTCTTTAATATCCATGAGGCGCGCCTCTTTTGTGAGGACATACACTGTGCTTCCCATGCCGTCCTTGGCGCTGTATCTGGTGCTGTGCAGGCCGTTGATGGTGACATTTGCAATCAGGTAATCCCCGCCCTCCACGTCTTCGGGCAGGACGATTTTGACGATTTTCCGCCATGGCTCTTCGCTTCGAAGCTCGTTGTAGATGCCCCAGCCCTCTGGCAGCAGGTTTGCCAGATTAGGGCCTTCCGGCCGCGTGGAAAGCAGAGATACGCCTGCCGCGGTTCCGTACAGCCCTACGCTTTCAGGCCCGTAGGTATCTCTGCTTGGCGCTTTGAGGGCGTGATGGACGGCCACAATGATGTCATAGGTATGCATAATATCTCCCTCTTTTTATGACAGCAAATTATCTGCACTGCATCCAAAGGTATCTGCCAGGGCTTTCAGTGTGTCTATATTTGGCTTGACAACGTTATTTTCCCACCGGGAAACATCTACCTGCCGGGCGCCGATTGCCTCGGCAAGCTCTTTTTGTGACAGGTTGTTATGCTTGCGGTAATATGCAATTCTTTCTCCCAGCGTGTCATGCTCAAGGACAGGCTCAGGCCAGCCAGAACGATACCCCAAATGGAACGAGCCTTGTTGGTCTAATGGGATGCTGTGCGTAAACGACGCTTCGAGCTCTTCCGGGGTGATGCCCTGTAAAGTTTTTGCGGCTGCGGCGTCCATCGCGGGATTCATTTTGCGCATTTGATGGGCGCGGGTAATAAGCTTGGTAATAGCAAGCAGCGGAAAGTTAATAGCATTTTGCATATCCGCAGCATTGGCGCCTCTGCCGTCTGTTACATGGTCGGACAGGAGCCGGTAAAACTGGCCGAGCTGGTATACTTTTTCGGTTGTCATATTGTTCCCTCCGGATTTTCTTTGTCTCCATGATATATCATTTATGATATATTTTCAATGCGCAGAATGACAGAAAACAAGGGAGGATTTTGTGCAAATATATCATTCGTGATATATTTTGCCGGCTGCGCTAAAAAATATTTTTCAAGATGTTCGGAATGTTCGAAATGTTCGTTTTTGGTATGCTATAATTATACTGGAGAAAGTGGAGGCTGGACACTTTCTCACCGTCGGAAGGAGCCGCCCCAGGCTTGGGGCGGCCTTTCCTTTTGCGGTTATTCGCCGAGAGCCGGGGTTGCGAGCGGGGCCCCGGAATGAGCGCGGCGAATTTTGGGCGCGAAGCCACACACGCGCAGCGTGTGACCGGCCTGCCCGGTTTCGCATTAGCGAAATGATGGGCGAAGCCCAGCAAGGGCCGATAATACACGCCGGGCGGCGGCTTTTCCGTTTTCGGTAAGCTGGCGCTGCCATGCACCTTGCGAGGGAGACCAGCGGAAGCCGTTGGCTTTGAGCAGGGCTCGGGTAGCTTCATCCGGCTTGCCGCCGAAAACAAGCTGTACGCGCATAATTTCGGAGTTTTCCAGATAGGTGCAGCCGTTGTGCTGTTCTTCCTGCGTGGGAGAGGCTTTAACAGCTTTCAGAGCTTCCAGACGTTCGCGGATGCGCTTGATATTGGCATTGCTGTTTTGCAGCGCATAGGCGGGATAAGGGCAGCCGTATAGCGCAAGCGGGGTGCCGTCGCCTTTGGCAAATACGCCGGGGCGGGTGAGCCATTCGCGCGCTTTTTCCGGAATGCCGGGGCAGCCGTCCAGCGTTTTGTGCTTGCGGTAGTAGGCATTCGCCTGCTTCATTTCGTCATGGGCGGCTTCCAGCCTTGCAAGCTTCGCTTGCAGGTATTCCAGCGCTTCCGGGTCATTTGACTTGACGCCTTGGACGTGTGCGGTTTTGAGC
>PPYE01455777.1_pt1 | contig 11490 bp, 10 predicted proteins | sample 1559881 | NCBI WGS metagenome assembly PPYE01 (sample SAMN08240022, study PRJNA423297) | Human gut metagenome, whole genome shotgun sequencing project.
CCCCCCAGCCCCCCTTACAGGAGGCCGGGGGGAGCTTTCGCGCGTGGCGGTGGGGCCGGGGGCATAGCCCCCGCGCCCCCACCGCCCGCCGCGCTTACATGAACGCAACTGCGCAAATTTTGCCGTACTTGTTATATGTCGGGTCAATTTCCATGCCCACGCATTCACCTGCCGTGAGCAACCCGGCATCTCTGACAGCAGTGTCCATCAGGTCAGGTTTAACCCACAGCTTGTCCGTCGCTTCACCTGTTACATTATCGTCGTGATAGCTTACAAACAGGGAATGGCCGCACACGGCATTACCGTCCTTGTCCTTAAAATCCACGAACTTGTGTCCCAAAATCTTCATTCTGGCGTTCCCCTTTCTTCAAAAAATTTAGGCAGTAAGACACGCTTGTCCTACTGCCTATAATTGTAATAACTTTCGAAATCCTCCAAAATCCCCGCGAACCTTTTAAACTTACCATAAATATGCTATACTATCTATACTTATGCGAATGAGGTGGGACAATGGAGAAACAAATCGAGGATTTTTACCGTTCGCTGCGCGGCAGGCGCGTTGCGTTCATCGGCACGGGCGTCACGAACCAGCAGTGCATTGAGCTGTTCGCACGGTGCGGCGCGCAGATCACGCTGTGCGACAAAAAGCCGGACATCGACGCCTTTGGCCCGTATGCCCAGGCGCTGCGCAAGCTGGACATCCGGTTTTCGCTGGGAGAGCATTACCTCGACGGGCTGGCGGGACAGGAGATGATCATGCGCACGCCGGGCTTTGAATACTATACGCCGGAGCTGGTGGCCGCCCGGGAGGCGGGCGCCGAGGTGACCAGCGAGATGGAGCTGTTCTTCCGGCTTTGTCCCTGCAAGATCGTGGCCGTGACGGGCTCCGACGGCAAGACTACCACCACGACGCTCATTGCAAAAATATTGGAGGCGGCGGGGTACACCGTGCATCTGGGCGGCAACCTGGGCCGCGCGCTGCTGCCTGTGGTGGACGCCATCGCGGCCACGGATGTAGCCGTGGTGGAGCTTTCCAGCTTCCAGCTTATCAGCATGCGCCAGTCCCCGGAGGTGGCGGTGGTGACGAACGTCACGCCCAACCATCTGGACCACCACAAGGATATGCAGGAATACATCGACGCCAAGCGCAATATCCTCCTGTACCAGAAGCCGGACGGAAAAGCCGTGCTGGGCTATGAAAACGAGGTCACCCGCGCCATGGCCGCGGATGTAAAGGGGAGCTGCCGCTGGTTCACGCGTAAGAGCGTGGTGGAAAACGGTGGTTTCCTGCGGGCGGACGGCATGCTGTGCATGGCGGAAAACGGACGCGTAACGCCCATCGTGCGCCGCGAGGACGTGGCCCTGCGGGGCGAGCATAACCTGGAAAACCTGCTGGCGGCGTTTACAGCCGTGTGGGGTATGGCGGAGGTCTCCACCATGGCCGCAGTCGCCAAAAGTTTTGCGGGCGTGGAGCACCGCATCGAGCCGGTGCGCACGCTGAACGGCGTGCAGTGGTTCAACGATTCCATCGCCACCAGCCCCACGCGCGTCATCGCAGGGCTGCGGGCGTTTGACCAGAAGCTCATCATTATTGCAGGCGGCTCGGACAAAGGCATCAGCTTTGCGCCGCTGGCGCCGGAGCTGATCGCTCATGTGAAAACACTCATCCTTACGGGAGCCACCGCGCAGAAAATCGAAGATGCGGTGAAGGCGGACCCCGGCTTTGCCGAAAGCGGGCTTGTGATTTTGCGGGCGGCGGACATGCCTCAGGCCGTAGAGATGGCCAGAGCGGCGGCGCAGCCGGGCGATATCGTGTCTCTTTCGCCCGCCTGTGCCAGCTTTGACAGCTATCCCAATTTTGAGGCGCGAGGGCGCCATTACAAAGAGCTGGTGAACGCGCTGTGATCGCGGAACTGAATGAGAGCAATCGTCCGCAGTTTCTTGCCGCGGTGCGGGGCAGGCCCTATTTCGGGGATATCCTGCCCGTGCATCTGGCCGTATTCGGCCGCAGCGGCGCGCTGATGCGCTTTTATGTGGCGGATGGTTCCGCCGCCGTACAGCTCAAGGGCCGCAGCGCCGTGCTGTGCGGTACATACGACGCGGAGGAGACGGGCGCGTTCCTGCGTATGCAGGGCGTACGGTATGTGAATGCCGGCGGCGCGGCCCCGGCGGGGTACAGTCCTCTGTACGCGCTGCACAATCTGGTGCTGGCGAAAGCCGCCGCTCCGCCGTGCCCGGACGCTGTCCGCCTGACGCTGGACCGCGCGCCCGCGCCCGCCGAGGTGACGGATTTTATGATGCGCGGCGAGGACGACCCCGGCGCGTGGGACAATTTTTATTCCGAGCTCTGCACAAAGCTGGCCCGGGGCGCGGCCGAGGTGTGGGCCGTGCGGCGGGAGGGCGCGCTCGTTTCTACGGCGGGCGCTTACGCCCTTTCGCCGGATACCGCATATCTGGCCGCCGTTGAAACCTTGGAAGCGCTGCGCGGGCAGGGTATCGGCGGCTGGCTGACGGGCCTGCTTGCAGCGGATCTGGCAGCCCGGGGGCGGCGTGTGGCACTCTCCTGCAAAAAAGAACGGCTGAATTTTTACCACCGTCTTGGCTTTGCGGCGGAGGATACCGTGCAGCGCTATGCGCTGGACGGGCTGCCGGAGGAAAAATAAAGGGCCTGCGCAGCCGGGAGGAAAAACAGGGCGGCGTGCCGCCGACACTACGATGAAAGAGGACAGGGAATGATCGAGCAGTTTTATGATCTGTCGCGCCCGCTGCTGGACGCAGACGAAAGGGCGCTGGCGCTGTGCCGGGAGCAGTTTGCCCGGCTGGAAGAAATCAAGGAATACAACCAGCTGAAAATGCTGAAGGCTTTCACGGACTGCCGCGTGGGCGGCAGCCATCTTGTGGGTACCACAGGCTACGGCATGGACGACGCGGGGCGCGGAAAGCTGGAGGAAGTGTTCGCTGTGCTGACGGGCAGTGAGGCGGCGCTGTTCCGCCACAACTTTATGTCCGGAACGCATACGCTCAGTGTGGCGCTGTTCGGTGTGCTGCGCCCGGGAGACCGCATGGTCGCCGTCACGGGCCGTCCCTACGACACGCTGGCCGGCGTGATCGGTATCGACGGCACCCATTACGGAAATCTGATGGAATTCGGCGTGCAGTACGATGAGGTGGATCTGCTGGCGGACGGCACGCCGGACCTTGCAGGCATTGCCCGGAAGTGCCGCGGGGCAAAGATGTGTTACATTCAGCGCAGCCGCGGTTACGCCGCGCGGCCCGCGCTTTCGCTGGAGCAGATCGAAGCCGTCAGCCGCGCAGCCAAGGCGGTGCAGCCGGATATCATCGTCATGGTGGACAACTGCTACGGAGAGTTCACCCAAAAACAGGAGCCCACCCAACGCGGGGCGGACCTGATGGCGGGAAGCCTCATCAAAAATCCGGGCGGCGGCATCGCGCCCACGGGCGGCTACATCGCGGGCCGGGCCGATCTGGTGGAGCTTTGCGCCCACCGCCTTTCCGCACCCGGCGTGGGCGGGGAGATCGGCTGCACGCTGGACATGCTGCGCGGCATGTATCTGGGCCTGTACTATGCGCCCGGCGTGGTGTGCGAGGCGCTGAAAACCAGCGTGTATGCAGCCTGTCTGTTCGAGCTTCTTGGTTATGCGGCCACCCCGGCTTACGGCGCGCAGCGGAACGACATTATCACCAGTGTGGAGACGGGCAGCCCGGAGGGCATGGTGGCGCTGTGCGGCGGCGTGCAGGCGGGCAGTCCTGTGGACAGCTTTGCAGCGCCCGAACCGGGGGACATGCCCGGTTACGAGGATCCCGTCATCATGGCGGCGGGCGCATTTACCATGGGCAGTAGCATCGAGCTTTCCGCCGACGGCCCGCTGCGCGCGCCGTATACCGTGTATATGCAGGGCGGCCTGAATTTTGCCGCCGCCCGCGCGGGCGTGCTGCTGGGCGCGGACCGCATGCTGCGTCTGCGGCGCTCTGAATGAAACCCACCCCGAACGGAGGAGGAACATAAAATGAAAATATTCAACACGATGACGCGTAAAAAGGAAGAGCTCACGCCGCTGGTGCCGGGGGAATACCGCATTTATGTATGCGGCCCCACGGTGTACAACTATGTGCATATCGGCAATGCGCGTCCGGTGGTGGTGTTCGATACGCTGCGCCGCTATCTGGAGTATCAGGGAAACAGGGTGCTGTTTGTTTCCAACATCACGGACATCGACGATAAGATCATCGCCAAGGCCAATGAGGCGGGCGTTTCCATGCAGGAGTACGCGGGCCGTTATGAGGCGGAGTTTTTAAAGGATTGCGACGGTCTGAACGCACTGCCGCCCACGGTGCGCCCCCGCGCCACGGAGCACATCGACGAGATATTGTCCATCGTGGCGGACATCATTGAAAACCTGGCGAACCGTACTGGGACAGCCCCTACGGCAAGGGACGTCCGGGCTGGCACATTGAGTGCAGCGCCATGGCGCGCAGGCATCTGGGCAAGACCATCGATATCCACGCAGGCGGCGAGGATCTGATCTTCCCTCACCACGAAAACGAGATCGCCCAGAGCGAATGTGCCAACGGCTGCACCTTTGCGCGGTACTGGATGCACAACGGTTTTTTGAACATCGACAACCATAAGATGAGCAAAAGCGCCAACAATTTCTTTACCGTGCGCGAGCTGAGCGAGGTATACGGCTACGAGCCCATCCGTTACTTTCTGCTGACGGGCCAGTACCGAGGCCCGCTGAACTACACCGCCGAGCTGATCGGCGCATGCAAGGCCAGCCTGGAGCGCCTGTACACCTGCCGGAACAACCTGGACTTTGCCATTGAAAATGCTCACGGCGACGATGAGACGCTGGTGGAAAAGGCCGCGGCTGCCCGTGGAAAATTCTGTGCCGCCATGGACGACGACCTGAACACGCCCGATGCGCTGGCCGCGCTGTTTGACTTTGTGCGTGAGATCAACACGCTTGCGCCGCAGAGCAGCAGAGCTGCGCTGGAGGCCGCGGCGGATGCTTTTGACGCGCTGACGGGCGTGCTGGGCATCCTATATAACCGCAAGAAGGACGAGATCCCTGCGGATATCCTGGCGCTTGTGGACGAGCGCGCGGCCGCGAAAAAGGCAAAGGACTGGGCCCGCGCCGACGCCATCCGCGCGGAGCTGACGGAGAAGGGCTATGTGGTGGAGGATACTCCCAAAGGCCCGAAAGTGAGCCGCGCAAAATAAGCCGCTCTATCCAAAACACATGACATATCAAACGCCCCGGCGCCGCTATAAACAGCGGCGCCGGGGCGTTTGTGTCGGATTTTTTATTGCTCCGCAATAAAAACGTATCCGGATGGCCGTGGGTCGTGCCCGGCCCACGGCATTAAAATCTCAAGCACCCGGGCACAAAGTGCCCGGGTGCGCGTAAAAACAGCAGCTGCGCTGCTGTTTTTTATGCCGCGTCTGCGGCTTCGTCGTCTGCATCCGGGGCGGCGGCAGTGTAGTCCAGGCCTACATCCACGCCCGCGTCACGGTCGGCCAGAGCCTGGGGAATGCCGGGAAAGAAGCGGGCCAGGCAGTCGCCGTGAGGGTGCAGGCCGTCGTAAAAATCGGCTGATGTGGCGGGAATGGCATAAGGATTATAGCTGCCGTACACGGGGATATTGTATTTTTTTCCAAGCGCGCGCGCGGCTTTCTCGGTGCCGAACAGGCCGCCGTAACGCTCGGTGTCCGATAGGGCGCGGTCGTAGATAATGGGGTGGTAGGGCGAGAGGAGGATGATGACGTTGATGCCCTTCTCCTGCATATACTGGAGCCATTTTTCAAAGATGGCCAGCCGCTGAGCGTCCGGTTCTGTGTAATAATCCAGACGGAACATGCCGTTGTTGGCGACCTCCAGCGCGGCATGGTCCACGGCGTCCTGTTTCCAGCCGCGGAATTCCCGGTCGTACACCAGACTGCCGTCGGAACATTTTACCTCGGTATCCTGCTGATACAGGGCGCTGTCGTCCACGGTCTGGGCAGCGCCGCTCTTGTTGGAGCCCTTCAGCATATACTCGATGTTGCCCTGAAAATAGGTCAGATCAAACAGATTTTTCCATGTCTTGGAAAGGTCCTTTTTTTCATACTCTGTGGGAACGCCCAGCTTTTCCGTCAAAAATTCAGCATACAGCGATGGATCGTTGGAGCCGTTGGCGTCCACATCTGTATTGAACAGCCACGGGTCCAGCCCGATGATGACGTTTTTCGGCAGCTTGCCCGCCTTGTCATACAAAGAAAATACGCTCAGCACATCGTTGAAATCCCCGCCGGAGGTACCGCTGTTGTAAAAGCTGGTGCCGACCATTTCACGCGTCAACTGCAAAATGCGGCTGGAACCGAGGGCGATGGTCTCAGGGGTGGTCTCTTCGTTCATGTTGGCGACAATGACTTCAAGCACTTCGAGCTCACGTCCATTGAGCTGGTTGAACCCGACAACGTTTTTTCCTTCAAACAGCATCGTGGCGATCTCCCGAAGATAGGTATCGCCCAAGAAGTAGCCCTGACAATCCACGCCGTAATTGACTGCGACCAGCAACGCAAACACAGGTGTAAACAGCAGTGCCCCCAACGCCAGGCGCAGCGCGGAAAGCAAACGGCTGCCCAAAAAGCGCAATCGTTTTTTCATCTGCCGTCCTCCTTAAAACCTTCCGTAAATAGAGCCCGAGTTGGCAAATGAGCCGAAGAACAGCATGCCCAGCACCAGCGCGTAATACAGCGGCCACCGCAGGAAGATGGGTACCTTGCGGATGGTGCGGTTCACCGGCTCCTGCACAGATTCCAGCGTTTCCACCACAAGGATGCTCACAGCCAGTACCAGCGCCGTCTGCACCGAAAGCCCGATGGAAACAAGCGCGCGGCCAATGGCGTCCGGCGCGGTGAACAGCTTGCCCCAGCCCGAAAACAGATGGCCGTAGATATACAGCGCGTCCGCAATGCCCTTACTGCCTTCAAACACCTCCGACGAACGGAAGAAGATGATACAGCTTGTGAACAGCAGATAGGTAACAGCGGTCTGGAAAATGCGCCGCACAGGCGTGAAATGATACAGCGGATTATGCCGCGTCAATTTACGCCGCGCGTCCTGCGTGGCCTTGCCCACGCACAGGTAAACGCCGTTGAGAAGGCCCCACACCACCATAGACAGGGAGGCACCGTGCCACAGACCGCTTACAAGGAAAACAACAAGCTGGTTTATGTACTGCCGCGCCTTGCCACGGCGGTTGCCGCCCAAAGGAATGTACAGGTAATCACGGAACCAGCTTGTCAGGCTGATGTGCCAGCGCCGCCACAGCTCGGTAAAGGAGCGGGCGTGCAGCGGCTGGCGGAAGTTTTCCGTCAATTCAAACCCAAACACGGCCCCCGCGCCAAGCGCCACGTCACATCCGGCGGAAAAATCACAGTAAAGCTGATAAGTATACAGCAAGCTGGCCAGCAGCAGGATGGGGCCGGTGTATGCGCCGTAACCCGGGTTGCCGTACACCGCATCCACCGCTGTTCCCAGCGTGTTGGCAATGACGAATTTTTTGAAAAAGCCCCACAGAATGCGGAACAGCCCGCCTGAAACGCGGGCGTAATCGAAGGTCTGCGGCGTTTTGAATTGGGGGATCATATGCTCCGCGCGCTCGATGGGGCCTGTGACGATACAGGGGAAAAAGCTGACAAAGAGCGCATAAAAGAAAAAGTTCTTCTCCGCACGCTGCCGGCCGCGGTACACGTCGATGACATAGCCCAGCGCGGCAAAGGTGAAATAACTGATGCCCACCGGCGCGAGAATATCCAGGCTGGGGGCCGTATAATGCAGGCCGAAGGAATCCAGCAGCGCAGCCAGCGTTTCGCCCAAAAAGTTGAAGTATTTATAATAGAACAGACAGCCCACGCACAGCGCCAGCGACACGACCAGACAGACGCGGCGCATCCATTTGACGCGCAGACGTTCCAGCAGCAGCGCCGCTGCCCAGGTGACGGCCGAGGCCGAAAGCAGCAGCGCCACAAAACCCGCATTTTCCGGGTCGTACATATAAAACAGGTAACTGCACACCAGCAGCCAGTAGGGACGCACCGCCTTGGGCAGCACAAAGTAGGCCAGGCACGTGCCCGCCAGGAACACAAGGAACGCCACAGCGAAAAAGCTGCTCATGCGCAAAACTCCTTCCGGGGAGGATCGCCGCCCATGGGCGGCGCCAGACTGTTGAAAAAGGCAAAGAAGTAAAAGAAGCGTCCGGGGAAAAAGCTGGCGGTGGCAAAGTCATGCATCTTTGCGCGGCAAAGTGCAGGCCACGCGGCGAATGCCGCCAAAAAGGGGTGGTGATTGCGCCCGCAGGCGCGTGTCGGAACGGTGCGAAGCCTCCCTTGCGGGCAACCGCGCTGAAAGCGCGGCTCTTAGCGCGCAGACGCCCCCGCAGGGCCAGTGCCGAGGCATGTGTAGAGCGAAGCGGCCGCCGAAGGCCGCCGTGCGCGGCGAACGGGGCCAAAGGCCCTGGTCGTAAGCAGTTTGGCGGAAAAGCGCAGCGTTTTTGACAAGCTGTCGCCGGCTTTGGACGGCGCGTTACGAGGTTTTTTCGTTTTCCGTTTGCTTATCCTGCGCCGCGAGCTGCGCTTCCAGTCTGCGCACGCGCTCTTCCAGGAGGGCGTTTTCCTGCGCAAGGCGCTTGATCTTTTCCGCGAAGCCGGAGACGATGCTGGAAAGGCTGAGCAGCAAAAGCAGGATGAACGCGATGACAAGGAGGAATACCACGTTCACGGGCACAGCCATGCCCAGCAGGTCTGTCAGCACCAGAACGACATAAGGAAATACTGCGAAAACGAGCAGCACTCCGGCCGAAATGAGCCAGATGATGGAGTACCGCACCGTGAGCTTTTTCTTTTTGAGCAGCCACAGGATGAGGGCAAGATAGCACACCGCACCCAGCAAAAGGCCGATACGCAGGATAGGGCTGATGCTCTGCCAGTTCATGCGCGGCCCTCCTTCCGTCTGCCGGAGGTGATGCGGAACACCACCAGCGCAATGCTCACCTTCACCATATAATAAACCGATTTAAAAGGGCTGATGGACGATTTGCCGCCCATGCGCTCTTCCATGACGACCGGGGCTTCGCCCACGCGGTAGCCGTTCAAAACAGCGGTGATAATGGCCTCCGGCTCCGGGTAGTCCTGGGCGTAATGGTCGGCAAAATAGGCGGTCAGTTCCTTGTTGCAGGCGCGGAAGCCGCTGGTGGTGTCCAGTATGCGCACGCCGCACAGAAGACGGATCATCACGCTGATGAAGTTGATGCCCAGCCGGCGCATGAAGCTCGTCTGAAAGCCCTCCTTCGTGATAAAACGGCTGCCGATGCACATGTCCAGCCTGCCCTCGGCCACGGGCCGCACCACGTCCGCCAGAAACAACGGGTTGTGCTGGCCGTCGCCGTCCATCTGCACGGTGACGTCATAGCCGTGCTCTCGGGCGTATAAGTAGCCGCTCTGTACGCCGCCGCCGATGCCAAGGTTTACGGGCAGAGAAATGTAATTGTAGCCGCGGGCTCTGCACAGCGCCGCGCTGCCGTCGGTGGAGCAATCGTTGACGATCAGGTAATCCACGTCCGGCGCGGCAGCGTGCAGGCGTTCCACCACGCGGTCCAGGTTTTCTTCTTCGTTGTAGCAGGGGATGATCACAAGGGTCTTCAAACCGTCACCTCTTTGGGCGGGCGCGCCCGCCGTATCAAGTAGTAATACGCGGCAAAAAAAGGTTTTGTTACATTTTTTTACCGGAAAGCACAAAATCCTCCAGCTGCCGCAGCAGCGGCTCACGCCGGAAATGGGTTTCGTAATAGGCCCGGCCCGCACGGCCAAGGGCCGCGCGCCGCTCCGGCGGCATATCGGCCAGGGCCAGCAGGTTTTCGTACAGTCCGTGTACGTCGCCTGCGGGGCTCGTTAAACCGGCGGCGGCTTCGTCCATCACGCGGGCGGCTTCACCGCTCACCGAAACAAGGCACGGCCGCCCGGCGGCTAAGTAGCTGGTGATTTTTGCGGGCACCGTCAGTCCCACGTCCTCGCTGGCATTCAGTGCGGCAAACAGTGCGTCCGCCATCGTGTGATAGGCAGGGATATCCGTTACGGGATGCTGTCCCTCGAATGTGAACCAATCCGCTACATCCGCTGCGGCAATTTCCTGCTCAAGGGCGTCGCGGCTCATGCCGTCTCCCACAATAACAAAATGCACGTCCCGGCGGTCCGCCGCTTTCAGCCGCCGCGCGCATTCCACCAGAAGCGGCAGGTTCTGCGCGGGGCTGATGTTGCCCGCGAACACCACGTTGAACCGCCCGGCAAAGCGGCTTTCCAGAGCCGCGTCATGCACGTCCTGCGCATACAGGTCTTCACAGTATTGGGGCACCACGGTGCGCTGCGCCCGGGGCGCGATGGCGGCCAGGCGTTCGTCCAGAGCCGGGCTCATGGCCACAAGGCGTTCGCTGCGGCGGTAAAACCAGTGGGAAACGCCCGCGGCCACGGCGCGCAGCGCCTTGTTTCGCACAGGCATCACAGAATACAGGTTTTCCGGCCAGAGGTCCAGCACGTAGGTGGTGAGCGGCACGCGGTGCAGCTTTGCGTACACGACGGCGGGCAGCATCATCAGCACGGGGCTGGTTTCGTAGCAGAACACGGCGTCATATTTCCTTCCGTGCAGGCGCGGCAGATTGAACAGCGCCGTAACGGGGAAGGAAATATAATTGAGGAAGATGCGCAGGGAGGTGTTGCCCCTGCGGCGTATTTCGCCCGCGCGGAAGATCTGCACGCCGGCATGGCTCTCGCGCCGGGGGCCGGTATAACGGTACCCCTCAAACCACTCGCCTTTTGGATAGTTGGGCAGGCCGCACAATACATCCACCTCACATCCGTCTGCCGCAAAGCCCGCGCAGATGTCGGTGATGCGGAAATTTTCGGGCCAGTAGTGCTGGCTCACCACAAGAATGCGTTTGCCTTTCACGCAAAAACTCCTTTTTTCAGTGTTCCGGGGTGGGAAAAAGACGGCAAAGCATCAATCCTTGCGCCATACCATTTTGTTTACAACGCCCACATAGCTCTGGATGATCTTCACCACTTTGACGGAAACGTCCTCGGTGTAATTGGGTACGGGAATGCCGAAATCGCCGTTTTGATTCATGGCCACGGCGGTAGCCACGGCCTGCTCCACGCCGCCCCCGCTGATGCCCGCAAGGATAAAGCAGCCTTTGTCCAACGCCTCGGGCCGTTCGGTGGAGGTGCGGATGCACACCGCGGGAAAAGGGCGGCCGACACTGGTGAAGAAGCTGGATTCCTCGGGCAGCGTGCCGGAATCGCTCACCACGCAGAAGGCGTTCATCTGCAGGTGGTTGTAATCGTGGAAGCCCAGCGGTTCATGCAGCCGCACCCGGGCGTCCAGCTTGAAATTCCGCTGCTCGAGGAATTTTTTGCTGCGGGGGTGGCACGAATAC
>PPYE01433606.1_pt1 | contig 11489 bp, 8 predicted proteins | sample 1559881 | NCBI WGS metagenome assembly PPYE01 (sample SAMN08240022, study PRJNA423297) | Human gut metagenome, whole genome shotgun sequencing project.
TCCTGGGTTCGAGTCCCCGATGGCGCACCATACCAAGCAAATCCGAACGTACTTCTTTTTGAAGGTGCGTTCGGATTTGCTTTTTCTGGAATTCCCTGGAGATAATTGTATAATATAAGAACCGACATGGCCACAATTGTTTTGGCCATGCCGGTTCTTGCGTTTATTCTACTATATTATTGGACGAATCTATTATTAAAATGAATTACGCAGAAAGATTGGCTTTCTCTTTCAGTGCGGCCAAATCAATTAGACCCCACAGTCCGTTTTGCTTAGCCCAAAGTTGATCGTTATAAGCAGGGGCCAAGTCCTCAAATTCTCCAAAATCAAGAAGTGTTGTCCCATCGCGGTAGAGCAAACCGATTTCTCCGTCCTTGCAGACAACCATTGTGTCACAGGTACACGGGTATCCGTATCGAACAATATTGTATTGCCGTTCGCCCCCGTCCATTGTGGTTGATGCCCCTACGGGCAAGAGCGGATCATAGATAAAATCGGTCACTTTATTGCCAGATTTATCGACATAACCCCATTTCCCGTTTTCAGAACAGGCGGCAAGGCCATCGGAAAAACCTGTGGCATTATCGAACTGGTAATTTGTTAGCAAAGTTCCATCGGGAGAAACATAGGCAAAAAGGATATCATCGTCTGTTTGATAATAATTTTCATAACTGGCGACATGATAGGTCTGATACGGTGGATCAGCATAAGAAACGGACTCCGAGGTGCATTCAATAACCGGGTACGGTTTTGACCAAGAACCTTGCGTAAGATCTTGTTCTTCGAAAATTGTTTCATCCATTTCACTTACACGAACATACAAAAAAGACTGCTTTTCAGGATCATAAACAATTGCGCCGCATGTGGTACCATGTGGAATAGAAGAACCCACTCCTTCCCAGGGGGGCGAAATCGATGGCGTAGAGCCGACAGGATAAAGGTTGATTTTGCTTTCTTTCGTTTCGTATGTAAGAATGGTGGGGTAACCAAATTCATTGACTAAGCCTGTTTGCCAATCAGAATATTCCGTTTGCGTTTCCATTTCATACAAAGAGTAACTGTCCCCTCGGGTGATTGCATAGTAGTTGTTATAGATAGAGTATCTATCATCCTGCAATGGTTCTCCTGTGTAATGATCAAATAAGTAGGAGTAGATAGGTTCGACATCATCGTAATCGTAAGTCGGTTCTACAATCCAGTTTACATCTGCTGCTGACAAAGGGGCGGAAAGGGAACTGTCGTTGTCTTTAACGGAAGGGGTTAGAAGATCATCAAGAGTAATATCTGTGCCAACTGCCATTACAGCGGCACCATTGGAGGCAGGTTTACATAATTCTTGAGCATATATAATCGATTGAGAGACGCTATTCCGTATCCCTGCGGTGCCGACATCTTGTAGCGCGTCAAAAATAGTATCCTGCATAGCATATGCATATATGATAAGGACAGAATCTGAGTTGCCGATCACACACTTCGCGCCTGCATTCAAAAGGGCGCAAGCAAGACTTTTGGGGGTGCCATTCGACCCTTGAGTGCACTTTGTTTGGTCACGTAGTCTTAACAGAGAGGAACTTGTTTGATCAGTAGTATTTACATAATCTTTTAGTGAAGCGCATGTATTTAGATATATAAGGCTATTCTCCATAGCGTTCTCGGGAAGATGCTGTTCAAAAAATTTTGAAGTTATAGCAATAACATCATTCGGGCAAAGAAGGAGCGAATCATCAGAGAACTCCTGTTTGTGAGCTTCTATATCCGATTGATCCCATTTTTTCGCATTTATAGAAAGTAACGAACCATATTTCTCAAGATACCCGCCATGCCCTTGCCAAATTACAACACTATTGCGAAAATCTAGAGTATATAATAAGTCTATATCAACGGATTCATTGTGGTAATCCTGTTCATATATAAAATGATCGCTAAATTGTTTGAGCTTTTCTGCTACCCCGTCCGTGTCCAAAAATGTTCTATCATAGTATAAGCCAAGACGATCACGAGGAACGAAACTATTAATGTAGGGCCCTGTAAGTTTACTGTTTAACCACATATCTAAATCAGAATGATAGGGCTCTATCGTCACAATTTGCACGTCACCGGATGCGCCAGAGAGCATATCCTTGATCTGAGGAAAATAGAGACATCCAAGCCAGTTATCAATTTGATAGTAAACAGCTGTATCACCATCGGTGTAAGAGCAATCAGTTATCAAGTCCTGTTCGTAAAGCGTTTGAATATAAGCAAAGACCTCTTCAAGCAATATTTTGGAATCCTCAGAAGAAACAAAACCTTCTTCATCTAAGTAGGGTTCTTCTATCGAGGAAAGCTTTTGGTTGATCTCAGTATAGGTATCAAGGCTGGGAGAAAGGGGAGTTTTCTGTCTAAACAAGAAAAAGGAAAGTCCACCTATCAAAAGCAATATAAGAAGAACAAAAAGGACAACCCACCGAATAGGAATAGATTTCGACTTTAGATCGATCTGTTCTGAGGAACATGAATTTTGCGCGACAGGTTTGCCGCAATGAGGGCAATAGGAAGCAGTCCGGTTCAGCAAATGATGACAATACGGGCAACGCATAAATTACCTCCTTTTCTATATAAAGATAGCAAAACAGATACAATTTCTCTTACTATTAACGATACCATGAATAAAAAGTATTTTCAATAATTTCTACATCGATTAGCTGACAGGTGAGGCGGCGGGGGCGTATAGTGGTAAATATTTTAACTCTATTGAGAGAAGTTGGCTTTGCAGTAATCAGGCCATGTAGATCAAACAGAAATATGTAAGTCAAAAGGATACCTAAAAATAGCTAACAGGCCCCTCATGCAATGCATTCATCGCATGAGGGGCCTGTTTTAGTTTATTGTGCGTATGGCTTTTTCAAACTCCTCCCAGCTTATCTCCCCTAATTGGTACTTACTTAGCGCCATCTGGGCCTGCTTGCGCCAGGCCTTATAGTCCTCTCGCATTTTCTGGTTGCCTGGGGCACGAGAGCAGCGCATCTGGTAGCGGTTGCGCATCTTGTTGTAGAGCTCCTTGGCCTTGTTGGCCTTCAGCTCCTCGGCATAGGCCAGCTTGGCAGCAATATCCTTGCAGGTGGCACCGGTTTCCGGGTCCAGCACCCGCTCACAATACTTGGCGCGGCTGGAGAAGGGCACAAACAGCCGGTGACAGCTCTCACAGAGGGCGACCGGCAGGTCCTGGGCACACATCTGTACAAATTCCAAAAAGAGTAACGCGGGCAGCGTATCGCTCGCGTAGAACGTGGCGGCAGAAATGCCGCCCTTTTTGTTGTCTGTGGGCCGTTTGTAGCGGGTCTGGATATGGATGTCGTCCTCCAGTTTGTGGTATTTCTGGTAGGTCGAATCGCCATTTTCAGCCAGCTCCACCAGCAACTCCGAAGGGCGCTGGCCATGCTCTATTCTGGGGCGTCCGTCCTCGTCTACCAGTGTGGCCTCGATCAGCTGGTGCAGATCTGTTTTGCTGTCCACCAACTGCTGCAGCAAGGTCACAAAGGATTCCAATACCGACAGTGCCGTCCGGCACAGAGAGGCATCCCCGGTATCACGCTGGATAAAGACATTCATCTGGTCTGTGTACTCCGGAAAGTTCCGGCAGAACCCCTCCATGATGTCGCTGGTTATGGCCAATTCGCCGAGGTGGGACATTCTGGTGCGCAATTCATCAAATGTATACGAACTGTCATTTTTTCCAGTCTGTATAAATTGCCACAGGCTATGTTGGGTAGCTTTCAGTTCCCGCTCATTGCGACGGAAGTTGGCAAGCGTGTAGCCTTCCACCAGATCAAACAGAGCAGGGGAAACCTGCCGCGCAGCGGCGGCAAAGTCATGGTAAAAGGAAGCTACCTGGTAGTACACACAAGTGTCAGGAGCGGCCAGGCTCTGCTGCATGGTCTGATCTTCCGGGAAGTTTACGCCCCGGAATTTTTCCAGCAATGCGCGGCCCCGTTCCAGATAGGGAGCGGCATCCAGGTCCAGGACACCGAACACCAAGGACCCCAGCGGATATGTATGCTGGGGTGTGTCGTAGCCCTGGATATATTCGGTGCGGCCTTCAAAGAAAAGGTACGTCTGGTAATTCAAAATTCGTCACCATCCTGTGTTGGAGCATAGTGGGCGGAAAAAGACTCTGCGTTTTGCCGTGTTTCGGCTACAGCCTAGAAAAGTGTGTGAATCATCCAACATGAAAACAGTCTAACACATCTTGAAACGGACTGCAAGACGCTGTATGCTGTATGTGTCGGAAGAATCTATGATGAAATCATCGAACATCTTTCGAGGACAAAACCAACCGGAAAAGAGGGATGCCAGAAGCCAAAGTCCGTCACCAACCCATAACCCAAGGAGGTGCCATCTGAACCATGAACTCGTTCCCGCAGAGGAAAACCTGAACCGCATCGACGGTTTCCTGATGATCCCGAGCAGTCTCCTCTCGGAAGAACCTTACCGGGAACTTCCCGGCGAAAGCAAGCTGCTGTACGGCCATTTGCTGGGGCTGCTGCGGTTGTCGGTCCAAGATACCACCGGGCACTGGAAAGCCAACGGCAGGCCCTGTGTGAGCCTTTCACGGGCCAGTGCCGGACGGCTGCTGCACTGCCAACGGGAAAAAGCCGCCGGATTGTTTGCCGCTCTGGAACGCTGCGGCTTGCTGGAGCCGGTGCCGGGACAGCCAAACGGAAGGGCACGGCGGTACTATCTCAATCTGCCCCGGCCCAAGGAACCCAACGAGCTGTAACCACCCGTCGGAAGTTCCGCCCCGACCTGTCGGAAAAATGGACAGGCAGTTGACGGATTTGCCGACACCGACCCGTCGGAAAAACCGACACGATAAAGATAGAATGATATATCTAACTAAAAGAGAAATAGAGAAAGAATTCCACACCCCGCGTTTTGCAAAAGGTGGACAAAGGCTGTGGCGCCTGGCTTCCAGAGGCAATCACAGACGTAGTAACCGCTACGACGGCGGCTCAACCGGGAAAAAATGGCACACGATTTTGGTTGGCAGCCGTATCCCAATCCCTCCCGCCGCAGCGGGCCCACTGGCACTTTGCCGGCAGCGCCGGAAAGTGTCATAGTGGGTCAGATGCTTTCCAAAGCATCTGCGTACCCCATCTGCAGCAGAACCGTACCCAAGAAAGGAGCCGCCTATCAGCAAAATCCATCGGACCGTGGTGCGCAATGAGCGCTACCGTAAAAATGCCATCTCGGTGCGGGAACGGCACAACGAACGCAAGAACGAAGTGTACTCCAACCCGGATGTGCTGCTGGAATACAGCCGCAACAATGTGACCTTCAAAGCCTGCGAGGCAGCTACTTACGCCCAGCAATTTGACCGGATGGTGGAAGAAGGCGTCGTTTCCACCCGAGGTCTGAAACCGGATGCCTATGTCTTTGACGAACTGGTGTTTGATGTGAACACCGACTATTTCGAGACCCATGGCGGCTATGCGTACGCCAAGAAATTCTACGCCGAGGTGTATGAGCTGGCCAAGGAGATCGCGGGCGGGGAACAGTACATTATCTCGGCGGTCATGCACGCCGACGAGCGCAACCGGGAAGCCAGTGACCGGCTGGGAAGGGATGTGTTCCACTATCACCTCCACGTTGTCTACCTGCCGGTGGTGGAGAAGCAGATCCGCTGGTCCAAGCGGTGCAAGGACCCGGCGCTGCGGGGCACCGTGCGGGAAACGATCATGCAGGTCAGCCACAGCAAAAAGTGGCCGATGGTCCCCATGACCGACGAGCAGGGGCAGCCGGTGCTGAAAAAGAACGGCAAGCCCCGGCTGGTGAGTTCCTACAGCCTGCTGCAGACGCAGTTCTTCGAGCACATGCGGCAGGCAGGATTCACCGACTTTGAACGAGGCGTACAGGGCAGCGATGCTGAACATTTGGAGGTCCTGGAGTATAAGGTCCAGAAAGACCGGCAGACAGTGGCGGAACTGTCTGACCAGAAAAAACAACTGCAAGGTCAGCGGAAGGAACTTATCTCCCAGGTAAAGAACATTTCCGGGTCGATCCGCGATGTGGCAGACATTGAGCAACGGGCCAAAACCAAAGGTGTGCTGGAAAAGCGGGTGGAGCTACCGGTGCAGGATTTTCAGACCCTGTGCGAGATGGCAAAAGCCAGCGGCAAACTGCAGGCGGAAAACCGCAGTCTGCGGATGCAGTTACAGCAAAGTATGGTGAGGGAACAGGAATCGCGCCAGCGTCTCCGCCGCTGTGAGGAACAGTTGGATGCAGTACTCACCGAAACCCGGCCCTACCGGGAAGCCATGCGGGTGGCACCGGAGCAGGTACAGGCATTTGTGCTGGGCATCTGCCGCCGCCAGCAAGAAGAAAAGCGGCTGAACCGTCAGCAGCGCCGCCAGCGGGCCAAGGATCAGGATCGATGACAAAACACATCATAAGGCAGCAGGGGGCAACCCTGCAGAAAGGAGCCGCTACGGAAGATCGGCAGGAGAAGAAAACAGCACAGGCAGCGGCGTCCGCCAAGTACCGGGAGGGCGGCGTGCCCCAGCAGGAGCTGGAGCAGTTCGCCCGGTTCCTGCTGCCCAAGATCCAGGCATTTTACCAGTCGGAAGAGGGACAACGGCTGTTTGAGGAGTGGAAAAACAGGAAAAACGCGGAAGAAAAAATGAGAAAGAGCAAGGGATCATAAAAATTTCCTGAAAGTTGGCGTGGTGCCGGAAACGAAAAAGCTAAAGAAAGGGTGAAGTTTGTGGGTCACAAGAGCCATCTGGCTCTTGTGGCATTTTTCTTGGAGATGCTTCTTTTGCCCCAAATACCTTGAATTGCAAAAATTTCCATTCCCAAATCGTTTCCTAAATAAATGGGCTTATATGAATGAAAGGGAGACGAAGAGCATGGAAGGATACGGAGAAGCGGTTTTTGCGACGGAATATCTTTGCAAGGAATACCGACATACGGTGGCGTTGCGGGATGTGAGCATCACAATCCCGCGCGGACAGATCTACGGTCTGATCGGCGAAAACGGCGCGGGGAAAACCACCCTGCTGCGAATTCTATGCGGTCTGACTCGCCCCACACGGGGCAGACTGCTGCTGTTTGGTGCGGCAGACGCTGCCCGACAGTCAGAAATGCGGCGTCGGATGGGGTGCCTTGTGGACGGCCCTGCCTTGTATGCGGATCTGACCGCATGGCAAAACCTGAAAGTGCAGTGCCTGCAGCGAGGGTTAAATGAGGCGGATATTGCTCCCACCCTGCAACTGGTGGGTCTGAAAGACACTGGCAGCAAACCTGCCGGAAAATTCTCGCTGGGGATGCGCCAACGGCTGGGGCTGGCAGTTGCTCTCTTGGGGAAACCGGAATTTCTGGTACTGGACGAACCGCTCAATGGGCTGGACCCGATGGGGATACAGGAACTGCGACATCTTCTGGAAAAACTGAACCGGGAACAGGGGATGACGATTCTGCTGTCCAGTCATATCCTCAGCGAGTTGCACCAGCTTGCGACAAGCTACGGCATTTTACATAACGGGCAGCTACTGGAACAACTGACGGCAGAAGAACTGGACGCCCGCTGCAGCAAGTATCTGTTAGTCCGTACCGACAATGACCGACGGGCGGTAGACATCCTCCGCAAGATGTTTCCGGAAGCTATGTGTGAGGCAACAGTGGAGGGGCTGCGCTTGTCCCCGGTAGGAAACGAGGCAGCAGCGACAGCTTCCGGTGTGCTAATGGAGAATGGCTTGCACGTGCAGGAACTGGCAGTGCGCAGCGAAGGGCTGGAGGCATATTTCACGGCCTTGGTAGGAGGTGACAGCCATGCCGATGCAGGCTAAAGCGGAAGGAGTCAAACTGTTCCATGCAAAAGAACAGCTATGGGCTTTGTTGGGGTTTTTCCTGGTACTGCTGTGGTTTGCCAACAGTGGGACCATGTATTTTATGGTGGCGGGTGATCTTCTGAACCCGCTTGACTCCATCGGATTTTTCAAGGATGTTGCGATGGGAAGTGGGCGGTCCGGCTTGCAGCTGGTGCGCAGCTCTCAGAGCCTGACGGTGTTCAGCTGGCTGATCCCCGTCAATCTGTGTGTGGCGCAATTCGCGTCGGAGCGCCGGGCACGCACCGATGAATTGTTCGTCAGTCATGGAGGACGGTTGTCTACTCTATACCGCGCCAAATTCGGGGTGGTCTGCGGTTTCTGCCTGCTTTTACAGCTGGCCTTTTACGGAATCTGCTTTATCATCACAGCCATCCAGATGGGAATTGTGCCCGCACCCGGAACAGTTCTGTTGTTCTGCGCAGTATCGGTGGGAAATCTTCTGGTGCTGGGGGCTTTCCTGGCATTGGCGTCGGTCCTTACACTCTGGCTGAAAAACCATGCTGCCGCGGCACTGGTGACCAGTATTCTGCCGTTGGCAGGAGTGCTGCTTTATCAGGTACAGTATGAAGATTTTTCTACTCAGCCTCTTCTGATACAACTGGCGGCTAAGGCTATGCCCACCTATTACTGGTCCCGGCTGTGTGCTTTGAACATCACGCCGCAGTTTTGTGTCGAATTGGTAGCTTGGGTGATTGTGGCCCTTGCTGTGGCGGCAGGGCTGGGATGGATGGCACTTCACCGTCCGGATGCCGGAAAGCAGCGCAGTGCCAGAAAGGCGCACGCAGTCCTGCGGCGTAGGGAAAAATCTGCCGCTCGGCAGGGAATGCACCGGGCCAGCACTTTCTCCGCAGCTTTGTATGCCCTTCGCTGCACTCGCCTGCCAGGAATGCTGGCTCTGTTCGGCCTGCTGTGCATGGCGTTTGCTCTGGGAGTCAGTGAATCCCGCATTGTGGACGCTACTTGGGCAGACGGCAGGCGGGTAGGCATTTTTCCCGGCGGTTCGTTGCCAGTGGGAAGCGCGGCGGATGCTGCTCTCGGCACGGTGCTGTCAGTGGGCATCCTTGCGTGGATTGCAGTCATTCTCGTGGCGGTGATGGCATTCCACCAGAACAAAACAGCGGGCGCTGCCCGGTTGGCGGTCGCCCATGGCGTAAGCCGGGTCCGATATATGGTTGGCAGTTTTGCGGCGGAAACGATTATGCTCCAAGGGTGGTACATGGTGTTGTATTTCCTGCTGTCGGTTGTCACGGGATCCCTCTCCCAGCCGGGACGCACGGCGTTTTTCTGGATGCAGAGCGCCTGGATTTTGCAGGCAAGCTATGCGGTGGTTTGGCTGGTATGCCGACTTTGCGGCAGTGAATTGGCGGGAGCTACTTTCTGCTTTGTGGTGACTCTGGCTGGAGTTATTGTGAGCGTTTCTGCCCCGGATCCGGCGGCAGTTTCTCCCTTGTCCGCGCTATTGTTTTATGCAACACCTATGCCCTATTGGCTGGCTCTGGGCGGGGGGCATTCGATTCCTTGGCAGGCTGTTGGTTATGGCGCAGGTGTTACCGCCTTGTGCTTGGCGGCAGCGCTGGCTATCACGACAGTGAGAGATGTGGAGTAAAAAGTGGCTTCTGTGTATAGCGGAACAAAATACTTGCGAAAGACCTTTAATTCGATTATACTTGAATTAATGAATTTTGCGGGAGGTTTTTCCATGGATGTATCCGTAGGCACCCGTCTGCGCGTCCTGCGCAAGGATGCGGGGCTGACCCAGGCCCAGCTGGCGGCGCTTGCCGGCACCAATCAAGCTGCCATCAACCGATACGAAACAGACCGGGCAGCGGCACCTTACCGTATCCTGGTCTGGTATGCCACCTATTTTAATGTATCGCTGGACTATATCTTCGGCCTGTGTGAGGACCCCCGCGGGCGGTATGTCTGCGTCACGCCGGAGGGGGCGCAGGAGGTGGTACAGCGCAAACCGGACTGGAGCGAGTTCGTGGAAGCCTGCTTCACGCCGGGCAGCGAGCTGAACCGCCGCCTGAAACAGATGATCCTCAATATGGGAGAAGAGGAAAAGCACAAGTAAGGAGGTGCACGCCATGAATGCCGTGATCTATGCCCGCTACAGCAGCGACAACCAGCGGGAAGAATCCATCGAGGGACAGCTGCGGGAATGCAAGGAATATGCCGACCAGAACGGCATCACCGTGGTGCGGACCTACATCGATAGGGCACTGTCCGCCAAGACCGACAGCCGCCCGCAGTTCCAGCAGATGATCCACGACAGCGCCACCCACACCTTTGAAGCGGTGCTGGTTTGGAAGCTGGACCGCTTCTCCCGCAACCGGTACGACTCAGCCCATTATAAGCGCATCCTCAAAAACAACCGGGTCCATGTGGTGTCGGTGACAGAGCCCATCTCCAACACGCCGGAAGGCATCATGCTGGAAAGCCTGCTGGAAGGCATGGCCGAGTATTATTCGGCAGAGCTGGCCGAGAAGGTCAGCCGCGGACACAAGGAAAATGCCCTCAAGGCCAAGTTCAACGGCGGCCCGGTGCCGCTGGGCTACCGTATCGACAGCGAGCATCACTACCAGATCGACCCAGCCACCGCACCGGTGGTGCAGGAAGCATTCCAACGGTACGCGGCGGGGGAAAGCATCCGCAGCATCATCGAATCGCTGAACGCCCGGGGTATTCGCAACAGTCGGGGCAATCCGTTCACCAAGAACAGCTTCCAGACGCTGCTCAAGAACCGCCGGTATCTGGGAGAATACCGCTATAAGGATACTGTCATCCCCGATGCCATCCCGGCTATCATCGACCCGGATTGCTTCGATGCGGTCCAGCGTCGGTGCGAGATTCACCGTCAGGCACCGGCCCACAACAAGGCAGATGTCCACTATCTGCTCACCACCAAGCTGTTCTGCGGCAAGTGCGGCACCATGATGGCGGGGGAGAGCGGCAGAAGCCACACGGGCACGGTTCACTGTTACTATAAATGCGGCACCCGCAAACGCAGCGGCAAGGAAGCTTGCAGCCTGAAGCCGGTACGCAAGGAACCGCTGGAGCAGTTTGTGGTTAAGACCGCACTGGAAAAGGTACTGAACGACCGGGTCATCGACCTGCTGGCGGACAAGCTGCTGGAATACCAGAGCAAGGAAAACACCCGTCTGCCGGTCTTGCAGGCCGAGCTGAAAGAGGTGAGGCGCCGCATCGACAATCTGGTGGCGGCCATCGAGCAGGGTATCCTGACGCCCGCCACCAAGGCGCGGATGGAGGAACTGGAACAGCAGCGCGAAGCGCTGGAAACCAGCATCCTGCAGGAACAGATCGAGAAGCCGCCCATCACACGGGAGCAGATTCTATTCTGGTTTGATCAGTTCCGACACGGCGACCCGGCGGATATCGCCTTTCAGGAAAAAGTCATCGACTGTTTTGTCAACTCCATCTATCTGTTCGATGACCGCATCGTGGTGAATTTCAATTATCAGGAGGGCGGCCGCCCGGTATCTTTGGAAGAAGTACTTGGTTCGTTTTTGGATGGGAATGGTGCACCAAAAAGAAGCCTTGCTGGAAAGCAGGGCTTTTTTCTTATGTTCAGCCTTCGGGAAAGCAGTACCCGGTGCGCCA
>PPYE01662485.1_pt1 | contig 11488 bp, 9 predicted proteins | sample 1559881 | NCBI WGS metagenome assembly PPYE01 (sample SAMN08240022, study PRJNA423297) | Human gut metagenome, whole genome shotgun sequencing project.
AACAAAGGGATTTACCGAGCTGACCAGAGCTTCGTATTCTTTTATGGCCCGCAGCAAATGTTCCCGCTGCCGGATGCTGGCAGATGACACCGGCTGATCTAAGCGGATGCCGGCCATTTTAAGGAGGACCGCCGCCAGCTTTTTATGGAGAACTCCGGTAAGGAAGTCCTCTCCATTCCTGTCTCCAAACTCCGCAAAACGCTGTTCCAGGAAAATGCGGCTTTCTTTTTTATCCATAAAGGGGAGAAAGTCAATCATCACCCGCACTTTCTTTCCCTCGTCCATTCCCCTGGCAGCAAAACGGCTTAACTGGAACACCGGGATCCCGGAAATTCCGTAATCGGTGATCTGCAGTTCTCCCCGTTCTCTCCACATCTCCCGGTCATTAACCAGAAGCCTTAAATCCGCTTCTGTGCGGATACCTGCCAGCTGCCGGTAATGGTTTCCCTGACAGCGCAGCTGCACCAAAGCCGGAAGCGGCTTGATGATCCGGTGTCCCAGAGACTTTGCCAGCTCATAGCCGCTGCCGTCGGAACCGGTATTGGGAGCCGCCTTGGAGCCACAGGCCAGGATCACCGCATCGGCCCGCACCTCTCCCTGATCTGTCATGATCTCATAAAAGGATCTGCGCCCTTCCCGCATCCTCCGGATCCGTTCCGGCTGAATTCCCGTGCGGATCGTTATTCCCAGACGGCTGCATTCCATCCGCAGACAGTCCAGGACGGCAGAGGCCTGATCCGACATGGGATAATAATAGCTCTCCATGCGGCAGCGGCATAAAAGTCCCATGGAAGAAAACCAGCGGAGGGTGTCCTTCCACCCGAACTGGCTGATTGCTTCCATAGGAAACTGCGGATCGCCGCTGCGGTAACAGGAAGCCTCCATCTTTGAATTCGTCAAATTGCACCTTCCGTTTCCTGTGGACAAAATCTTCTTTCCCACCCGGTCAGTATGCTCCAGTATAACGGCTGAAGCGCCGGATCTGGCCGCCCATATGGCAGCAGTCAGACCGGCAGCGCCTCCGCCGATCACAGCCACTTGTTTTTTCATCCGATTCCCTTCCCTTTCGTCACTATTCTATCGGTTTTCCTCTTTTCATGCAACCGGAAATCTGGAAAAACGGCATTCTGTTAACTGGTATAAGATTCCAGGTAACTGTAAATTTCCTCCATTGTCTCAAACCATATTCCCTGACGGAGTTTATCCTGCTCCTCTCCTGGAAAATCCAGGATGGGAATATGCGTGTACAGGCAGATTTCCGACCGGCTGCTGCCGAAAACCAAAAGGAACCCATCTTCCGATACAAGAAGATAATTCTCCTTCGGCGCGGCCGGCTCCACCTGCTCCTGATTGATGACAATCTGGTCTTCCTTCACCGTCTCTCCGGTTTCTTCGGGAGAAAGAACACGCTCCGTCTCCGAGGGTGCTTCCTCGTCTATCCGTTCCGGAAGAAAGAACAGGGAAGCGACCAGTACCACCAGAACCATGCCTAACAGCAAAAGAAAGCAGTAACGATACTTTTTCATGGATCTCCTCCTTTTCCAAAGTATAGTATCTGCTTTTCTTTTCCATTTTAACCATAATCCGGTGAGATTTTTATCCCTTCTGTATTAAGGCAGAAGGCGGAATTTCCTGGCAATGCGCACCAGACGGCGTCCCGCCGGCATGCCGTAAAGCTCTACCTCATCCACAGCCCCCAGTTTCAAAAGACCTGCTCCGTATACTGCAGCCGCAGCTGTCACAGCCGCAAAAACCTGCACAGCCAGCCACAGCCGTCCTTCCGGAAGAAGGTACTCCAGCAGAGCAGACACACCGAAGGCCGCCGCTCCCATAAGAACCGAGCTGAAAAACGGCAGCACAAACGTCTTCCGGTACTCCTGCCGGTAATCTAGATATCTGCGGATCGATCTTCCGTTCAGCACGCACATAAGAAGTGCAAATAAAATATTGGAAAAAATCACCGCATAAATTCCCCACTTCAGTCCATACAGCATCACAAGAAGCAGGACCACATGGACTGCAAGAGCGATAGCCGAATTCTTCAGCGGCGTCTTCATGTGGTTAATTCCCTGAAGGATGGCATTGGACACCGTAGACAGGGAATAAAAAGCCACCGCAGAAGCGCCCACCGCCGTAATCCGGATCAGCAGATCCCCGTTTTTGCTGGGGAAAAGAAGATTATTGATGGGCGCCGAAAGAACGGTGAGCCCCACCGTAGCCGGAATGGCGATCAGCATGGAAAAACGGATCGCCGTAGCGGTCTTGTCAAGGACCTGTCCCTTGTCCCGGCTGGCCACTGCCCGGGAAAGCGACGGGATCAGGGAAGAAGACAGCGCATTGGCAATGGCCACAGGGATCATAAACAGGGTATGGTATTTTCCAAAGATACCCCACTCTGTGGCAATCGCATCACTGCGGCCAAGGTAAGCCATACCCTGCCCGAAGAAAAAGTTATCCAGCACAGAACTGATATTGTACACAGTGCTGCTTAATACGATAGGAAGAATGGTCATGGTCAGGATGGCAGAAAGCCTTCCGTAGCTTTCCTCCACCCCCGTCTGATCTTTCCGGCACTGACGCCGCAGCGTCCTGCGGTAGTTGAACATCAAAAAAGCGCAGAAAGCCAGGGCTGCAAGGGCGCCCGCACCGGTACCGATGGTGCCGCCGGCTGCACCAAAGGCGTAGGAATATTCTGTATCGCCCCGGACCAGATTCGCTTTCAGTCCTTCCTGGAACAAAAACCAGGCAGCTCCAATGCTGACTGCCGCATTTACGATCTGTTCGATGATCTGAGACACTGCCGTAGGAACCATAGTGCCGGTTCCCTGGAAATACCCCCGCAGCACTCCAAGAAAAGCCATGATCCAGATCGTCGGTGCAAGGGTCCGCAGTGCATACCTGGAGTACGGCATCTGCATGGCCCCGGCAAAGAAATCCGCGCCGAACCACATAACAGCAGCTGCCAGGCCTCCTGCAGCCATGGCATAGACCATCGATGCCTTCAGGATCCGCACGGAACTTTTATACTGTCCCCGGGCAATCCTTGCAGACACCATCTTTGATACGGCCGTGGGAAGGCTGTAGGAAGAAATAATTAACAGGATCGAGTAAATACTGTATGCCGATGTATAGTATCCATTTCCTCTGTCATCGATGATCCCCATCAGAGGAATCCGGTAAAACAGGCCAATGATCCGCACCAGGATGCCCGCCGCAGCCAGGATGCTTCCCTGGACCACAAAATTGGCCCCTGCCTTTTTTAAATCAGATCCTCCGCCTGTACTTTTGTGTTTCTGTTTTCCGTCGTTATTCTTCATAGATCTCAAGTTTGTCTTCATCCAGGGCGTCCACAATGCAGATCCATGTCTTTCCCTGGTTTAAGATAATTTCCTTTCCATCCGGTCCGTAATAATGGGTAACACCAAACTCCCCGTCCTTTTCCCAGGTAATGGGAATGCCGTATCCGTTGGTAAAATAATACCCGTTTTCTCCGGAAGTATGAACATTGATGTTCCGGTACTCCGTGGTGGCATAATACCCCATCTGGCAGTACTGGATAATGAGATTTTTCACAGTAATGGGCCCTTCGTTCCCTTCGTGGATATCGCCGTACTGATACCGGTGATACAGGCCGTCTTCCGGCTTGTACACAAAAAGCGGCTTATTCATATCATATCCGGGAACTACCTGCGCCGCAGCCACTGCCCCTTCTTCTGCAGAAAGATCGTATTCTCCATCTGCAAACTGATAATGGCCGGCATAATCTTCTGCGTACTCATTGGAATAGCCCAGAGTCTCAATGGCCTTTTTAAGGCGCTCGCCGCTGGTATAGGCGTTATGGGGCGCCTTTCTGTCTTTGGAGCGGTAAAATGCAGTATTTCCGATTCCTTCAATGCCGTTAATATTGTCCACGTTTTTAAGGTAAGGCACAGCAAAGGTGCTCTGTCCGTAATGGGCATAAACCGCATCAAACTCCCGGGCAAAATACGTATAATAAGTCCGGCAGCTTCTGACAGAGCCGATCCTCTCCAGATCATCGTATTCCTCGATAATGGCCATGTACCGGTTCATGCCGCCCTCCACCGGCGCCTCGTAAACCACGCCGGCCCGGTTAATCCCATACTGAGGAAGAGCCGCCTTGTCATTGCTCATCATAACTGCCACCGGCCTTCGATTTCCGGCTTCTGCAGGAACCCACTGACCGGTAAGGTAGCTGCGCACCATTCCATCCTGCGCCGTCCGGTCAGAAAGGTCAAGGATCCCCTGAAAACCCGTATCTTTCTCTTCTTCTGCCGCCGTTTCCGTCTCCTGCACAATCACGATCTCCGCCGTACTTTCTGCCCGTGTACTTTCCGCCTCGGTCACTGCCGTCTCAATATAATCCCGAGAACAGCCCCAGAGCATGACGGAAGCCAGTGCCAGGCCAATCCCCCACAATACCCCTTTTTTCATCTTCGGTAACCCCCAAGTTCCAGAATCTCATGCTGACGCCGTTCCATCTCCTCCCTCTCTCCGTCTTCCATATGGTCATAGCCGCAGAGGTGAAGCATGCTGTGAGCCACTAAAAATGCCAGCTCCCTGGTTTCCGAATGGCCATAGCTTTCCGCCTGCTCCCGGACCTTATCCACGGAAAGGATGATGTCCCCCAGCATCAGCTCTCCGGTCTCCGGATTAAAACAGTCCTCATAATCCTCCTCCACATGAGAAAAATCCGATGGTGTGTCATACTCCAGCATGGGAAAAGACAAAACATCCGTGGGACGGTCAATCCCCCGGTATTCCAGGTTCAGCTTGTGAATCTCTTCATTGTCCGTAAGAACAACATTCACCTCCGCCTCATAAGGACAGTTTTCATACTCCAGAGAAGACAGCACCACATTCCGGATAATCTCCTCGTACGGAAGTTCCAGCTTATCCTCAGTCTCACAGTCAATATTTATCGTCATAACCTTTCCCTTTCTTTCGTAAGCCTTTCATACGGAGCCGGACGATGGCCGTCCGGTTCCTGAAAATCCTTAATCGCCCCGCCTTCCTGACCTTCCTCTGGTCAGACGGTCGCTTACCCGGTTCTTTGCCTCGTAATCGTCATAGGCCTGTACAATCTTCTGCACCAGCGGATGGCGGACCACATCGCTGCTGGTCAGATAACAGAAGCCGATATCATCAATCCGCTTTAAGACCCGCAGAGCGGTATCCAGGCCGCTTACCGTGCCGGCCGGAAGATCTTTCTGCGTCTGGTCGCCAGTAATGATCACCTTGGAGCCGAATCCGATCCGGGTCAAAAACATCTTCATCTGTGCCGGCGTGGTATTCTGGGCTTCATCAAGAATAATGTAAGCATTATCCAGCGTACGTCCCCGCATATAAGCCAGAGGCGCCACTTCAATCAGTCCCTTCTCAGAATTATGCAGGTAGCTTTCGGCCCCCATAATCTGGTACAGTGCATCATACAGCGGTCTTAAATACGGATCGATCTTGCTTTGCAGATCACCGGGAAGAAATCCCAGCTTCTCCCCCGCTTCGATAGCCGGACGGGTCAGAATAATCCGTCCTACCTCTCCGTCCTTAAAAGCCTGGATTGCCATGGCCATGGCCAGATAAGTCTTTCCTGTACCGGCAGGTCCGATCCCAAATACAATCATCTTCTTGCGGATGGCATCCACATACTGCTTCTGTCCCATGGTCTTTGGCTTTACCGGCTTTCCCATAGCCGTACGGCAGATAATATCCTTATCAATCTCCAGGATCTGATGGTCGCTCTCCGTAAAAGCCAGGGACAGGGCATAATCCACGTTCTGTTCCGTTATGGTGTTCCCCCGTTTGGAAAGCTCGATCAGATTGCCGAATACGCTCTTTGCCCGGGAAACCGCCTGCTCCGGCCCGATAATCTTCAATGCGCCGTCACGGTTGACCATGGTCACATGAAGGGTCCTCTCAATTTTCTTTAAATATGCGTCAAACTGGCCGCATACATTTTTCTCATGTTCCACGGGAATGTCAATGATATTCTCCACTACGCTCATATTCTAAGTTTTCTGTCTCCTTAAGCTCTGTAATCTCCTGAATCCGTGTAACAGATTCCAGAGCCGTTACGGTTCCTTCCATCCTGCACACAGACTCATCTTCTAGTATTTTAACATCATTCTGAATAATTTGAACCCCCTTTTCATTTAAATTCTTAACAAAATTCTGATAGATCCCCTCAGAAACCTGCTCCATCTCAGACTCTGTATAGAAACTTTCGTAATATTCCACTTCTTTTCCCTGAATTTCTCCCCAGTAAACGGGAAGGTAAAAATTCGAAAAAAGCCTGGCCTGACTGGTTTCCGTCAGATAGACCCACTGCTCTTTTTCCCCTTCCGGCAAAAGAAAAACAAAGGACCAGGGACCCGCCTGAAGGTAAAAACCCGTTTTTCTGCGCCCGGTTTCCCACTGCACTGTGTGGATTCTGGGAAACTGCTCAGAAAAATCGTACCGGGTCACCGCCGTTACATCTCCATCTGCCGGCACATACCGCACGGCAGCCACCTGACCGCTGTCATCATAAATCGGAATCTCGCCGCTGATCAGAACCTGTCCTTCTTTCACTGTGTCCCCGGCTTTTACCTGAGCGATCCCCTGACGGACAACAATGCTGGAGATTATCCCGTCCTTTGAAGCCACCACATCGCAGGGCGTCTCCTGTTTCTCGGGAATCTGTGAAAGTGCCTCATTTTCCTTAACAGAAATCAGAAGACGGGTGCCGGAAATTCTGGCCGCCGCCCAGGTAATCTCCGGAAAATAATCGCGGAGGGCACTTTCCAGCGCCTGGCAGTCCACCTGGGATTTTAACATTCCCCAGGTAATTTCCCTGTCCTGCAAAAAATCCGTAACCGTTTCATAGGTATAGCGGCGGTTACCCTGGATCTGGATGTCCCAGATAAAAAGGGAAAGGCTGTAAAGAATGACAAAAAAGAGGCACATTCCACCGGTAAAACCAACTCGGTTCCTGTTTTTCCGTAAAAAAAAAGGAAGTCCCATTCGCTGGCGGATCTTAAGCCGGACGCCGGATTTTCTAGCCAGCGGCCGTATTCGGCGAAAATCCTTAAGCCTCATGAAAAATCCATACCCTTCCCCTGCATGCCAAAGATCCCAGATCTCTATGCCTCTGGCGCTGCAAAGATTCAGGAAACGCTCCGGCGAATACCCGGTCATCTGCATTTCCATATATCCGCCCACCCAGCGGTAAAATTTTTCCATCCGCCTGCCGCCTCCCTCCTAAGACTTCAGTTCAATCGACTCAATCACGCCGTTTACCCTCATCTCATCGGCTGTATAGTATTCAATCCGCAGGTGTTTTCCGCTGATCTGCAGACGGCAGTTTTTGCCCTGGATTTTCAGGGTGGTATCTGTGTACATGAGAATGGAGCGGTAATTTTCAATCAGCACAGTCCTGCGTCCGATCAAGGAGACCAGGATATCACCCAGGAACACATCCCGCGGCAGATTCATGGCGGCCATCATCCGTTCTTTTGTCTCTGGAGTTATACCCAGGCCGCCCACCTCCCCCAACGCTGTTATTACAGGATATGAAAAGGAGAAGAGGCTTAGAACTTTCCCGGAGAAAGAAAAAAAGCTGCTGCACAAACCGCTCTGCCGGTTAATCCGGCCAGAACAGCTCCTGCAGCAGCCTCCCATAAGTATTAGTTGTACTTACGCTTTCTGGCAGCTTCAGACTTTTTCTTACGTCTTACGCTGGGCTTCTCATAATGTTCTCTTTTACGAATTTCCTGCTGAATGCCAGCCTTTGCACAGTTTCTTTTGAATCTGCGTAAAGCGCTGTCAAGGCTCTCGTTATCTTTAACAATTACGTTTGACATAGCTCACACCTAACCTCCCTCCAGTTGTGGTATTTGTGCTTATAACTTCAAATACAACTGTTTGGGTATTTTTTGCACTGGAGTAATTATAACATAAAATTGCAGTACGTCAAGAAAAATTTAACCGAAATTTCATTTTTTTTAAATTATTTCGCTTCTTAACCTTTCAGCTGTCCATCCAGTACTTCTTCGGCTCTGGCAAGCGCCCCGTCCACTCCGGCAGGGTTCTTTCCTCCGGCCTGGGCCATATTGGGACGGCCGCCTCCGCCTCCGCCTACCAAAGCGGCAATACCCTTGATCAGATTTCCGGCATGGGCTCCCTGCGCCATAGCTCCGTCCGTGGCAGTCGCCATCAGATTTACCTTTCCGTCGGTGACAGAGGCCAGGACAATCACGCCTTCGCCCAGCTTCTCCTTCAGCTGATCCCCCAGGGTGCGCAGGCCGTTCATATCCGTACCGTCTGCCCGGGAAGCCAGAAGTTTCACGCCTTTTACTTCCTTCACCTGGTCAAGGACGTTGCCCATGGATTCTTTCGCCATCTTGTTCTTCAACTTCTCATTTTCATTATGAAGGCTGCGGATTTCCTCCATCATAGCCTCGATCTTTGCGGCAAGTCCGGCCGGCGTGGTCTTGGCTGCCTTTGCTGCCTCGTGAAGTTCTTCTTCCTCATGACGGTAAAAATCCAGAAGTCCCTGGGAAGTAAGAGCTTCAATACGACGCACGCCTGCGGCGATTCCGGCCTCAGACAGAATCCGGAAACAGGAAATAGTATTGGTATTGGACACATGGGTTCCTCCGCAAAGCTCTGTGGAGAAATCGCCCATAGTAACGACACGCACCTCATCGCCGTACTTTTCACCAAAGAGAGCCATGGCTCCGGTCTTTTTGGCGTCCTCCAGCCCCATGATCTTTGTCTCTACCGGAAGGGAAGCCTGAATCTGGCTGTTTACCAGATCTTCTACCTTCTTGATTTCTTCCGGCGTCATGGCGGAAAAGTGAGTGAAGTCAAATCGCAGACGATCCGGCGTCACCAGAGAACCGGCCTGCTCTACATGGCTTCCTAAAACCGTGCGGAGAGCCTTGTGGAGCAGATGGGTAGCGCTGTGGTTTCTGGCAGTAGCCAGACGGGTCTGGCTGCAGACTTTCGTCTCCACCGTTTCACCGTTCTGAATCATGCCCTTTACCATCACGCCCACATGACCGATCTTTCCGCCCTGCAGCTTAATGGTATCCTCCACCTTAAACTGGCCGTCTGCGCCGCAGATCTCACCTACATCTCCCTGCTGGCCGCCCATGGTGGCATAGAACGTGGTTTTATCGGTGATAATGGTTCCCTTCTGGCCGTCTGTCAGCGCTTCCACGATCTCATCCTCCGTGGTCAGCACTAAAACCTTTCCTTCTCCGTCAAGCTTATCATAGCCCGTAAACTCGGAGGTAATGGCCGGATCAATGGACTGGTAAACGGTCACATCGGCGCCCATATAGTTGGTGGTCTTTCTGGCCTTTCTGGCCTTTTCCTTCTGCTCCTTCATGGCGGCATTAAAACCGTCCTCGTCTGCAGAAAGACCCTTCTCCTCCAGGATCTCTCTGGTTAAATCCAGCGGGAATCCGTAGGTATCATACAGCTTGAATGCATTGGCCCCGGAAAGGACCTTGCTTCCGGTCTTTTCCATCTCCTTTTCCATCTGCGACAGAATCTCCAGGCCCTGGTCAATGGTCTTATTGAACTTATCCTCTTCCTCGGAAAGGACCTTAAAGATCATGGCCTTCTTCTCATCCAGCTCCGGATATCCGCCTTTGGACAGCTGGATTACCGTATCACTTAAAGATGCCAGGAACTTTCCTTCGATTCCCAGCTTTCTTCCATGGCGGGCTGCACGGCGCAGAAGACGGCGGAGTACATATCCCCGTCCCTCGTTGGAAGGCATGATGCCATCGGAAATCATAAAGGTGCAGGACTTGATATGGTCTGTTACAATGCGGAGGGAAATATCCGTCTCATGATCCTCCTTATAGGTCTTTCCGGCCAGCTGGCAGACTCTCGTTAAAAGAGCCAGGTTGGTATCCACGGTGAAGAGGGAATCTACATCCTGGATCACTACAGCCAGACGCTCCAGTCCCATTCCCGTATCGATATTCTTCTTCTCCAGTTCGGTGTAATTTCCTTTTCCGTCATTATCAAACTGGGTAAATACGTTATTCCATACCTCAATATACCGGTCGCAGTCACAGCCTACGGTACATCCCGGCTTTCCGCAGCCATACTTCTCACCGCGGTCATAATAAATCTCCGAACAGGGACCGCAGGGACCGGATCCATGCTCCCAGAAATTATCTTCTTTTCCAAAACGGAAAATCCGCTCTGCCGGAATTCCCACCTGCTCGTTCCAGATCTTAAAGGCCTCATCATCATCCAGATAAATAGACGGATAAAGGCGCTCCGGATCCAGCTTTACGATTCCCGTTAAAAACTCCCAGGACCAGTGAATAGCCTCAGTCTTAAAATAATCGCCGAAGGAAAAATTTCCCAGCATTTCGAAGAAGGTGCCGTGACGATCCGTCTTTCCAATATTGTCAATATCGCCGGTACGGATACATTTCTGGCAGGTAGTCACCCTGGTTCTGGGCGGAATCTCCTGTCCGGTAAAATACGGCTTTAACGGCGCCATGCCGGAATTGATCAGCAAAAGGCTCTTATCATTATGAGGAACCAGAGAAAAGCTCTTCAAACGCAGATGGCCCTTGCTTTCAAAGAAGGAAAGAAAGGCCTCTCTCAGCTCGTTAACCCCAAAAGGGCGCTCTTTATCCTGGCCTGAGGCCTTCCACGCCTGATACCGCGCAATCGCCTCGCCGTATTTAAGAAAATCCTTATAATCTTCCACTGCTGTTACCTCCAAAATTTATCTGCTTTTTTGTAAATCTTTTTTATCCCGGAATTTCTTTCCCAGCATAACACCGGCATAAGCCAGAACTGCAAAAACCGCAGCCTGCCCGGCATAAAAAATAAAATTAGCCAATACTGCCATAGATGTCCCTCCCAACATAAATTGATTGAGAATTGAAAAGTACGCAATTAGCCTCATACTATGGTATCATAGGAGTTTTTAATTTTCAAGCGGAAATCCGCTTTTTCGCAGGGTTGTTTCATCAGTGGCCGCAGCCGGTTTTCATTGCCGAAAACGGAAATCATTTCCGCACGAAAAAAGGAAGCAGTGAAAATCCCTGCTTCCCCTGCCTGCTATCCCCCATAAAGTTCCAGCAGTTCGTACACTCTGGCCCTGGCGGCTTCCGCCATGGCCGCCGTATATTCCACACTCTCCATGGAACCGCCGCTCTTTTTGCTGGCAGCTTCCCTGGCGTCGTTCGATGCTTTCTCCAGCCATGACTGTTGCTCTTTTTTCAGCTCCTCTGCCTCCTCTTCCGGCAGCGAATCCATCAGCAGATCATAAACCGCATCCAACTCCCGTTCCCAGATCTTTAACTCCGACTGAGCCAGGTTCTTTACATTATACACGTTGCTGTCTGTATCTGAACTGCGTATGCGCGCAATCTGAGCTTCCACCTGCACAAGCCGTTCCTGGATCCTTGCCAGCTGCGTCCGGTAATCCTCTGTTTCTGCACTTTCCTCC
>PPYE01358455.1_pt1 | contig 11486 bp, 9 predicted proteins | sample 1559881 | NCBI WGS metagenome assembly PPYE01 (sample SAMN08240022, study PRJNA423297) | Human gut metagenome, whole genome shotgun sequencing project.
CTGTTCCATGGCCGCGGCGGCGCCGTCGGTCGTGGCGGCGGCCCGGCCAACCGCGCCGTGCTCGCGCAGCCGGTCGGCTCCGTCAAGTGCCGTTTCAAGCTCACGGAGCAGGGCGAGGTCATCTTCGCCCGCTACGGCAACCCGGTGCTTGCAATCCGCCACGTGGAGTCCGTCGCAGCCGCAACGCTGCTGCAGTCCGCTCCGAGCGTGGAGAAGCGCAACACGGACATGACCAAGAAGTACGCCGACATGGCCAGCAAGCTCGACGAGGCCGCGCACAACCGCTTCCTCGACCTGCTGAACACCGACGGCTTCGCACCGTGGTTCTCCACCGTCACGCCGCTGACCGAAATCGGCCTGCTGCCGATCGGCTCCCGTCCGGCGAAGCGTGGTCTGGGCGCCAAGTCCCTCGACGACCTGCGCACCATTCCGTGGATCTTCTCCTGGGCCCAGGCCCGCATCAACCTGGCCGCATGGTACGGCCTCGGCACCGCGTGCGAGCAGTTCGGCGACCTGAACACCTTGCGTCAGGCGTACGAGGAGTGGCCGCTGTTCTCCACGTTCATCGACAACATCGAAATGTCGCTGGCCAAGACCGACGAGCGCATCGCCAAGATGTACCTCGCCCTCGGCGACCGTGAGGACCTCAACAAGAAGGTCCTCGACGAGATGGAGCTCACCCGCAAGTGGGTGCTCAAGATCGTCGGCGACGAATGGCCGCTGCAGCACCGCCACGTGCTCGGCCAGGCCATCCGCATCCGCTCGCCGTACGTGGACGCGCTGTCCGTCACCCAGGTGCTCGCCCTCGGCTCGCTGCGCAAGCGCGTGGACAAGGAAGAGCTCACGCACGGCCAGAAGGAGAACTACACCTATCTGATCCTGTGCACCGTTTCGGGCGTCGCCGCAGGCCTGCAGAACACGGGCTGATCTTCGGATGACCGATTGACAAAAGCGAGCGGGGAGGTTCCGTGCCGATCGACGGCGCGGGCCTCCCCGTTCGCGTCGCACGGCCCTAGACTGGCCGGCGACGGCGCGCATAGAACGGGCGCGCTGGCCGAGTGACAGACTCGGATGATCGGAGGGGACATGGACAAGCCATCGAATGAGCGCGGGAGCACCGGGCCGACGGACGGCATCAAGGCGGAGGGCGATGCCGGAAACGAACGCCACATTTGCAAAGCGAATCCGGCTATGATCGATGACATTGGGAAAAAACATGGCCTGGAAGATACGTCAGAAAATTTTTCCGGCAAGAAATATGCTTTGGCACCGAAAGCAGCTACCAAATTCCTTAAGGCAAGTAGATGCTATGTGGCTTTGGGCAAGGCCAGACGTGCGCTATGGTGGCTGGGATTACTGCTGCTTTCGCCAGCACTTATTTTGTGGGCGGAGTGGGGCTCCAATGGCGATGATGATACTATAATCTGCAGAGTTCTAACGTTCTCTTCCTCTTCGTGCATGAATTTAACTAGGGCAACTGAGTACGTACGTAGACTTACCTTAGTATTGATTATGGGGGTAGTCTGTTGGATTGCAGTGCTTGTCATCTTTGGCGTGCGTTCATATATGCGATCTACATATCCGGAACTTCGTGCTCATTCCTCTTCCGCCTCGCATGTCCTTGCGGGAATCATATCGTTTCTCGTGCTGGTTATAGTCTTTCCTGTTTTTGTGATAACGCTACTTTCCGCTCTAATGACTCTATGACGTTTTGCCAGAGGCGCATTGCGCGGAACGGCTGAATCATTCCACGCAATGCGATCACAACCATGATTGATCAATGGTTCGGATTTTCAAGAGATTCAGCATAGGATAATGCCAATATACCAGCCTCCGCTTGACTCGGGAGTCGGTCTGCATGTGAAGCAATGAGCAGTGCTTTTTACTTCCGGATACGTTATCGAATATTCCAAGATCGATCCCATCAACGAGCTTTCGAAATGCGATGACCAGGTTGTCCGCACTTCCCTTGAACCGGGACTGATAGAACCGTTTAATTCGATTCGTCTCGCTTTGCGCGAACATGTCCCGCATAGCGGTGGACAAAGACCTTTCGGAAGAATCGCTCTGCATGGACCGCGCCAGCAACCATGCATCACAGTCCGCGAGAACATCGCTGTAACTGAATCCCATACGGGCGTCTTGCTCGCCGAGATGAGTGTGCAGCCATGACGCCAGGTCCTCTTCCGGGGTATTCGCCAGATAGCTTCCCCAGATCTGCAACAAATCCAGGGCCCATCCGCCCAGATCACCGAGACCATAGTCCATTGGATCGTTCGTAACGCCCCATGTCAAGTATTCCAAGGACGTGGCAGCCATATGGGCAATGTCCCGATTGGGCAGCGTGCCTTTGACGACAGGTTGCGCATCACATGCGACACCGCATGCCTGACGCGACAAGGCCAATTCGCTGGGAGTAACCGGCTCCGGTGTGTACGCATGCCATAGTGCCTGCGTGCCGGAACTACCTTCCGACCAGTACGTAGGTTTGCGAAGCCACTGCAGGATGAGTTGACCGATGCTGTCCTCATAAACCGCCACCTGGGTACCCAGAGCGGCAGGGGCTTTGTGACACTCCTGCTCGGGTGTCGCCGCCGGCCTGCAGAACACGGGCTGATCCGCGGCTGTCCGACCGCTTGATGAACGGGGAGGTTCCGTGCCGATTGACGGCGCGGGCCTCCCCGTTCGCGTCGCACGGCCCTAGACTGGCCGGCGACGACGCGCACGGAACGGGCGCGCGGGCCGAGCGACAAACTCGGATGATCGGAGGGGGACATATGGACGCGGAAAGGGACACGGACGGGACGACGGACGCGCACGAGGGGGACCACACGCCCGCGGACGGTGCCGGGACGGAGGGCGAAGGCGGCAAGCCGGACACTAGGCCGGGCGACAAACTCGCGACCATCCGACGCACGCTGTGGTGGATAGGACTGGCGCTACAGCTCCCATTCGCTTTGACTCTAATCCATTTTGATACCCCTTACCTGATATTGGAGCGTATCCTATGCGCTATTCCGCCAAGACTGGCAAGCGACCCGTCATCAATCGTCGGCATTCCCGCACTTGAAACGGAATGGTGTCGAGAATTCCTGGCACTAGTCCTGGGCGCAGTTTGCTGGGTTACAGCTGGAGTAATGAGATTAGTTGCGGACAGCCCATCAAACCATGGAAAAGAAACCCTTCCTGTACGCATCTTCGCCGGAATCATCACCATCATCGTATTGATGGCCACCGGTATTACAGGACTCTTCCTCGGCATAGCGGCCTTTTAGAAGTTTCCCCGTATCTGGCAGAGGAATTCCAAATCGAAAGCACAACAGCGAATGTGTGGGCAGACGACACATCTGCCCACACATAATGCATTATGCGAGCTACCGTCTTGGCTGATCAATGAATGCAGCGAACGCCCGAGCACTCACTTCAGCTTCCTGCTTATCAGGAAGCTTGTCTGTACCGGCAGCCTTTTTTAGGATGCTTTCGCTCATTCCAATATTTGTCAAACCAAGTGCATCAAGACCGTCCGCCATTGTTGAATATGCACTCACCACATTATCTGCGCTTGATGCAAAACGTTCGTCGTAGAATCGAACGATACGATGGGTCTCACTCTGCTTAAACGTTTCACGCATAGCAGCAGAAAGAACCGTCGAACCGGATCGTTTCCTCATACTAGAAGCAATTAGCCATGCATCTGCATCCGCAAGAACGTCATCGTACCCGAATCCTTCATCTTTCCCAAGGTGCTTATAGAGCCATGCTGCCAAGTCGGCATGCTTGCCGTCACGGCGATAGGCACCCCAGATCTGCAACAAGTCGAGAGGCCAGCCACCTAAATCGCCTAGACCATATTTGGCTGGATTGTTTTCGATACCCCATGTCAGGTATCCGAGAGCAGTTGCAGCCATGTGTGCAACATCTCGAGTCGATGGCAGTTTCTCTTTAATTGAAGGCTGCGCTTCGCATACATTGGCACATACCACACGCGCCGCGTCCAAGTCGGGCGGAGTCGAAACTTCAGGAGTATATGCGTGCCACATTGCTTGTGTCCCGCTACCGCCTTCCGACCAGTATTCAGGTTTGCGGAGCCATTCCAGGATGAATTGACCGATGCTGTCCTCGTAAACCGCTACCTGGGTACCCAGAGCGGCAAGGGCTTTGCGACACTCCTGCTCCGTGGCGGCGACCCATCTTAGCAGCGGATCCGTTTCTGGCGAGACGGGATCGGGATCAGGCGCAGGTACTGGCGCGGCAGGCAACAGTGAAGCGCATGCTGATACCTTCCCGGAATAGGCAACACGGTCCAAATCCCAGCCCTGGCCCTTGTAATCGTCAATCTCGGTGAACTGGTCATAGCCCCAGCCGTCCGGAATAGGGAAGCCGAGATTTCCCGAGAATCCCGTCGACATGTCGGACACAAACGCGTTACTCGCGCATCCCGCACCGATGACGCGGGAACAAATATTGCGGGACGCGTAAATCCCTACTCCGTATCCACCACCAAGAGACGAACAAACCGCACGGAAGTATGGCAGGATATTGCTGGTCACCTGGTCATCGGTCGCATCGAAGTCTACAGCGAAGTAGATATGGGTGGGAGGGATGCCAAGACGCTGCGCCGCCTCACGAGCGGTCTTGGCATGAGCAGCGCCGTTTGCCGGGGTGAAATGCTCCAGCTTCGTGGAGTACTCCTGAAAAATCGGGAAGAACCGCATGCCGCCCTTAGTGATGCGCTCGAGCTCACCCGGACGGATGGCCTTAAAGTAATCCTTGGGCGCCAACGACGACTGGCCAGGCTCCGTCAGATAACGTCCCACGATTTCATACCCGTTTGCCTTCAACGTCGCCAACCTAGCGTCGGTAATTTCGAACCTAGTGTCACAGGCCACACACGGGCGATCAGGATCACCTTTAGATGTCAACAGGCTCATCCACGTGGTCGAATCAATAGAGCCCGTCACAGCAATGGCATAACGCTCCTGGAACGCTTTCACGATATTGGCGAACGTGCTCGTCCATACGAAGGTCGGCCCGCCCCCGATCCCATTACACGCCAAAGCCGTGCTGGCGAGCCAGACCCACGACTCATTAGAGGATGCGTTATTTGCTGTTATCGTCTTCAAACGAGATCTAGTTCCGTTGCCGAAATTCCCCGTTGCCTCACTGGGCGAAAAACCTTCAAGTGACTGAAGCACTTGGATGAGCGCCGTGTTCATCTCCCTGCCGTACAGTCCATCAGTCGGAATGATGCCCGTGTATGGACGATATGCTTTGTTGATGAACTGCTGTGCCCTACGGACGGAGTCGATACCGCCATAAGAGGCCAGCAGCACGAACTGCTTCATCGAGAGCAACGCCCCCATGATCTCAACGTCTACGCTGGAGTCTCCCTCTATGCCCATATCGGTTTTAAGCTTCCTGATCGCGGAACCTGTTCCGTCGTAGAAATGCTGTGAGATGTTGCCACCAGTGGAGTAGCCCTTGCACCACAGCGCCCCCTGAATGATGGAATACACGTTGGAAGTGCTCTTGTCCGCAGCGGCCTGCTGCCGCACCCCATTCGGATACCGCTGCTTGAATAACCGCTGGGTGGAAGGACCGAAGTTATCGGCAGTGGACTGGATGCCCAATTCAATCTGCAATGCGCGAGTAAGCGCATAGATTGTCGGCCAACCAGTTCTGCCGTCCGGGTTGATTTTCTTGAATCGGGGATCATTCCCGTATGTCTTGTTCAGCCACTGCTGCGTCTGCAGCACCATCTGATCAGTCATGATGTCCTCCTTCGGGACCTGTTGCTGAAGGCAGACCCAATATCTGCCCTCACCTGCACTGCCGTTTCGCCACGAGGTGTTAACCTCGGGCGTTTCATCTGGCATGGCGTCTGCGATGAACTCTGCGATTTTCGGTGTCTAACTCCAACCGAAACATAGTGTTTCCCTTACAACGACTTCCATCACACTGTGTATTGTCGCAGCGATCAGTGCGCATGTTTTCCGTCATGACACCTACAGCTTTGGCCATAGCCAAAATGTCTCCGCATGCATCGAAGTCATATGACGGGCTTCCTTTCACTCTGATAACACTGAAATGAACCATTAATGCTCCTTTCTTTCACAAACTGCTGATGTTGTCGTGTTCTTCGTTTCTTTGCTTTCGTCGCGAATAGCGGCACGAATTTTGCGCACAGCCGTTGAAAGCTGTTTGGACACCGCAGCTCGGGACACGCCCAGCTCTCGTGCCATATCTGATTGAGATGCCCCCTTTACCAGTACACCCCTGACGATATTGCGCTGACCTGCTGGCAGTTTTTCGATCTCCGCAAAGATAGCTTGCAAACAGTTAGCTCTTTCTCTCGCATCCTCCGCGCATAAGAGAATATCCTCAGAAGAAGCAGAACACCCCTGGGGTTCCCGCCCTGCACCAACCAAATCCTCATAGGAGCAAATAACTCCGCTGACACGGTCCGATCGATAATAAGCGTGAGCGGAACGTTCCTCCGCATTCCACAATTCCTGAAGTATCGTTTGAGGGGTACGTAGTGCAATATCACGTGGCGAACAACCCATACGGATTGCGCGCAAACATCTATCGCGTTCAACCATCGTCCGTAATTCCACTTCCGAACAGTTGTATATATCAGTTACGGACACATTACCGGCGCGCATTGCCTCATGTTTCAATGAAATTCTCATTCCAGTCTCGATCCCACCCAGTTATTGGGTCTTCGAGACCTGCTTGCATAGGCCACCACATGAGCATCCAACCTGCTGGATAAGCATGACGCGTCAGTTCAGGAGAAAACCGACGCGTCACCATGAATAAGCAGGCAGATCTCATGCATGTGATTAGTTAAAAGCCCCAGTCAGCTTCACTGCGGCACAACGGATGAACAGCCCAATGCCCTACTTCTATAACCGGTTATCGCATGACATCGAGTTGAAGAAGAAATTACGATGTGTCTGGTCTCAAATCCTTTCAATAGACGAAAGTTGCGCTTCTCTGATCCAGCTGTAAGCGGCGTATACTGGCGATATTCCAGTGTTTTACCGGCTTATTCGTCTGAATCTGGCTTCCATCGTAGGAACAGTGACCTCATGGGAAGGCGACGGATGAAGACAAATGGAGACGAGAAGGAGACTCACTTGGCCGAAACTACTGCTACCTATGCTCTGGGAGTCTTCTGTCAGCTCGTAAACCCTTATATATCTGGCGTAGACCACCACAAAAAGGGATTTATGAAGGATTTCTTCGATGCTGTGTTAGAGGATGACGGTCTAAGAAATCCACTTCCCCAACATCATCGAAACCGCAAACCCGGAAAGACCACTATTACCACCGGGGTCTGGTCTGGAATCAACGATACTGATCTGACTCGTTTTTATAACGGTCGCAAGAAGATTCCTGCCTGGAAAGCCGCCGAGTTTTATCAGCGCCTAGATATCTCGAAAGTAGAACGTCTTTGCTGCGATATCAGCATTGATGCCCTTGCCGATTTTCAAAAGGAGCTTATCAAGGCAAATATTAGAGTTACGGATATCAGTGAGCTTCCTTCTGCCACAGGAAAATGGCTTCTGTCAATACTCCAGGCGAATGCCGGTGGACGTGACATTCTCGTCAACGGCATAAGCTTTCAGCCGAAATTCGATATTTTCGAAAACTTACCTCTGGCGTCTGGTCGCATCAACAACGGCAAATTGCACCTTGGGCGCTCTTCGGTCCCCTGGAAGGCTTATCCAATTCCACCGGATAAACCAGATGATCATCTTGAAAAGACATACCTCACGCAGATGCAAGCCGCCTATGCCGATCACTTGCACAAGCCAATCAACTGTTCCGACGATCTTCCTCAGACATGTCGTCCTGAATACGCCAAGCAGCGGGAATATTTTTACGATGCGGAAGGAATGCGCAGGAATCTGCGGGATGTCATAGAAAATGGAGAGCAGGAATTTGACGCGCTAAAGGTGGATCTTTATGACGGAATATGCGATATATGCGCATCTGATTATGCCGATGGACTGCTGCGTATGCGAGCAACGCTATCTCAAGCAGCCGGCTTCCCATTGTCTGGCTCGGCTATAGCCCAATTCCCATCAATGATTAAGGCAGCAGAAAAGAAGGGGCTGTGTCACATGCTGGTCAATGACCATAAGCTGGAGTGGGTGCAGGGGGATGAATAATTCGCTATTTAATACGACACAGGAAACAGCAACGCGATTGACATTATGCCTCCCATTGCTCTCTAGGCCTTCCACAATCGACGAGATCGCAGCCATCGACCTTACCGCCACCTATATGAAGGCATTCGGATTCGGGCAACATAATCTTCACGGTGATGGCCCACACGCTTTAGCCGAATATGACGCCCGTCGCAAACGAGTGCAAGCAGGGTTGGCGCAACTTGTAATCATTGGAGCAGCAACCGTAGATTCCACTTGCCTGTTCTACCGCGCCACTCCGGAATGTCTTCAATATTCAGAAGCATTGCATGGCGATTATGCTACCTCCTATCGCCGGGCTGTTCAGCTGTTGATAAAAAACGATTATGAAACCATCATGAACCGAATAACGAAAGAGAACAACCAGTTATGAGAAACACATGGATACGTCGAATTTCGGCAATCAGAAAGGACGGAGTGGAATCCGCCATTAATCTCACATGCGGGCTGAACTGTGTTATCGGCGCTTCGAACACCGGGAAAACCCGGATTGCAAAAACCGTAGAATTCGTCTGTGGAGGAAAAGAGACCCCCTTTACCGACAAAACTGCCTACGAAGTCGCACAGGTCACGTTCATAACCAATGACAGTGAGGTTTCGCTTAGTCGTTCGATTCACGTTCAGAACACTATTCACGTGGAATCCAGCAACCCCGCAGTTGCTTCCGGCTCTTACTCTGTCTCATCACGTTCTGGCAAATCAATCAATACGGTTCTTCTTGCCTTGTTAGGCATTGAGCCAACCCGTAGGATAGCGACGAACGAAACTTACCATACAGTTGCTTTTACATGGAATGCCGTCAGACATCTTATGCTTGTTCCCGAAGACCAAGTAGGACGTCCGCAGCCTTCCATTCTCTTTCCCAAAAGCACCACGTTAACAACTCTCACACAAAGTTTGTCCTCGCTGCTTGTCTTGGTCCAAGACGACAAAATCGACAGCTCTATGCAGACAGAAAGCGCCAGCGAACATCGTACCCGCAGAAAAGCCGTGGAACAGTTCATCCACCAGCAATTGGACGACATAGAACCCCGCATCAAACGCCTTGAAGAAATGCGCCATATCGCAACGAATGAGGGAAAAACCGTTCACACTTATTTGGAAGCCCTACGAAAAAAAGCATTGCATGTGGAGCAGCAAAGGCAAACTCTTCTCGACCAAGATGCCCGTACCATCTCACATATCTCGCAGCTTAATCAACAATATGAGCATCTTGAGGTACTTATTCGCCAGCGCAAGGTACTTATCAGTCAATATGAATCAGACGCTGCACGCCTTGATCTGCAACTACAAGCGATGAAACATGCCCGTACGCATGCCTATCCCACCACATGCCAGTTTTGCCATAGTTCCATTCACATGTCTGCGCCAACTGAACAGGACATTTTAGTCGTCTCAACAGAAATCGAACATATCCACGGCATCCAAGCGGATGTTGAAACCGATCTGGCTATCCTCGCAGACAGAGCCGATAAGGTACAACGGGAATTGCAGCTGAAGCAACAGCAGCATCGGCAAAACATGCATACGCTCGAATCTGACATTCAACCAATAGCGCAGCATATGCAACAGGATATTGAACAAATTGCCCATGCAGAGCAGTTACACGCGGAATATGCGGAACTCCTGGCGTTGCATGCCCGTTTCAACAAGGCACTTGATAACGCTGATCAGGCAACGTCGAACAATGAAAAATACAAGCCGCGCGAATGCTTCCAAGGCGATTTCTGGTATTCCATGAATAACACCATACGCAACATTCTGCGACAATGTCATTTCCCTGGTGCCGATATTGCGGATTTCAGCAAAACCTCTTTCGATGTCGAAATAGCAGGGTATTCCAAAGCTGATGAACAAGGCAAAGGGTACTGCGCGTTTCTTAACAGCGTTGTTATGCTCGCATTCCATGATTATCTCAATAAACAGTCAGAGCACGCTCCAGGCTGGTTGCTTATTGATACGCCTCTGCATGGGTTTGACGAAGGAATACGACCCCTGGAAGACTCATCCATGAAAGTGGGCCTGTTTTCCTATCTAGCGAAACAAGCGGTTTCACAACAAATCATCATTATCGAAAACACGAATCACATGGCTGGCATTCCTCTTGACGATAACATCAATATCGTCGAATTCTCAAAAGACAAGCACAATGGACGATACGGATACCTGGACGGGGTTTACGATGTGTCTGACGAAAGTTAACAGCGATCCCAAACAAGTCACCTTATCGAGGAGCGAACCCGTGCAGCCGGCCTCCCCATGATTTTCCAAAGCCATTCGACCGGACTAATTTGAGCGTATCGCCCGCATGTACCTCGCCCTCGACGACCGCGAGGACCTGCCGGAGAAGGTGCTCACCGAGATGAAGCTCACCCGCAAGTGGGTGCTCGCCATCGTCGGAGACAAGTGGCCGCTGCAGCACCGCCACGTGCTCGGCCGCGTCGTGCGCATCCGCTCCCCGTACGTGGACGTGCTCTCGCTCACCCAGGTGCTCGCCCTCAAGTCGCTGCGCAAGAAGGTGGACAAGGAGGAGCTCAGCCACGGCAAGAGGGAGGGCTACACCTACCTCATCCTGTGCACCGTCTCGGGCGTCGCGGCAGGCCTGCAGAACACGGGCTGATCTTCGTCTGACTGATTGATACGAGCGGGGAGGTCCGTGCCGATAAGAGGCGCGGACCTCCCCGTTCGCGTCGCGCGGCCCTAGCCTGGCCGGCGACAGCGCACAAAACAGGCACGCAGGCCGAGCGACAGACTCCCAATCATCCGACGTAACCCGGCGCCTGTCCGCGTTTACCCACGCCGCGACACCGACAGCCATCGTGGGCTTATACAACTGGTTCGGTCAGACTTATATTCTCGGCAGATTGAGCCTAGTCCACATTTCTCTATTTCTTCCTCGTCCTGCTTATAACCCCAATGACAACCCTTTTGGTTACGGCTTTCCTTCATGACAAACTGTCTTGGAAGAAGATTGTTCGCATCATAGCGCTGTCTTACTGTTTGACCATATTGGGTGTATTTCTGAACGAGTTGTGTTGTTGACGGAAGACGCCGCACTCGAAGGTTTTTGTTCAGCGCCTAACATGCAGCACTAGCATACTTATCCTCAATCCACTCATGATTCAGTAACAACTGCATGACTCCTGAAACACAGACACATAGCGAAGCCCTCGTTTGTAACTTCCACGAGTGAATATTTGCTCGTTTCAAGGCCACTGTTATTGCCGAAGAAGGCCGATCGCGCTTTTTGACGATTATTGCGGTTCA
>PPYE01294449.1_pt1 | contig 11485 bp, 9 predicted proteins | sample 1559881 | NCBI WGS metagenome assembly PPYE01 (sample SAMN08240022, study PRJNA423297) | Human gut metagenome, whole genome shotgun sequencing project.
TGGGAACTTTGGTATTACCGTTCAGAAGTATCCCCATACTCAACAACATATAATACACAAAGCCCCACGCCTATATATATAACACTTTAATATATAAATAGTACGTGGAGCGTCCAATGTATTATCCAGTTGTTGTCTTGAAATTGGGGATTTCCTGAACTTGGATAATGCCTTAACGCTCTATTTTTATTAAGATTTGAAATAAATCCTAATACAAAGGTAAGGAAAAAATATTTTATTTTCCAAACAAGTTGTGCAAAATAAGTTGTGGCGTGTATTGCTTTTCTTTTTATTGGCTGAGGAATGATTATCTTCAGTAATCAGTTTCTGTCTGTCGAGTAAGTCTGTATAATTTTTTTTTTGTACCTCTACTTCGGGTCTTGACATTCCTGCTTCATGGCTGATTGTTGTAGGTAGACTATATAATTTTTTCTGTTGTTCATATTTAATGGGGAGTAGAATGGGAATAAGGCCTTTGGATAAGAAGAAAAGCCCCTGAAAATCAGAGGCTTAATCTTGTTTTCAGTGATCCGCCTGGGGCTCGAACCCAGGACCCCAACATTAAAAGTGTTGTGCTCTACCTGCTGAGCTAGCGAATCAATCCTTATTTGCGAATCAGTTATTTCCTGATTGCGGGTGCAAAGGTAGTTACTTTTATTTAATTTGCAAGCATTCCGTAGAAAAAAGTTTCAATTATTTTTCCTCGTTATGGCTTGTTTCTTGATTATCAGTAGTTTCTACTTCATCATATTTTATCTTTTCTTTGTTGATAATAAAGCGTTGGTAGTAGGAGAGCATCAAAGTTGTTAGTGGCAAGGCGATAATCATGCCGAGCATTCCCATTAATGAACCCCAGATAGAAAGAGATAAAAGGATGATGGCAGGATTCAGTCCGGTAATTTTTCCCATGATTTTGGGGACAAGGAAGGTATCCTGTATGATTTGTACGATTGCAAAGACGGCTAATGCACATGCAATGATAATCCAGAAGTTCTGTCCGGTGTCGGCAGCTTTGAGAATTGCCAATAAAATGGTGGGAAGGAAACCAATGATTTGCAAGTAGGGAACCATATTCAATGCTCCGATGAAAAGTCCCAAAGCAATAGCCATGGGAAAATCGATAATTAGGAAACCAATGCTGAAAAGGATACCTACGCAAAAAGCAACCAAAGCCTGTCCACGGAAATATCTGTTCATACCATCCTGTACGTCGTGAACCAGGTTGGAGGCAAACGTACGGTATTTATTGGGTAGCAGATGTAACCATCCTTCAGCTATTGCTTCGTAATCCAATAATATAAAGATTACATATAATAATATAATGAAGGAGGCAAGGATGCTGAATAGAATGTTGAGAGATTCTGCAAGCAAAGTCCACACTCTGGGGACGGTATCCTTGATTGCCGCCAGGATATTCTCTTCACTTAATACACGGTTCAACGCCTGAAGATCAATGTTCTCGTGGATAAATTCAGAAAGGTTCTTAGGTACATTGTTACCGGCTCCATTGGTGAGGTAAGTCACCAACAAATCGTTCATTCTGCCTATTTCCGAAATCATCGGCGGCACTAATAGGTAGAATAAAGTGACTCCGATAACCGTAATGAGGAATAAGGAACAGAAGATGGAAATAATGCGGCTTTTTAATCGTAGCTTATACTGGAAGAATTTGACTAACGGATAGACCATATAAGCTATCAGCCACGCAATAAAGAAAGGTAATAACACTCCGCTAAGACGTTCCACGAGCATTAATATTCCTACAACTAACACACATCCGATGGAACCGCGTATAAAACTGTCGAATGTTATCTTTTTCCTTTCCATAATCTGTTTCTTTTATAGGGTTTATACTTTCTGCTCATCTTCCCCTCGTGCACGGAGATAACATTCCCTGCACAGAGGCTCATATTCGGCTGTTTCGCCTAAAAGAACCTGTTTCTCATTCTTGACTGTACGATGTGAGAAAGAAGCCAGCTGACCACATTTCACACAGATCGCATGAACTTTGGAGACTTCATCGGCAATGGCGCACAATTGTGGCATAGGTCCGAACGGATTTCCTTTGAAGTCCATATCCAATCCTGCAATGATAACACGGATTCCATTGTTGGCAAGCTGGTTGCATACATCAATCAAACCACTGTCGAAGAACTGTGCTTCATCAATACCTACTACATCTATCTCAGAAGTAAACAGTAAAATGCTGGCTGACGAATCGATGGGAGTGGAGGCGATAGAATGGCTGTCGTGAGAGACTACGTCTTCTTCTGAATAACGGGTGTCGATAGCAGGTTTGAATATCTCGACACGTTGTTTCGCGAATTTCGCTCTCTTCATTCTGCGAATCAATTCCTCTGTCTTTCCGGAGAACATAGAACCGCAGATTACTTCGATCCGGCCTCTTCTTCTAGTCTCCTGTATGTGGTCTTCTGAAAATAATACCATGAGATTTTGTGTTTTCTTGATTAAATAAATATGTGGACAAAGGTAAGCAATTCAATGTGCAAGAACTGTTAAATTATCCATTATTTTAAGTTATTGCATAAATTATTCCTACATTCGCACCGTATAAACAATGGACTGACATGAAACAGAAGCTATTAACAGATATTGAGTTGGATGTTCATGAGTTGAAGTATCTCATGGATTCATTTACCAAGGAGCCGACTCCGACTTTGTCTGAACTGTTGAAGCGGAGCATTACACGGATGCAGGGGCGTTTGGACGAACTGCAGCAGGAGGTGGATGCTGTTCAGGTAATTTCTCCGTCAGCTGTGGAAGAGACAGCGGAAGAGGAGGATGAAGTTGCCGGGTCTGAAGAGGATTCCCCCGTGATTATACAATCTCTCGAATCGGTTGTTGTGAAAGAAGATGAGGAAGGAGAAGCCATTGTTGCGGAAGAGAAACCTGTCGTAATAGCGGCAGCTGCAGAGACAGCAGCAGAAGCAGCAGCAGCAGCAGAAGAAGGAATTGAATGAAGAAAAGGAGGCGGTGAACGACTTTCTGGAGCTACTAAAGAAATATTTTAATCAATCAGTATAAAACAAAAACAAGATGGGAAAGCTATATGTGGTGCCTACGCCGGTAGGGAATCTGGAGGACATGACTTTTCGGGCTATCAAAGTCCTGAAAGAGGTCGATCTGATTTTGGCGGAGGATACACGTACTTCCGGTATCTTGCTGAAACACTTTGAAATAAAGAATGCAATGCAATCCCACCACAAATTTAATGAACATAAAACGGTGGAAAGTGTTGTTAATAGAATAAAGGCAGGTGAAACGGTGGCACTAATTTCGGATGCCGGAACGCCTGGAATTTCCGATCCCGGATTTCTGGTTGTTCGTGAATGTGTGCGCAACGGTATTGAAGTGCAGTGCTTGCCGGGAGCAACCGCTTTTGTTCCGGCACTCGTAGCATCGGGATTGCCGAACGAGAAGTTCTGCTTCGAGGGATTTCTCCCCCAGAAGAAAGGACGGCAGACACGACTGAAGACATTGGCGGAAGAACACCGCACGATGGTGTTTTATGAATCACCCCACCGTCTGTTGAAGACGTTAACACAGTTTGCCGAATATTTCGGTGCTGAACGTCAGGCAACCGTGTCGCGTGAAATATCCAAACTCCACGAAGAAACAGTTCGGGGCAGTTTGGCTGAATTGATAGAACACTTTACCGCTACCGAACCCCGGGGCGAGATTGTGATAGTATTAGCAGGAATAGATGATTAAATAACTTCATTAAAAAACGTAAAACGTAAACGTATGAAAAAGTTAGCTGTTTTATTTGTATGCGTAGCCTTGTTGGCTTCGTGTGATGGCTTTAAAGGTGGAAGTAAAGACCTGAAAGCTGAAAATGATTCTCTTTTGATGGAACTGAACCAGCGCAATGCTGAACTGGATGATATGATGGGGACTTTCAATGAAGTTCAGGAAGGTTTCCGTAAGATCAATGCTGCTGAAAGCCGTGTTGACTTGCAACGTGGAACCATCACTGAAAACTCTGCCAGTGCTAAGCAACAGATTGCTTCTGACATCGAATTCATCTCTAAACAAATGGAAGAAAACAAAGCGCAGATTGCAAAATTGCAGGCACAGCTGAAGAATAGCAATTACAATTCTGCACAGATGAAAAAAGCTGTTGCCGCTTTGACTGCTGAATTGAACGCTAAACAACAGCGTATCGAAGAGCTTCAAACAGAACTGGCTTCCAAAAATATCCGTATTCAGGAATTGGATGCTGCTGTCAGCGATCTGTCTGTAGCAAAAGAAACTCTGGCCGCAGAAAACGAAGCGAAAGCTAAAACCGTTGCAGAACAGGAAAAGAGCCTGAATGCTGCCTGGTTCGTATTTGGTACTAAATCTGAATTGAAAGCTCAAAAGATTCTTCAGAGCGGAGACGTGTTGAAGAGCGCTGATTTCAATAAGGATTATTTCACGCAGATCGATATCCGTACAACCAAAGAAATCAAGTTGTACTCTAAACGTGCTGAATTACTGACTACTCATCCGACCGGTTCTTATGAATTGGTAAAAGATGATAAAGGCCAGTTGACATTGAAGATTACTAATCCTACTGAATTCTGGAGTGTATCCAGATACTTGGTTATCCAGGTAAAATAAGGTAGATATCCCTTTTGAATTGCCAATGTGCTGATTCCTGGATTCAAGAAATTAGCACATTGGCTTTTTTGTTTCTTATTATATAACTACTGATGAAATATAAAAATCTTTTTTTTGATCTTGATGATACCATCTGGGCTTTTTCTCAAAATGCTCGTAACACCTTTGAGGAAGTATATCAGAAATATTCGTTCGACCGCTATTTTGATTCATTCAATCATTATTATACTCTTTATCAACAAAGAAATACCGAACTCTGGGTTGAGTACGGTGAAGGAAAGATAACGAAGGATGAATTGAACAGCCAACGTTTCTTTTATCCTTTACAGGCCGTGGGAGTGAAAGATGAAGCGCTCGCTGAACGGTTTTCGAGAGATTTTTTCGCTATTATCCCTACTAAAAGTGTTTTAATGCCTCATGCAAAGGAGGTATTGGAGTATCTTGCTCCCAAATATAACCTCTATATCCTTTCCAATGGGTTTCGTGAATTGCAATCACGTAAGATGCGTTCGGCAGGAGTGGACGGGTATTTCAGAAAGGTGATTCTCTCGGAAGATCTCGGAGTGCTGAAGCCTTGGCCGGAGATATTCAATTTTGCTTTGTCTGCTACTCAATCCGAGTTGCGCGAATCCTTAATGATTGGTGATAGTTGGGAAGCGGATATAACCGGAGCGCACGGAGTAGGGATGCATCAGGTTTTCTACAATGTGACAGAACGGACAGCTTTCCCTTTCCTCCCTACTTATCACATCCATTCCTTGAAAGAATTAATGGATTTATTATAGGTTTTCTGGATTAAGTCGTATTTTTGTTGCGTTTTAGTTTTGCATAAAATACGATATAATCATGGATAGTACGCTTCTGCCTTTCGCCTTACTTTGTTTCACTTCATTCTTCACGTTGACCAACCCGTTGGGAACGATGCCTGTCTTTCTTACCATGACTCATGGTATGACGGATAAAGAACGTCAGTCTATCGTACGTCGTGCTACTATTGTGTCGTTTATTACATTGATGGTATTTGTCTTTGCCGGGCAGTTTCTTTTCAAGTTCTTCGGTATCTCTACCAATGGTTTCCGTATTGCCGGTGGGGTGATTATCTTCAAGATAGGCTTTGATATGCTTCAAGCCCGCTATACACCGATGAAGTTGAAGGACGAAGAAATCAAAACGTATGCGGATGATATCTCTATTACTCCTCTCGGTATTCCTATGTTATGCGGTCCCGGAGCGATTGCCAATGCAATCGTTTTGATGCAGGATGCGCATTCTTATGAAATGAAGGGGATATTGATCGGTACTATCGCCCTGATTTATCTGCTGACTTTCTTTATTCTTCGTGCTTCCACGAAATTGGTAAAAGTCTTGGGTGAAACGGGTAATAATGTGATGATGCGTCTTATGGGACTGATTCTGATGGTGATTGCAGTGGAATGTTTCGTTAGCGGATTGAAGCCGATTCTGGTAGATATTGTGAGAGAAGGAATGAAGTAGCAATACTGCTTATATCTCCTCTATGAAATGAACAGGGTATTTATTCCAATATTTTTTATATACCCTGTCTTGTTGGTCATCGAAATTTAATTGATACATTCTAAATGTAACCAGATAAAGTTTTGGTTGCCAATATTCTTCATAAGAATATTGGTATTTCATGCCTATAGCCTGCATAACTTTTCCACTTCTCGGATTGTTTACATCGTGCGTAGCTGTGATATAGGGAATATTTATTTGTTTCAGCATATCGATTACTGCCTGACAAGCTTCTGTACAAATCCCTTTGTGCCAAAACTCCTTCTTAATGCTATACCCCAAATCATGGCTGTCATCTCCGTTTATATGGATACAACCAATGGGTACATTGTTTGTTTTCATACAAATAGCATAGTAGAATCCTTTCTGCTGAATCCAGCTTTTTATATATTGGAGATAGTCTTTTGCTTCCTCTATATCTTTTAATGGGAACATCGGTAGAAATGTATTAACGTCTTTATCACTTAGAATTGAGAACAAGGCGTTTATGTCTTCTTCTGTGAAATGTCGCAATATCAATCGTTGGGTTTCTATATGATTCATCGTATTCTATATTATTCAAGCGTCTGCAAATATAACAAAAGTATAGTTTATGATGTATCGTATGAACCGGGAAAATCAGTAGACATGTATAGTTGTTATAATTCTCTTGGCATAATTGTGACTGAATGTTCTGTTTACACCTCTCAAACTTGATATAAAGAAATGAGACTGAATTCCCGCCTTTCCCCTAGAGAATTCAGTCTCATTTATATGATTCAAGTCAATGGATTATCTGCTTCCACCTGCCCACCAAACGTTTTCACTATACACATATTGTCCGTTTCCGTAAGCTGCTTTCACTTCGGCATTTGTTGTTGTGTCGCTATTGCCATAAGGACAACGTAATGGGAAAGAGTTTGGATTTTTTAGCTCAATAAAGTTTTCGCCTAGTCCTTTCATTCTGCGAACATCATTGTAAGATTCTGTCGCTTCTCCTGAGGCTCCCCATAATGCGAAGTATTTTTGAATCATTGTTGTTTTCAACGGTTCGGCTGTATATTTGGCTTCTATTGTATTGTCAAAGTAACTTTCGGCTTCAGTATCTGTAATACTACTTGCCGGGTTGATGAGCGTTTTGCCCAATTCCTTTCTTGAAACGCTAAAGCTATTTTCTGCATTTAACAATCCGGCTACTACAGCGTCTTTTAATGCACTTTTTGCATCACGTCCCAATCTGCATAGAGCTTCTGCTTCCAGGAACTTTAATTCATGATAGCTCAATAACAGTGTGGGTGCTGATATAGAATACATAAATAAAGAAGTCCCATACTTGGAAGTGCCTTGTTCCGGAGAACCGTTAGGCGCATATACGGCATTGTCAGCAGTTCCCGGGGCTTGTTCTTTTCCAGATGCACCTTGTTTAGTGATGAAAGCTCTGGACAGGCGTGGGTCGTTGTATTCTGCCAGTTTGCTTCTCATGCTTTCGCTTGCACCTAATCCGGCACGTGCCACAAAGAAACCGTAAAGCGGATTTATATTGTTGGCGTCATATACGTCGAATGCTGCTTGCTCTTCTGCACTTTCGAAAGAGTTATCCACATATTCCAAAACCTTCTCCATGTCAGCGTCTTTGTTGGCAGATCTTTTAAGAAGGTGCATTGTGTAACGCGCTTTCAGACCATACGCCAACTTTAGCCATTTTTCGGCATCGCCCTGATATAACAAATCTTGAGCTCCCGGGTCTATCAGATCCTCTTTCTGCAAGTCTGCAATAGCATCGTCCAGGTATTGCATTGCTTGTGTATAGATCTCTTCTTGTTTATCCATTTTAGGAGTCAGGTAAACAGGAGAACCATTTTCGTCAACTAAGGCTGCCTGGCTGCATGGAGCATCTCCGAACATATCGGCTATCAATGCACAATTATAAGCAGCCAACACCTCTGCCATACCTTTGGTTGCAAAATTTCCATAATCTATTCCTCCCTCACTGCATTGATTGATAATGATACGGGCGGATTTCAATGTGGAATACAGACCATTCCATGTATTATTGAAAGTGGAAGATGAGGTCGGTTCGCTTTCTCTGGTTTCTGCATAATACAACTGGTTGTCAACACCTACTTCATATTCAATGTAAGCAGATAGATAAGTATTGAAATCACCTCCTGCGTTAGAGAATGCGGTAGAGGTTATTACATCTGTCAGAATGAATCTTCCGGCCACGCTTTGCGTATGTCCGTGATCCTTATTGATTCTATCCATTGCATCTTCCGAACATCCGGAAAAGACAACTGATAAAACAGTAGCGGCAAAAATGCCTTTGATTATATTATATGTTTTCATCTTTCTTTTTAGCTAATTAGAATTTTACATTAAATCCAAAACCATAGCTGGCTGTTCCCGGAAGAGAGAAACGTTCGAATGCACCTCCCATATTGTCATTACCCTGTGAAGCTTCCGGATCGAAGCCTTTCATTTCAGACCAAACCAAAATGTTGCGGGCAAAAACATTCACATTCACATTCAGCCATTTCTTTGAGAATACCGGATAGCTTACTGATAATTCACGCAGTTTGATATAAGAATTATCATAAATGTAGGATTCGTCAATGGATCTTCTTCTTGTGAAATATGCTTGAGCGTCTGTTACCTTTATATCATTGGGTGCATAAATTGAGTTACCGTCTGCATCTTTTCCTGTTTCTTTAACGGAGTTTTCCACAATGAATTCGGTATTACGCATATCACCAGATAATTTGCTCACACCGTAATAGTTCATTTCACCTGCGGTACCACTATACATCTGTCCTCCTTGTTTCCAGTCGAATACTGCAGAAATACGGAACTTGTACAATTCGATATTTGTATTGAAACCTAAACGGAAGTCAGGAGATACAGTTCCGATAACCGCATCTTCTCCCTGCATGGGAAGTCCGTTTTTGTCTACTACAATCTTGCCTTCGTCATTACGCATATAGCTTTTTCCATAGATCACAGGGAACTTGTCACCAATTCCGGCACGTACCTGCGGAGTTACAAATCCTCCTAACATAATACTTTCTACTCCTGGAGCCAATTCGTCTACGTAATTGTCGATTTTGGAGAAGTTGAAAGCGAAGTCGAGTTTGAAGTTTTTGGTATCTACCGGAGATACGCCCAATGTCAACTCGTGGGTATTTGTGTGGATTTTACCTCCATTCATAATCATACTTGAGGCACCAGTCGAACCTGCCAAAGGAACTTCGAATATCTGATCTTTTACATTCTGACGTGAATAGGTGTAATTCAAAGTAACCAGTCCGTTTAAGAAAGTAAGATCAGCTCCCAACTCGTAAGATTTTGTATTTTGTGGTTTTAAGTTAGGGTCATACACCTTATAATATGGAATATAAGCCATTGCTCCATTAATTGGATAAACAATCGGATTTCCCATATAAAAACCACCACCATAAGATGGAGTATAGTAATAGCTTTGAGTGTAATCACCAGCCATACCAACTTCCGCATAAGAAGCACGTATCTTACCGAAGGTTAATATGTTATTCTTCAGGGGAGCCAGTTCTGTGAAAATGAATCCCAATGACACCGAAGGATAAGTGAAAGAACGATTGTCACGTGGCATACTTGAAACGATATCATTACGTATACTTCCGCTTAGATAAAGCATGTTTTTCCATGCTACTGACAAGTTTGCGAAATTACCAACAGTTCGTTTCTTGTTGTATAGGCTCTCATTGGAGAATACAGAAGCATTATTCAGATGATTCCAGCCCGGGAAATTGAAGTTCATGCTATATGCATATTCATATTTTGTCTTTTTATCAACAAACTCATTACCAATCAAAGCGTCCAACGTCCATTCTTCGTTAATGTTCCATGTATAGGCAGCAGTTAACAGTGAATTTAGCTCATTAACGGTGTAATGGTATTCTGAATCTTCACCTGTAGGCGCCCAAGTACTTCCATATCCGTAGATTTCAGAATAATTGGTAGTATAAGCGTCATCACCAATCTGGTATTTAATATCCAGTTTGTGGTTGTCAGTTCCAAATTTAGTGGTGTATTTCACGAAAGCATTTCCGAAGAAACGTTGTGAACGTTCAGAGAACTGGTTATTGTCAACTGCCCAATATGCATCGTCGATCCAGCTGTCTCGATATGTATTTTGTGTGTAAGGGTCGCCTTCTATGTGAGAAGGAATACCGGCCATATTATAGCTGACGGGTGCATTATAGATCGTAGCAACCACACTGGTGTTGGCTGTAGACTGTTTGGAGATTTTTGAAGTCACAAAGTTTCCATTAAATCCGGTAGTCCAGTTAGGATGGAGTTGTGCTTCGGCGGACATTTTCACGTTATATCTATCCATACCGGTTGATGGAACGATACCATTACTGGTGGTGTTACCCAAAGAAAAGGAGTAGTTACCTTTGTCGAATCTCTGGGCTACATTGACGTTATTGCTCCAAGATACACCTGTTTCAAAAAAGTCCTTCATGTTGTTATATGCTTGTGGAGTAGCCCACGGATTCATGCCGGCAGCTGCAAGTTGAGGAACATAGTATTTTCCGGACTGTTTACCATATTGGCTGGTGTAACTGTTGTCTGTATTTCCTCCGTAGGTAGGGTCGTTAGCTAATTCGGAAATCTTAGGACCCCATGCGAAAGGAGATGACGGATCGAAAGTACCGCCTGAACCTTGTGCATATTCTTGTTGCAGTTCCGGAAGAGTTGAAATCTTATCAAAGGAAAGGTTAGTACTGAAAGTAATAGTCGGTTTTCCTTTATCTGCTCCTTTACCACTTTTGGTGGTGATAACGATAACACCATTGGAAGCTCTCATACCATACAAAGCAGAAGCGGCTTGTCCCTTTAATATATTGATACTTTCTATATCATTAGGGTCAATGTCGACAGCACGGTTAGCATAGTCCGTTCCATACGCTCCATCGGTAAGAGAAGTACTCACATCTGCGGTAGAAGCGATAGGCATACCATCAATTACATACAATGGAGTATTGTCTCCAGTGAAAGAACGAGAACCGCGAATCGTGATCTTTGAAGAAGCACCCGGCATACCTGATGATGGGGTGATGTCAATACCTGATACTTTTCCTTGTAAGGCTCCCGCTAAATCTGTATTAGCAGCACGTGTCAACGCATCCGATTTGACATCTTGTACGGCATATCCCAATGCTTTCTTTTCGCGTGAAATACCCATAGCGGTAACTACTACTTCGTCTAGCTTTTGGGCGTCAGCCTTTAATACAACTCTCAAATTTGGCTTAATAACTACTTCTTGTGTTTGCATTCCGATATACGAAATCTGCAAAGTCTTTGCAGAACT
>PPYE01233811.1_pt1 | contig 11481 bp, 12 predicted proteins | sample 1559881 | NCBI WGS metagenome assembly PPYE01 (sample SAMN08240022, study PRJNA423297) | Human gut metagenome, whole genome shotgun sequencing project.
AGTAAACGGCTTTTTTTCTTTCTCTTCCTCCACCGCCTGCCCGCCAAAACCGCCCAGCCTGCAAAGCTCTCGATAGCATTCCTGCACATCATTTCCGATGATCACCTGATACTGGGAGCCGCGTCTCACGACTCCCATGACACCCGAAACCGCCTTCACCTTTGCATCGTCCACAATGGTATCATCCGCCAACACAAACCGAAGCCGCGTCTGGCAGTGAGTCACTGTCCGCACATTGCCTGCTCCTCCGATTTCCTTTAAAATCTCTTTTGACGTCTCTTCAAACCTTCCCATCTTCTATCCCCCGTCTATATCTCTTCACCGTTCGTTCGAATCACATTCTGATACCACCGGTAGCTGTCCTTCTGGATCCTTTTTCCGCTTCCTCTTCCATAGTCATCCAGATCCACATAAATAAAACCGTATCGCTTACTCATCTCACAGGAGGAACAGCTTACAATGTCCAGAGGCGCCCATGCGAAGTAACCCCTTAAATCCACGCCGTCCTCCACAGCAAGCTTCATCTGCTCCAGATGGACCCGGTAATATTCCTCCCGGTACCCGTCATGGATTCTTCCATCCGCCTCCAGCTTATCATAATATCCGCACCCGTTTTCCGCTATGTAAATCGGCTTCTGATAGCGGTCATAATACGCATTCAGGTGATACCGGAGCCCGACCGCGTCAATGGTCCAGCCCCATGGATTGGCCGGGAGCAGTGGATTGCGGTAGGCATTCTGCTGCTTCTGGAAGCTTTCTTCATCGCATACCCTGGTGTAGTAATAAGAAAATGAAAAAAAGTCTGCTGGATGGTTCAAAATTTCTTCATCCCCTTCTTCCATCTCAACGCGAATCCCCATCTCCTCAAAATAATGAAACGCATATCCCGGATATTTCCCACGCATCAGCACATCTGCCGGAAAATACTCCATCTGGTTTCTCCGGAAAGCAGCCATCACATCCTCCGGCCTGCTCGTGGCCGGATAGGCCAGCCCGCCGTATTCCATCACACCGATTTGGATGTCCGGATACTGTTCATGGGCATATCTCGTGGCAGCCGCACAGGCAACCATCTCATGGTGCAGTGCCTGATACTTCGCAGATACCGGATCTTCAAACGCATCCTGCACCACTCCCAGATGGTTAAAGCTCTCATGGACAATCAGGTTAATCTGGTTCACCAGGATCCAGAGCTTCACCTTTTCATGGTACCTGTCAAATAAGACCCTGCAATATTTTTCAAATAAGGAAATCAGCTTTCTTGAATGCCAGCCCCGGTATTGAAGCGCCAGATTCAGGGGCATCTCATAATGGCTGACCGTCAGCACGGGCGTCATGCCGTTTTGGATGATTTCATCAATCAGACGATCATAAAAAGCCAGCCCTTCCTCATTGGGCTCCGGTTCCTCTCCTGTCGGAAAGATTCTGGACCAGTTGATGGATGTCCGAAAGGCATTCAGGCCGAGGCCGTCCTTCCCCAGCCTTTTCAAGTCCTCTTTATAGGTATGATAAAAATCAATCCCCCAGCGTTTCGGGAAAATCTTGTCCTTCCCCCGTATGCATTCCTCCAGATAACCCTGCGTTACTTCCTCATTATACCGCTTCGTTATCTCCGTTCCCCTTTTCCACTCATTGATATCAGCCATGCACAGACCTTTTTTACCCTCCTGATAGGCACCCTCCATTTGGTTTGCGGCAAAACCACCGCCCCATAAGAAATCCGATGGCAATTTTTTCGGTACCTGATACATCATAAATCCCTCTTTTCCTTTTTCTGCTATACGGACACGCCGGCTGTATCCCTGATAAGCAGAATATACCTTTTTTGCCTGTCAATTTCAATGCATTTACGGAACTTAGGAATGTGGTTTCGCAATTGCTCCATTTTATGTCCTCTTTTGCGAAATGGAATTCCGATCCGCTCAAGCCTCACTCGGACAGAGCATAACCTCACTCAGACAGGGGATTTTTTTCTATCACTCAGACAAGGGATTTTTTTCTTGACAGTTTCTTCTTTATCGTGAGATAATTTTTACAATACACCGTGAAAAGAGGGCTCTTATGCTGTTGACAGAAAAAATTCAAGAGATTGATCATCTCTCCTCCGGTCAAAAAATGATTGCCGATTTCCTGTTGGAGCAGAAGGATGGGATAGCCGGAATGACAATCAAAGAGATTGCCCACAGGACTTATACTTCGCCGGCCACATTGATCCGATTCGCCAAAAATCTCGGATACGACGGTTTTGACCAGTTAAAAAAAGATTTTTTAAAAGAGCAGGAATACATAAACCAACACTTCACAAAAATCGATGCCAATTGCCCTTTTCTGCCAAATGAGGGCCTGCTTTCGATCGCCGGAAAAATCTCCTCTCTCGTAAAAGAGACGGTTGACGATACCCTGTCCCTCCTCACCCATGAAGACCTTCATAACGCCGTATCCATCCTTGAAAGGTCTGACCGAATCCATCTGTGTGCCATCAGCTTTCCGCTTCTCTACGGAAGAGATTTCCAATTAAAAATGCGGCGTGTCGGGAAAATCGTAGAGATAACAGAACTAGTCGGGGAACAGCTATTCACAGAACCAATCATCGGTTCCAAGGACTGCGCAATTGTCGTATCCTACTCCGGTGAAACCACCGTTCCACGTAACATGACGACCTTATATAAAAAACATAAAATCCCCGTCATATCCCTTACCAGCATGGGCAGTAACTACGTCCGGGAGCACTCCGATGTATGCCTGACCATCACCACCCGTGAAAAATTATATTCGAAAATAGCAGGCTACAGCTCTGAGTTTTCTATCAAGCTGCTGCTCGATATCCTGTACTCCTGCTACTTCCGCAGCCATTACCAGCCATTTCTGGAGCAAAAAACACGGCTCTCAAAGACAGCGGAGCATGGGAGAAAATCCACCTCTGAAATATTAAAAGAAACATAAAGGAAAGCCGGTGTTACAGGATTATGTTTCCTTGTAACGCCGGCCCGTTTCAACCATGGTCCAGGGCTGCATGGAGTTTGACAGAGAGAACAACACTACAAACTTGTTGACATAACGTGGATTTGTTCATAGGCTCGTACTATACTTTTCTTAAAGTAACTGGACAGTAAATTAAAATAAATGGAGGAAAAGATAGATGAAAACAATAAAAGAATTAAATGATGGAGATAACATTACAGTTGATTTGTTCGGTAAGGAAAAAACGATTGAAGTCTTTTCCACAGGGGATAATAGGTATAATGAAAATGGAGATTATAAAGATGAGGGATTTGCCTTATCTGACGAAGAATTAACTTGTCTTAATTGGTTTATAGAAAATATCAAAATAGACGATTACAAACAAGCAATCGTACAGTATTGTAATGAACGCTATGAAGATATTGGAGATGGAGAAGAACAAATAAAAGAAGCAGATATAGAGAACGAGATTGATATTTCTGCTATTGCAATCAATATCGTCAAAATTACTCAATCAAAGAAAGGATTTGTCTATCCTGAAATATCTTTTTATGGAGATTGTGAATGCGATCCAGAACATGGTATCTGCATTGGATTTAGGGATAAAAAGTTTTTAGGAATTCATGCGCAAGATTGGACATTGTAATCTGGCTGTTTCCAGATACACTTCACTTCTGCAATAATTGTTTAATTTCTTCAAAACTGTATTTTACCATCTTTTACACCTATGCATAGGCTATTTGTAACCGTAAATTGTATACACACCATTCTCCAATTCATATGGTATCGTATATTTATTTAGAATGTGAACAAATTCCTTTTCACAGTCATACCATATTTTCTTTTTCACCAATTGCCCACCCTCTTGCGTGAAAAAACGCGGCCTAACTTTTACCCATTCGATTGCCTTATAATTTAAAAAGTTAAAGCTCTCCTCATCGAAGCTGCAAAAAGAAACCGGACCTTCATTGTTGATAAGATATTGAACATAATCTTGTACAATATAGTCACTATCATCAAATAAGGTCTTATAATCATACGGTGGCTCAAAAGGCATTTCTTCCAGCATCGCTGTTCTAAATTCACGCCATTTTGTATTGTTCATATAGCTCGTTAAATTTCTTTTGGTTATTATGTCTAAAACCCGTTCGCGCTCGGTTTTCTTAGCCTTATATCTTCCGCAATCAATATCCTTTGCCCATCTTTTTACCCACAATAAAAGTTGGGCGTCATTTTTCTTAAACATTTGATGCTTAAAAATATAACCATCACGCTCAATGGTCAAATCATATGCCCAGGTATACTGAAGTTTTAAATAGACACCGTCCGGCCAACGGACAGACAGCATCTTGTCAATTTCCCTTACTCCACAACCAAGATCCAATTCGTCAAAGCACTCATTGTCCATAATGATTCTCCTTGAAAACACCTTTATCGCAGCGTCAAACTTTCCAGCACGACCAACCTACCTGTCATTGTACTTTAAATATCCCAAAAAGTAAAAATGCATATCTTCATGTTCCGCTTCTAAAATGCCGCCATCATATTTGAAATCATATAAAGCGACTGCTGTATTACACTCCGGTAAATGACAGCTTGCCAAGCCTTTTAATTTATCTCGAAACAAATCACAATCAGAAAATCCGTCAAATAATTTCTCAAAATCTTTTGTGTCGTAGTCCAGGACACGCGCTTCTCGAAAATCCTCATCAAATGATAATCCAAAATCGTATTCAAATTGATTAAAAAACTCATAATTAAACAGTTCCTTTAATTCATTTTCACAATCTCTATACCGATTGGCAGGGGTAAGCAGATTCTTCCATCTATCACTCTGCTCTGCTCTTTCTATATCCCCATTAAAATCTTCATCAAAATATACTGTTGACAGGTATTCATCAACCATATTGTAATTTTTACATTTGCCTATCCAAAGCGAAACATATCCTTCCTTTTCACTGTAATCGTAAATCATAAGTCAGTCTCCCTTACTCCTTTGATTTAATTGGTTTTTCAGAGTTTTATATGAACGCACAAAAAGATTATCCTGACTTTTAGATAGCTAGGGATAACCATTGTTTTTTATACATATATTCTATCATAAAGCCAATACCCCGTCTATCTCATTGTCTCCCAGTTAAGAAGACGCCACTACCATTGAGCGCAACAAACAGATTGGGGGACACCGGAGTGGAGAAGAGACAGAAAATGAGCCGGGCTGACCGTGCAAAGCAATTCACGCCGTTTGATGTATTAAAGGGGTTCCGGGAGGCACTTCAGGAAAAGGAACGTATCGTTGTCCCCAAGGCTGAAATCCCGGACGACGCGGCCGAAGCCGTGGACTGGACGCTCCACAGCATAAGCCAGGGCGATATGGTGACTGCAACATATTACCACGGCGGAGAATATATCCGGGTTACCGGCATGGCCTCAAAACTTGATATGGAAAAAGAAAAATGTTGATAGTAAATACGGAAATTCTGTTTTCTGATATATATGACATTGAAAAAATGTAGTTAAAAAAGCCGTCCTTCCAGGCGGCTTTTAGGCTGTAGACTAACTTGTTTTCCTGATGTTCTTATCACTATTAATTAATGCTGGGATTTGTCATTTTTCACTTTTATATTAAGTTCAGCAGGGGCAATTTTAGGTAGAGTTACCTTGGTTCAACAACAATATACAGGAATCGATAGCCTAAGATTTATCTGGGCAAAAAATGATGTTCATTTTGCATTATATGCGGAAAGCTCTTCACTAAAGGGGAAAAAGGTTAAGAAATCCTTGACCATATCTTCGTGTTTACTAAAAAACAAGGTCAATGAACTATCCCAAGGAACAATCTCTATAGTTGCCAACGGATGCTGTATTGAAATAGGATTTATCCAAAAACCTTTATATCCATCTGCATAGGGGCGCGGATACTTTAGGACTTCTGACAAATCAATACTCTTATCAAAACCAGATAGAACAGCCCAAACCCATTGCTCATCATCCTCACCGACAATTCTGCTTAATTCTTCTCCTGTGAGCCAGCAGTAATCACCACAGCGGTACTCTTCTATCTTTTGCGGAACACAGTCCATATCAGTAATAAGCCAGTTATAATCATTCTGCTTGTTTTTTATTGCCTCAAAAACTCTTCCCATTTGTGTATACCACCGTTCGCCTTTTTCATTGATTGCTCCGTATACCATATCCGCCATCCTCCTTTTGCAATACTTTTCTGTATCAAATCGCTTCGATATAACTGCTCCATATTTTAATGAATAGAACTCTATTTCAGTCACTCCTTGCTAAATGGCTATCATCATAAATCCGTAATATCATCAGGAGCAATTCCATCCCATTCACCGTCAAGCATTTTCATTAATGCTTGATATCCGTACAGATATCACTTTCCAAATTGTTCAAAGCAGGAAAGATTTAACGAGTTTCCAACAAATGAAACGATATCTTCATGGCATTCGCTGATAAGCCAATCAAATTTTTTTGAAACAATATAAAAATCATCCAGGCCTTGTGCCTCACCAATAATACAAATCAGTTCTGGTATGCACATTTCATAAACCCAATACTTCGGTTCAAAGTTTTTAGAATCTTCAAATAGTACATATACAAACCTTTCACTTTCAGGTATTATTTTGGATAATTTTGTGACCCACATTCTGTCCTCTGATATGTTTCTGGTTTTGCATACCAGTTTAGGATTAAACCCTTGCCCCATATTAGACCAATGTAGATTGCCGCCATGTAATACAAACACCTGTTCAATTTTTTTGATTATTGAGTTATAAGTATATTTTGAACATTCAAAACAATTTGAGCGTTCTATGCGTTTGTCTTTGATAACCCTCTCTATTTCACTTCGTATATACATGACGAACCTCAAGTGTCAAAGTCAAATTCAGATTTTTCAGCTCAACAAGCTGGAATTTTGGTTCATTTTGAGGGTAATATTTACTCTTGCTGCTCTATTACAACGGCTGTTCCATTGGTGGACACAACTATCATATTACTTCCCATTATATTTACATCAAAATCGACACCTATTATTGCATTTGCACCGATTTTTATAGAATTTGCAATCATACGTTCTTGAGCTATCCTTTTAGCATTTGACAATTTTCCTTCCATTGCTTCTGAGGTAGTTCCAAACATATCGTTAAATGAAGCCGACAAATCGGAAAGGAACCCCGTCCCTAATACAACTTCTCCATGGACTATACCGGAATACTTCTTTATGTTATACCCTTCAAAATTAAAGCCTGTTGTTAACATCATCGCTTGCAATCTCTGCTCTTCATCTTTTGATAACTCTTCCTGCATAACTTTATTTTCATACTTCGTATATAATTGTTTTCTTAAGGCTTCCGCATATGCAAATATATAGCTCTTTCCATCTTCCGTAAAATTACTTTTGTCTACATATTCAACTAATTCATTATACCTTCGCTCAATTCCTTCCTTTGAATCCTGTCCCTTGAAAGAAGATAACGTATCATAGAAGCTAAAAAAACACTTATCGCAAATATCTTTATTAAATTTATCCGATAGATGATTACTACTTTCTATAAATCCCATTTTTTTACTGCAGCAAATGCAGGTTGATGCCATTCTCATTTCCTCCCCAATTTATACTTTATCCCTAATATAATTATTTTATTGAAGGTAATCAAGGTTTTATTATTCTGATAACTCAACTTCGCTTATTATTACTTTCTAGGTTATCTGTTCCTCTCAAACCATGACAAACCTTGGTATCTCTAGGGTCGTTCTTAATGAGGCGGGAATGTAACTACCGAACGAGCCACAAGTAAATTAAAAAACTTTCTCCTCTTATAAAAGACCTTATCTTCTCTTCAAGAAATCGGTTTTTACCTGGGGAAATATCGCATAGGTGAGCACATACTCCTCAGGCACCAGGCTGGAATCTGCATATTGGGAAAGCCTTCCATAAGTGTTCTTCGGATTTGCTGTCACGACAAACGGCATCCCGTTCTCCTGAATACTTTGCTTTGCAAAAATCCTCACCGCCTCTGCAAAAGATGTGCCCATATCCCGGTATAAGGCCTCTACCTTCTCCTTTAAATCCGCATCCATCCGAACCTGTAATGTTGCTTCCTTTGCCATAAGTCCACCTCCTTTTTTTGTAATACAAATGTACTACAATCATATTTTTTTGTCAATATGATATGAGGTATCTAAAATTTTATATCTGCCTAAAAAAAAACGCACTGCCAAAATTGACAATGCGTTTTCTATACAAAATACAACTAAGAAAGTGTGCTATGACACCTTTTTGTCAGACTGCTTACTGTCCCATCTGCTTTGCAACTTCCTCAGCAAAGTTCTCTTCTTTCTTCTCAAGGCCTTCGCCTGTCTCGAAACGAACGAACTTCTTAACAGCGATCTTAGCGCCGTTTGCTTTGGCTACCTCTGCAACGTACTGAGATACGCTCTGCTTTCCATCCTCGGCCTTTACATAAACCTGATCCAGTAAGCAGATTTCCTTTAACTCTTTGTTGATACGTCCCATTACCATGCCGCTGATGATCTTGTCGTTGGCATCCGGCTTCTCGTTCTTAGCGGCTGCTGTGAGAATCTCTTTCTCTTTCTCGATGTAGTCAGCATCTACTTCGTCGCGGTTGGTGTATAATGGTTTTAAAGCTGCTGCCTGCATGGCTACGTTCTTTGCCATCTCTTTTACAGCGTCGTTTACGACATCTGTCTCAACGTCTACCAGCACGCCGATCTTTCCGCCTGCATGGATGTAAGAAGCAACGAAACCGTTGGCCTCTTCCAGCTGTGCAAATCTCCGGATCTTCATGTTCTCGCCGATGATGGAAATCTGAGAGGAAAGGGCCTCTGCTACGGTGAGGGAAGGATCCTTCTCCCACTTCTCGTTTAAGAATGCATCGATGTCGGCTGCGGTTGTGGTCAGCGCCTGAGCGGCAACGTCTGCTACGTAGCTCTGGAACTTCTCGTTCTTCGCCACGAAGTCTGTCTCGGCGTTTACCTCTACGACAACTGCTTTCTTCTCATCGTCAGCTACCTTAGTCATAACAATGCCTTCTGCTGCGATACGTCCTGCTTTTTTCGCTGCGCCTGCCAGTCCTTTTTCTCTTAAGAACTCAACAGCTTTATCCATATCGCCGTCTGTGGCTGCAAGAGCTTTCTTGCAATCCATCATGCCGGCGCCTGTCATCTCACGTAATTCTTTTACCATTGCGGCTGTAACTGCTGCCATCTTAAATCCCTCCGTATTATTTTTTATAGTTTCTGTTCCGTATAAACGGCCGATTAAGCCTCTGCTGCCTCTGCCGGAGCATCCTCGCCCTCGAATACAGGCTCATCTGCCTCGCCCTGTCTTGCCTCGATGACAGCGTCTGCCATTCTGGAAACGATTAATTTTACGGCTCTGATGGCGTCATCGTTGCCCGGGATCACGTAGTCAAGCTCTTCCGGATCGCAGTTTGTATCGATGATACCGATCAGCGGAATGCCAAGTGTGTGAGCTTCCTGTACACAGATTCTCTCTTTTTTCGGGTCTACTACGAAGATTGCATCCGGAACCTTCTTCATCTCTTTGATTCCGCCTAAGTTTCTCTCCAGCTTATCCCACTCTTTTCTGAGGGCGATGACTTCCTTCTTCGGCAGAACGTCGAATGTTCCGTCCTCAGCCATGGTCTCGATCTGTTTTAATCTTCCGATACGGCTCTGGATGGTCTTGAAGTTGGTCAGCATACCGCCTAACCATCTCTCGTTTACGTAGAACATACCGCATCTCTCTGCCTCTGTCTTGATGGCGTCCTGAGCCTGCTTCTTCGTACCTACAAACAGGATGGTGCCGCCGTCGGCAGCGATGTCGGCTACAGCCTTATAAGCCTCGTCCACTAAACCTACGGATTTCTGTAAGTCGATGATGTGGATGCCGTTTCTCTCTGTGTAGATGTACGGAGCCATTTTCGGGTTCCATCTTCTTGTCTGGTGACCGAAGTGTACACCAGCTTCCAGTAACTGTTTCATTGAAATAACGCTCATGTTTCTTTCCTCCATTTTGGTTTTGTCTTCCGCCGTCATCTTTTGCTTCCGCGGGGACTCCCGGGCAGAATAAAAGGGGCCTTTGGAAAGCCCTCTCCTTCTCTTTTTATGGGAGCACCGTCCTTAAGAATCCGATCGGCGTGATTTTTTAACTGTTATACTATAGCATAGGAAGAACGGTTTTGCAAGTAGTTTTGTCCAAATCTTCCTCATTTTTTCTCCAAAGTCATGATAAATTCGGGACAAGCCATTCCGGAAATATTTCTTGAAAAACCGACTGGGATCTGTTATGATATAAACATGAAAAAGGAAACAACCGCCCACAAAGGGTTGGCCAAATATGAAGACAGAAAATCCACCCTCAACCGCCAAGTATCAGGGTGGTTTTTCTATGTAGCTACTTACAAAACGTAAAAACGAATGTAAGCAATGCCAAAAGGAAGAGACCAAAGGTCAGCGTAGGATTTCCTCCTACTCCCTCTCCTGATACAGATACAGCCAAGGCGCCTCCACCGGCAGGTTCCCGAACCGGCTCCGGTCGTATTCCTCCGGCTCCCGCCCGCGTCCGACGCGGATGAGGCGGTCGGCCAGGGCCAGGGAATCGGCCAGGTTGACGGCCAGGATGACGACGCCGATCCCTTTGTCCAGCAGGCGTTCCAAAAGTTCCCAGACATGGATCCGCAGGGAGACCTCGGCCCGCTTGAACGGCTGGACGCAGAATACCACCTTGGGATTCTGGATCAGGATCCGGGTGTAGATCAGATCATATTTCTGTTTCTGGGACAGATCCTCTATCCTCAAATCGAAGACCTCCTCCCCGAGAAGCTCCGCATACTCCTTTTGCAGGCTGTTTTTTATTTTATCTCTCAGCCAGACATCGCGGAAGCGGTGATCCAGGGTAAAGCAGAGATTGTCCAGGTAGCTCATGTTGGAAAAGAGCATGGTCTGTACGGGAACCTCCTGGATCACGGCGATCCGCCGGTCGGGTTTCTGGCCGAAGGTTTCACCGCCGATCCACATGCAGCCCTGCTCCGCCCTCTTTTCGCCCGACAGAAGGGCGATTAAATCGGGAATGATCCGGTTGTCCAGATCCTGGAGCACGAGGCACTCGCCGGGCGCCACGGAAAAGCTCAAATTCTTCACATTCCCGCAGGAGAGGTTTCCGGCCCGGAAGGCCTGTTCCCGGCTTACGCCGGACTCCTCTTTTTTGGCAATCTGCTCACTGACGCGCCGGCCGAACCCGCCGGTCCAACGGTACATATAGGTGTCGGGGATGTGCTCGGATGCCTGAAAATATTTGATGACCTGCCCGTTCTGCATCACAGCCGTGCGGTCGCAGATCTGCTTTACCTCCTCATAGTGGGGAGCGATGTAGAGAAAGGACATCCCCCCGTCCGCATAGCGGCGGATGATCCGGTGCAGCTTTTTAAGCTCCACGTCGCTGATAAAGGAGCTGATGTCGTCCAGTACGATCAGGTA
>PPYE01585897.1_pt1 | contig 11481 bp, 10 predicted proteins | sample 1559881 | NCBI WGS metagenome assembly PPYE01 (sample SAMN08240022, study PRJNA423297) | Human gut metagenome, whole genome shotgun sequencing project.
AACGACTTCCCTATGAGACCGCTTGGCTGGCTTTCTCCTTGCGAATTCGCCGTCCAATTTGTTTGACAAACCTACAATCCCCCAGGGAAGCCGCAGGCACGGGCAGATCTGCTATCGGAAAAACCAATATTCAATAAGGGAAAATGGAAATAGTGGAAGATGTCTCCGCTGTGATATAATTAAAAATTACAGACAACATGCAAGGGAGGCGCAGAAAGTCAAGATGTTGCGTATTGCGTTTTACGGAAAAGGTGGGATCGGGAAGTCCACCGTGGCCGCCCATCTCTCCGCGGCCTTTGCCCGAACGGGGAAACGGGTGCTTCACATCGGCTGTGACCCCAAGGCGGACTCTACCCGCTGCCTGACGTCGGGACGAATCCCAACTGTGCTGGAGACTCTGGGGAGGTCGGAGGAGCTTCTAGCCCGGGAGCAGCTTGTCTTTCCCGGGGCGTTCGGCGTCTCCTGTGTGGAGGCAGGAGGTCCCCAGGCCGGCGCGGGGTGCGCCGGCCTGGGCATCACCGCCATGGCGGACGAGCTCAACCGGCTCGGCATTCTGGAGGAGCCCTGGGACGTGGTGGTGTACGATGTCCTGGGCGATGTGGTATGCGGAGGGTTCGCAGTGCCCATGCGAAAACATTTTGTAGACCGGGTATACCTGATCACCTCTGCCGATTTCATGGCGCTCTACGCCGCCAACAACATCATGCGCGGAGTCGCCCGCTATTCCGGCGCCGCTCCCCTGTTGGGCGGGCTGATCCAAAACCGCAGCCACGGAGCGGGAGAGGATGCCTTGGTACGCTCCTTCGCAGAGCAATCCGGGACCAGAGTCGTCGGTATCCTGCCGGAAGACCGCCAGCTCCGAAGAGCGGATTATCTGCATACCACCGTACACCATCTGGAACCGGACGGGGCGGCGGCCATGCGCTTTCTGGAACTGGCCCAGCGGCTCTGGGATACCCAGCCCACCAGCCCCCGGCCACTGGGGGACGAGGCACTGGAGGCATTCTGCCGCCGGGCAGCAGAACAGGAGGTGGAGGGGCTTGCGTGACGCCTGCCGTGTGGAAGTCTATTCGGCGGAGGGGGGCGGGAAGCACTTTATGACCCTTCCGGAACGCATTTGGCAAAGGGGAGACCTTCTTCTGGCGGCTGCCGGTTCTCTGGCCTGTGTGCGGGCGCTTTACCTGCGCGCGGCAGAGCTGGGGAAACTCCACCAATTCCTGCCCTGCCCGCTGACGAGGGCGGACTACGCCGCCGGCCGGGCAGCGGAGCATCTGGCAGCCAGGCTTCGGGAGGCCGCACGCCGCCCCGGCGTAGGCGGGGTCGTGCTCTACGCCTCCTGTGCCGAGGTGCTGACGCAATGCGATCTGGAACAGGTTGCGGAGCAGGCTGGCCTTCCCGTCCGGATTCTGCTGCGGGGGCCTCTGGTGGCCCGCACCCGGAATGCCGTGGCAGAGTTGGAGCAAATTCTGTCCACCTTTCCCCCGCCTGTGGGGGAAATTCCCCGGGGCAGCGCGCCGCTGCCCGTTCTGCCGCCGGATTTCAGCGGAGTGGCGTCCCTTCTCCAGAGCTGGGACGCCTACCCCTTTCTGTTGACTGCCGGAGGATGCACCGGATGTCTGACACTGGGGGACGACGCCACCGCCGGACTGCGTCTGGAACATTCACGGTTTGATGATCTGGAGCTGGCCGCGGGCTGCGAGGCAGCGGCAGTCAACGGAATTGCGAGAGGCTTTGCGCACAGCGGCCGCGCTTTCTGCGGCCTTATGGGGAGTGCAATTCCCGAACTGCTCGGCATGGACTATACCGGGATACAGGAGAGTCTGGCCGAGCGGGGGGTCCCGGTACTCAGGTTCCCCTGCACCGGATTTGAGTCCGCACCAGTGGGCGTGGACCGGGCCCTGCGGAATCTGGCCACTTGGAGGCGCCCGGAGGGGCGTGACAACCAGAGGATCTCTATTCTGGGCTATTCCGATCTCGCGCTGGGCTCCAGACAGCCGCTGCGCCTCGGGGCGGAGGCTTTGACCACCCGGGGGTATCAGGTCTGTGTCTGGGGGGAGGAAGGTTTTGGGGGCGGAGAGCTCCGGTCTGCGCCGGCCCTGAACTGGGTGGTGACGGCCGAAGGATTGGGGGCGGCACGGCAAATGGAGGCCGACTATGGAATCCCCTATTTCTGCGGCCTGCCGCTGGAACGCTATGGACTGGAGCGATGGCTGTCCCGTTTCTCCACGGCGGCAAAGGGGGCCCCGCCAGAGAAGCCGGTGGAACATGAAACAGGGAACCGCACCCTTCTCCTGATCGGAGCGCCCATTGCAACGGAAGGACTGGCCTGGGCGATCCGGGGGGAATATCCGAATTGCCGGATCCTCCGCGCCTTCTATGCCCCCTACCGGACTTTAGAGGAGCTTTACCGGCCCTTTCTCACCGCAGATACGCTTCTGTTTGGCGATCCGGCGGAGCTGGCCGCTTGGGCGACGCCCGATGTCCTGCTGGCAGATCCCCTCTTTTTCCCCTCCCTGCGGCCGTGGTTTCCACGGGCGGAGCTTCTGGCCTGTCCAGAGTCCGGAGTGTGCGGCAGGGGTGGACTGCCCGCACGGTGGCTGGAGGATGTGGCGTGTGTGATGTCGGCTATTGGAAAAAGTCATACCTGGTAATGGAAAAATGCACTTCTCCCGGTGGTTGCCGGATGGCGGCCGACGTGCTATACTGTAATCACAAAGTTCAATATAGAAAAGGCATTGGAGCATTTCATGGAAACCGGTGAAAGTCCGGTACGGTGCCGCCACTGTGAGATGGAGCATCCCCCACAATGACACTGAGCCGACAGGCTTGGGAAGTCGGGGTGATGCGGAGAAGTCGAGTCAGGATACTTAAATGCTCCGGGACACCTGGTATCTAACGAGCCATTAGATGAGGGTGCCGCGGGTTGCTCTGCGCTTTTTGCGGTACGCTTCTTTTGGAACACCTTCTCTTGTTCAGATACAGGAGAAGGTGTTTATTTTTGCCGGGGAGCAGGACCGGGACGTCCGCCCTGGCCTCAGGCCCCCTGGACAGAGAATTTAAATTGGAACAGGAAAGGAATGGTACTTATGAAACGACATTTACACCGCCTCGGGGCGGCCGCCGTGTCCGGCGCGCTTCTGGCCTCCCTGCTGACTGCCTGTGGAGGGGGGATCACCGCGGAGACCCCGTCTGTTGTACCGGAATCCCCCGCACAGCAGACGGAGCAGGCTGTGGCGGAAACCCGCACCGTGACGGATGCGGCGGGCAACGTGGTGGAGGTTCCGGCGGAGCTCAGCCGCATCGCGGTTACCCCGCTGCCCTGGTCCTCCGTGATCTATGCCATCGACGGCACCTCTGAGCACATGGTCTCCATCAACCCCGGCGCCATGACCGCCTATACCAACTGTTTTTTCTCCAAGCTGGACAGCGGTTATGCGGAGCTGGACACCACCAGCATCGGCTCCGACTTCTCCATCAACATGGAGGAAATGGTCAGCCGAGGCGTCCAGGCTGTGGTGATCTGGGACTATCAGACCGAGGAAGCGGAACAGCTCAAGGCGCTGGGCATCACGCCGGTTATGGTGAAGAACGAGACCATCGAGGATCTCCAGGCCAGCTTTACCGCCATTGGTCAGATGTTGGGCAAGGAGGAGCGGGCCGAGCAGTTCAACACACTTTATACCGAGGCGTATGAATATCTGCAGTCCTTCCAGGAGCAGGTGAATGCCGCGGACAAGCCCAAGGTGCTCTATCTGCGCAATGCCGAGCTGAAGCTGCAGGGCAACGACATGTTTATCGCGGAGGCCCTGGAGCTGGCAGGTGCAGACAATGTGGCCGCCGATCTGTCCAGCATCACCATGGAGGAGATCCTGGCCATTGACCCTGATATCATTCTGATGAGCAATTTCGACTCCTTTACACCGGCGGATCTGTACGAGAACAGGCTGGATGGACAGGACTGGAGCCAGGTATCCGCCGTACTCAATCACCGCGTCTATAAGACCCCCATGGGTATCTACCGCTGGGACGCCCCGGGCGTGGAGACTCCGTTGATGATGCGCTGGCTGGCCCAACTGATTCAGCCGGAAATTTTTGCCGAGATCGATATCGAGCAGGACACCAGGGCCTTTTTCCAGGACTATTTCGGCTACAGCCTGACGGATGAAGACCTGGCCCAGATCTTTGCCGCCGATGCCAATGCGGACAGCCAGTAACCCAGCCCCGGCCCTGGAGCAAACACCCCGCCGGCCCTGCTCCTTTCCGGTTCTGTTTCTGGGATGTCTGGCCGCGCTGCTCATCCTGACCATCCTGGCCATCGGAGTAGGGCGCTATGCCATCTCCCCGGCGACCGTGGTGCGGGTGCTCCTCTCCAGATTCCTGCCCATCCCGGCCACCTGGGAGGGACAGGCGGAGAGCGTCATTTTTACCCTGCGTCTGCCCCGCATACTGGCTGCCCTGCTGGTGGGGAGCGCCCTCTCCCTCTCTGGAGCGGCCTACCAGGGGGTCTTTAAAAACCCCCTGGTGGCGCCCGACATGCTGGGCGTTTCGGCTGGCGCCTGTGTGGGTGCCTCGGTTGGAATCCTGATGAACGCCGGCGGAGTGGGAATTCAGGCCGGAGCGCTCCTGGGCGGCCTGGCTGCCGTGCTGCTGGCCATCGCCATCCCAAAGGTCATCAAGAATCAATCCATGATGACCCTGGTGCTGGCAGGCGTGATTATCAGCGGGCTGATGAACGCTATTCTGGGCCTGCTGAAATATCTGGCCGACCCGGAGACGCAGCTCGCCTCCATCACGCACTGGCAGCTTGGCAGCCTGGCAACTGCAGTGTGGCGGGATGTGTTCACCATGGGACCACCGATTTTGGCTGCAATCATAATTCTCCTGCTGATGCGGTGGCGGATCAACATCCTCTCTCTGGGCGAGAATGAGGCCAAGTCGCTTGGCATGGATATTCGGCGTGCCCGTGGGATCATCATTTTCTGTGCCACGATGCTCACCGCCTGTGCCGTCTGCACCAGCGGAACGATCGGCTGGATCGGGCTGGTAATCCCCCATTTTGGGCGGATGATGGTGGGGCCGGACAACCGCAAGCTGATCCCCCTATCCGCGGTACTGGGGGCTGCGTTCCTTCTGCTGATTGATACCCTGGCTCGGGTGCTCACCAGCGCGGAGCTCCCATTGAGCATCCTGACCGGACTTATCGGGGCCCCTTTTTATTTCTATCTCCTGTTGAAACAAAGGATGAAGCTGTCATGATTCTGGAAGTAGAACATCTGTCCTTCGCCTACCGGCCGGAACGCCCCCTGTTTTATGACGTGAGCTTCGCCTTTGAGCAGGGACAGGTTCTCTCTATTCTGGGGGCAAACGGAGCGGGCAAGTCTACCCTCCTCAACTGTATTGCAAATCTGCTGCTCCCTCAGCAGGGGGAAATCCGTCTCCACGGGACGCCTCTCTCTCGGCTGGAACTGCGGGAGATTTCCAGAATCATCGGCTATGTTCCCCAGAGCCACACCCCCGCTTATGATTATACAGTACGGGATTTTGTAGTCATGGGCCGGGCCCCTCACCTGGGAACCTTCCAGCAGCCTGGACGTGCGGACTATGACCTGGTGGACGCCACGCTGGAGGAGATGGGCCTGCTCCCGCTGGCCAACCGGCCCTATACGGAGCTCAGCGGCGGGGAACGCCAGCAGGTAACCATCGCCCGGGTAATCGTTCAGCAGCCGGAGCTGATCCTGCTGGACGAGCCCACCAACCATCTGGATTACGGCAATCAGCTCCGGGCACTCTCCATGGTGCGCGCCCTGGTGAAGCGGGGCTTCGGCGTCATTATGACCAGCCACAATCCCGACCATGTGCTTCTGCTGGGCGGGCAGGTTGGTATTCTGGGGAATGACGGCCGTTTTCTGGTCGGCAATGCAGAGGAGGTTATGACGGAGGAGCGGCTTCGTGCGCTCTACCGCAGCGACCTCTACTTAACCTATGTGGAGCGGGTGGGGAGAAAAGTCTGTATCCCCGGCCGCTTGAAATCGGATGAATAGGAGGGTAAGATGGAGTCGATCGAGGTTTTGGAGGAGGGGAAGCTTCTCTCCTTCCGATTCGATGAGATGCTGAACTATCACGGCCCCGGTTTCCCGGGTGGCGTGGCCCACGGATTTAAGGTCATGCAGAGGGCGTTTCCGCTGCTGGACGACGGGAACCTGCTGGAGCGCAGGGAGATCTCGTTCGTGACGGCTTTTCCAGGGCCGGGGGCGCGGGATGCCTTTGAGCTAGTCACCCGCTGCCTTACGGACGGCAGGTATGTGGTGGACAAGGAGCTCCCCGAGGCGGCGAACGAGCTGGAGAGTCCCGGCGGGCGCTATTACTTCCGGTTGAGCTACCGCGGGCGTTCCGTCGCAGTCACGCTCCGCCCCGGCTACGTGCGGGAGGAATTCATTCAACTGGCCCGCAAGAAGGGGCGCACGGAGGCGGAGGAGCGTGTGCTTGCCGGAATGAAACGCGACATGGCCGCCCGCCTGATGGCGGCCAAAGCGGAGGATATTTATCGAGCTGAGCGGCTTTAAGTGAAGTCGAACGTAAAAACATGCGCCATGGAGATTCCCGAAAGGGCCTATGGCGCATGTTTTTACTTCGTAATTTAATGGGACACACCGTAAAAGGATGCTACAGGCAGATATGTAAACGGAGCGCAGAGCAGGATTGGAATGTCACCTTAGTGAAGGTAAGAGCCCTATCTGTTGTCATCTCGCTTCTCTTGATGCCGTTCGGCCTGCATCAGCAGACAAAGACAATCGTTTTTCGTTTAAGCTCAGGGACATCTACCAAGACGGATTCCACCCCAAAAACCGTCCGGATCAGATCCGGTTCCAAAATGGTTTCCGGTGTTCCCTCGGCCACAACTGCGCCACGGCTCATAACATAGAGGTAATCACAATAGTCGATAGCTAAGTTGAGATCGTGCATAGCCGCAAAGACCTCGATACCCAGGCTCTTTACAACCCGGAGGATCTGGAGCTGATATTGAATATCCAGATGGTTAGTAGGCTCATCCAGGATCAAAGCCTCCGGCTGCTGGGTGAGGGCCCGCGCCATCAAAACCCGCTGGCGTTCGCCGCCGGAGAGCGTGTTGAATTTGCGGTTGGCCATTCCCTCCATTCCAACCAGCTCCAGCGCCTTCCAGGCTAATGCATAGTCCTCGTCGTTGTCTGTCTCCATCAGCTTCTTGTGGGGGGTACGTCCCATGAGGACAACCTCCTCTACCCGAAAGTCAAAGTTCAGCGTACTCATTTGTGTCATAACTCCCAGGCGGCGGGCGGATTCCTTCAAGGAGACTTCTTCCAAAGCCTTCCCATCCAGCAGCACAGTCCCGGAATGGGGCTTGAGCACTCGGTAAATCGTCTTGAGCGTAGTGGATTTCCCGCTACCGTTTGGTCCCACAATACCAACAAACCGCTTGGACTTTACCTCTGCACTGACATCATGAATAATGGTCTTTCCCCCGATCGCCACCGATAGATTTCGTACTTCCAGATCCATTTACTCATCTCCAAATCCATAGGATTTCGTCAGCATCAGCCAAACAAAGAAAGGGCCGCCAATCATGGCCGTGACAATACCGATGGGAAGCTCCTCGTTCCCCAACACCATACGGGCTGCCACATCACACCAGATCAAAAAAATAGATCCGACTATCGTTGATAACACCAATACCCTGCGGTGATCGGAACCTACAAGCATACGCACAACATGGGGGATAATCAGCCCAACAAAGCCGATTGTTCCTGATACAGCTACTGCAACACCGGTGATTGCGGAGGAAAATACCAGATAGACCTTTCGGATGGTTGCCACCTGAATGCCGAGGGTCAGGGCGGACTCGTCTCCGATTAGAAGCGTGTTGAGTACACGGAATTGGGTAAGGAAAAAAGCGACGCCAAGCAGCACGACAACAAAAGGAATGCCAAGCAAATTCCAGGAGGCCGAGGTCATTCCCCCCATTGTCCAGAACGTGACAGAGCGGATACCTTCGGCATCGCTCGCCGTATAGATAACAAAATTGGTAAAGGCGGAGCAGATCGCACTGACAGCCATACCGGCTAACAACAGTTTAATGGTGTTCCCCTTGGATTTTCCGGAAAACGCCACGGTAAAGACAAATAGCGCGGTGACCAGGGAGCCCAGGAACGCACCCACGGACACACCATAATTCCCAAACCAGGAGAAAGCCCCCAGGAGGATCGCCAGTGTGGCACCCAGTGAAGCGCCGGAGGAAAGCCCCAATACATAAGGATCCGCCAGTGGATTGCGGACTACCGCCTGCATCACCACACCAGAGACAGACAGACCTGCCCCCACCACCATTGCCATCAAGACGCGTGGAAACCGGATATTCCAAATGATATCTGCGGTTGTACTCTGGAGGAGTTCGGCATACTGGGCGGGCTCACTCCGGAAAATACGGCAGACCAGAATGCGCGCCACATCAGGAATGGCGATATCCACAGGGCCGAACGTAATGGAACTCAGGACGGATAATAGCAACAGGACCAGCAGTACCACGACCCATAGGGTCAATGGAAAGCGTCGGCGGCCGGCATTTAGGCTGGTATTTGCAATAGATGGCTTTACCTTGGTCATATTCATTCCCCTTTTTCCGCGGTTCGGCGTTTGCTTGGAACGGTTCGGGCGGCCCACCCTCTGCGTGTGGGCCGCCCGAACCAGCCTCTGCATCTACAGCCCTATGGGATGGCAAATGCAATTCTGAGAGTTATTCTGTAAAAAGTTCGGGATAAAACCCCTCGGCCAATGTTTCAATTGCCTCTATGGTGCGGGGCCCTCCGCAATAGAAAGCTGCATGATCCAGCACCACAAAGCGATCACTCTGAACAGCCTGAAGGCTCTGGAGGACCGGATTGGCCTTGATCGCATCGATTTTTTCCTGGGCAGGTGAGGAGGAGAGATCCAGTATGACCAGGACATCGGGGTCCAAACTCAACAGGACCTCCATGCTCTGCTGTCCATTATCGTTGGCCTGAATACCACCGGCCAACTCGGTCAGATTGGTATTGAAGTCCGTACCCCCCCGGCCCAGGAACTCATTCTCATAGACATACTGTACGGTGACAACTTGAACACGCCCGGACTCCGGGATAGTGGATACCTTCTCCTGGATGTCAGCAATTCGGTCCTTCATATCCTGAATCATGGCTTGGGCCTTATCTTCGATATCAAAAATCTGGCCAAGCTTCTCGATATCATCGTAAAGGAAATCTACGGTGCGATTGCCAAGCCCACTGACGGTGTTGTTCATCAGGTAGGTATGCACTCCTCGTTCATGCCAGTCGTTAACTGCACCAAGCGCATCCTCTGCAAAGAGAGACCCCCAGCCTACAATCAAATCTGGCTTCTGATCCAGCACAACCTCTTTTGAGGGATAGCCGGACTCCGCAATAAAGGGAATGGAGTTGTACTCATCAGCCATCCGTTCATAAACAGGGCTGAAGCGGTGGGCAGTCGCCACAATTTTATCCGTCAGGCCCAATGCAATCAGCAGTTCGGTGTTGGCCTGAGAGATGCTGACAACCCGCTCAGGGCAGGCTTCAAAAGTCTGTTCCACGATTTCGCCGTTCTGATCATAGGTCTCCACCGTGACCGGATAGTGGTTGTCTGCCTCTACGCCGTTGGATTCAACCGGAGTTTGAGAAGTTGCAGGAGAAGTTTCTTCTCCTACAGGCTGCCCGCCGCAGGAAACCAGGCCGAGCATCATGCTCAGCGCCAGCAACAGCGCTGTCAGTCTCGTTTCCATGTTACTACTCCTTTCGGTCATTCAGAGAAGAGTTCCGGGTAAAAACCACATGCCAGGGATTCGATCGCATCGATGGTTTCATAGTTACCGCCATAGAAGTCGACGTAATCCAGCGAAACAAAACGGTCATTTTTGACGGCGTTAACTTCGCTGAGGGATGGATTACTCTTGAGCGCATCGATTTTTTCCTGTGCGGGAGAGTCGGTCCGGTTAATAATCACAAGGACATCCGGGTTCAGTGCAATCAGGTTTTCGATGCTCTGCTTTCCAAAAGCCTCGTCCAGGCAGATGCCACCTGCCTTCTCAATGAGGTCATACGTAAAATCCGTATCCTTACGCCCAAAGAATTCATTTTCATAGACCATCTGAACGGTAAGAACGGTTACCTTGTCCGTATCCTCCAATGTGGACACTTTGTCGGCAATAGCCTGCTCCCGCGTCTTCATATCGGAGATCATTGCCTGGGCCTTATCTTCAATTCCGAAAATTTCCCCCAGCTTCTCAATGTCGTTGTAGAGGCGTGACACCGTGCGCCGCCCCTCTACGCCGGAGGCGCTGTTATCTACGATGTAAGTGGCGATTCCCCGCTCGTTCCAGTCCTGCACACTGCCGAGAGTATCCTCAGTAAACGTGCTCCCCCAGCCGATGATTAGATCCGGCTTTGCATCCAGAACCACTTCCTTGGAGGGACTATCATTGTCTGCAATGAATGGCAGGGCCTCGAACTCGTCCCGGTACTTCTCATTGACATCTCCAACACTTCTACAGGCCCCCACAATCCGGTCTCCCAGTCCCAGTGCTAACAGAAGCTGGATTGCCTGAGGCTGATTGCACACGACCCGTTCCGGTGCTTTTTCAAAGGTTTCGGCGTAGAGCGTGCCGTTTTCGTCGTAAACCTGCACAGTAACAGGATAATTTCCCTCTACTGGCTGCCCGGTCTCCACAGGCGCGGAGGTCTCCGGTGGGAGTGTGGTCTGGGCCGATGGCGCCCCGCAGGACGCCAAGCTGATGGTCATTACGAAAGTCATCAGCAGAGACACCCATTTCCCTTGTTTCATATGTGTTCCTTCCTTTCCTGTTCAGATGCGATACTCTATGTCCACCGCAAGCTGCGGCTGACAACATTTCAGTCGTACTTCCAAGGATACCTGGGCGCAGGCATAAAAATACTCTGCCCCCTGGACATGGGGCAGAGTATTTGTCAGCAATAACAGTCTACAGCAACCTGCGTCCATCCCATCTCTCAGAGGTACGGAAACGGCAAACAGACCATGCGCAATATCCCGACTCGACCCATCCGCCGTTTCCATATGGCGGTACCTAATTCAGCGCCTTCCCAAGGCAGTGGGATGCCCCAGTGGCAAAATGCTGTTTCGTTGGTCACACGGTTGCTGAGTACAGTTCCAGATTCTCACTGGAGAGCCATTTGATACAGCTCTTCGCACTAAAAGTGCGATGTTTCTGCGCACGACCTTTGTCCTAATTCTATTTTATGAGTACTTCTCCGCGCCTTCCATAGCCCGGATTGTGGTGCTATTATAGCACCTCTGGACGAATTTTGTAAAGCGAGACTTTTTTGCCGGCTAGGCTGAACGGGCCTTTTCTTTCCGGCCGGGCTGTGCTATAATTCCTTCATATACGTTTTCAGCAAGTGGCCAGACTCCGTCTGGTTAGAG
>PPYE01258133.1_pt1 | contig 11480 bp, 9 predicted proteins | sample 1559881 | NCBI WGS metagenome assembly PPYE01 (sample SAMN08240022, study PRJNA423297) | Human gut metagenome, whole genome shotgun sequencing project.
AACAATAAAGAATAAAAGAAATGGAACAGGATTATTTAATAGCCGGACATCGTATCCGTGTGGAAGGGGATAGATTGGTTGCGGCAATAGGTGCATTGACAGGATTCACCCCATTTAAGATGGAGGCAGACGGTGAACCTCTTTGCCGTTTCATAGTGTCTGCCACCGAGACACCCGCGTTCAAGGAAATACTGTATACAAATGAAATAGATGGTATTGTCAGCCACTTCGGTTATTATAATGGTGGCTTCCTTTTTGTGATGGCACCTCCTGAAGGTGAAATGTTTGAACTTTGGTTAGACAAAAGTAAACAGGTGGCCAGTTTTAAAGGTAATTATAACCTGCGGTTACTTCGGTTTGCATGCTGGATTGCTTATGGAGTGGCAACAGCACCTTTTAAAACGATAGCAATCCATACCAGTACTATTGTATGTCAGAGTAAGGCAATTCTCTTTTTGGGAGAGAGTGGTACGGGTAAGAGTACTCACACCCGTTTGTGGCGCAAAAACATACAAGGCGCTGTTCTGCTGAATGATGATAGTCCTATTCTTCGCATCATAGACGGAGAACCATGGATATATGGTAGTCCATGGAGTGGAAAAACACCTTGCTACAAGAATGAAAGTTATCCGTTAGCGGCTTGTGTACGATTGTCGCAAGCTCCTTACAATCAAATTAAGAGGCTCAGTGTGGCTCAAGGATATGGCGCGTTGCATCCTTCGTGTCCGCCTGACTTTGCTTACAGCGATGAATTGTATGATTACATCAGTGATACTTTGAGTTCCCTGCTTTCTGCGGTACCGGTTTATCATTTGGCTTGTCTACCCGATGCTGATGCTGCGCACCTTTCTCATGATACGATCTTCGGAATATGTGGTAAATAACGGTGTCCGATTGTAACTATTTCAAGGTCTTCGTAGAATTTGCAATCATTTTTATTACCTTTGCTTTGTGCAATATTAAAAGCAGGCAGTTATGAAAGCATTACCTTATGGAATATCGGACTTTCCCCGCATTATGCGGAAAAACTATTATTATGTGGATAAGAGCCGTTATATCGAAATGATAGAGCGCCAGCCGTCCTATCTGTTCCTCATACGTCCGCGACGGTTCGGTAAGTCACTGTTTCTGGCCATGTTGGAAACGTATTATAGTATTGATTATGCGGATAGTTTTGAAGAGATATTCGGAGAATTGTATATAGGCAAGCATCCTACGGAAGAGCACAACAAGTACATGGTTTTGCGATTCAACTTCTCTGCAATCAGTTCGAAGTTGGAGGATGTGGAGCGTTCGTTCTGCGAGTATTGCTGCATGGTGATGAAGAATTTCATCCTGAAATACGAGCACCTGTTGGGCAGTGATATTTGGAAGGTTGTCAATCCTGATGAAACCAATCCGAGACAGATGTTGTCTGCTCTTAAGGAATACGTCAGCCGTACGGACTGCCCGCGCATTTACCTGTTGATTGACGAATATGATAACTTTACCAATACCATTCTTTCTTCTTATGGGCAGGAGCGTTATCGGGAAAAGACACATGGTGAGGGTTTTATCCGTGGTTTCTTCAACAATATTAAAGATTCCACTTCCAATGCCGGTGCTGCCGTGGAGCGCCTTTTCATCACGGGAGTGAGTCCCATTACGATGGATGACGTGACGAGCGGTTTCAATATCGGCACGAATATCAGTATGATGCCGCAATTTAATGACATCATCGGTTTCAGCGAAGATGAAGTACGGGAGATGATTACCTATTACAAAGATGAAAACGCACTGCCGGAAGATGTTACTGTGGATAGGCTGGTGGAACTGATGAAGCCGTGGATTACAGTAAGCTCCGTCATCTGATACGGATAGATAAGACATTCGGTGTGAACGCTTCCGTCATCCAGCAGATTGTAACGGAAGGTAGCATCACAGCACAGATCTCCACTTCTTTTCCGGCTGAAAAGTTGACTGATACGGAGAACTTCAAGAGCCTGCTGTTCTATTTCGGAATGCTATCCATACAAGGTACCGATTTTGGTAGTGCCATTCTTGGTATTCCGAACCTGGCTGTACGCGAACAGCTCTACACTTATCTGGTAGAAGCTTATCGCGAAGCAAAAATGTTTGATCTGGACCTTTCTTCTTTTTCCGGTCTGGTAAAAGGAATGGCTCTTCGTGGCGAATGGGAGGCTGTCTTCCGTTTCTTTGCCCGCGAACTGGAACGTCAAAGCGCCATCCGTGAGTTCATAGATGGAGAGGCTCATGTCAAAGGCTTCCTGTTGGCTTATTTAGGACTGACGCAGGGATATGTTCTTTTTCCCGAACACGAATCTTCCAAAGGTTATGCCGACTTTTACATGATGCCGGACTTACTGCACCAGCCGGAGATCGCCTATAGTTATATTGTAGAGGTGAAATATGCCAAACGTGATGGTTTTTCAGGGCATGTGTCAGATAGAAAACCTGAGATTATATAGCGACTAATTGTAAGCTTCTTTTTTGTTGTTGGTGTCTGATAATGGTGTTATTTCTGTGCTTGTCAGTGGACTTTTTTCTATTCAACAAAGTAACTATTGATTGTAAATCAATGAGTTAAATTAGTTATTCCTTATGCAGTATAGTGTCATAAAGGAGTGTCAATATGCATAAATAGATAAAATTTGCAATTTGTCATTAGTACTATAAGTGATTGCATATCAGATTTATCGTTTATTTTTCCCTTCCATTTGAAAATTCTTTTCTTCTTACTTTTATCTTTTTACTTCTCGGGTAACATGCAGATATTCAGCTGAATGCATTCGAAGTGTATTTAGGAAATTTGTTTCTTACTTTGCAGGCTGAAAGGAGCTTTTACTATGCTTATTTATATAGTAGGAATAGCGAATTTTGCAAGGGATGAGTTCGATTTATAGAATGATGAGAATAACATATTGATATTATTAACAATTAAATTTTGTAGTTATGAAAGTAGAAAAGGAAATGAAGTATGATGCTCCGGAAGTGGAAGTTCTGGAAGTAGTTGTAGAATTGGGATTCGCAGCAAGCGGTCCGAATGCAGGTGGTGCAGATGACTCCGGCCTTCCTCCTCTGTAATGGCAGCTGTGGAACTAAAAAAGATGATCGAATAACATTAAACATTAATTAAATGAATATGAAAACAAAGAATGTTCTCTTTGCTTTGTGCTTGCCGATAGCTTTTACGGCTTGCCAAAATGAAGAATTTGTGAAGGACTATTCACAAGAATTGAAAAATAGAGGAGAAATAGACGTCATTCTCTCTGCAAGCTACCCTAAAGTGGGGAACTCTGTTGATACACGTATGAGTGCTGAGGAAAGCGGAAATTCTCTGTCATTCCTTTGGGAACAAACGACTGATAAACTGGGAGCTGCAATGATGGATGAAGAAAATGCGGGAACTGTGAACGGTGCTGCAATTTACAACAACTATCCGTTTATCGCTCAGAGTAGTGGTGCAACCTCTACATTTGCATCTCCTTCTTCTATAACAAAAGGTATCTATCTATTCTACAACAGCTATAAAGATGTATTGGATCGTGAAGCATTGTCTCTGTCGTTGCAGACTCAGGAATACGATCCGACAAGCGCAAAGACTCCTGCACAACAGATGGCTAAATACATGAATATGGTGGCTCCCATGGTGAACCTGAATGAGGGTATCAAATTGGCCGACGCTGCTGCATTCAATTTGCCACTTGAATTTGTGAATCTATACACACCGGTGAAAGTTCCAGTACAGTTCAAGAATGCACCGGAGGGAACAAAACTGACGAAAATCACTATTAATGGTGGAAGCGATTTTGTGTTAGGAGGAAAGTTGAGTCCTAAGGTTTTAGCTGGTGAATTAAATGCTAATGTATTGACAGTAACAGACGGAATTATCGATGCAACCAAGATGGCTAAAGCTAAAGAAACTATCGAAACAATTGTACAAGCAGGTTCTGCTGCTGGTATTTATACGACGACAAATGAAGACTTGGTTAAGGGTGCTGCCGAACTGTCTATCAAAGGTGGTATGGCTTTGGAAAATGACAAGGCTCAGAATTTCTGGATTTTGATTCCGAGAGGTAAGTATACTACTTTGAAAATCAATGCAGAAACTACGAATGGTAATATGACTGAGAAGATAATTAATGTTCCGGCTTCGACTGATCCAGAAGCTAAAAATCCGCAGGATTTTACTTCCGAAACTCGTGTATTAAGCACGATAGAACTTAACTTCAACGCAGGAGGAAATGTAGAGCAACCGTATGAGTTCACTATCAATAGTACAACGGATTGGAATAACTATATCCAATATGTAAAAGATCATCTTGAATCTTATATAGGACGCGATATTATATTTAACATCGGTGCTGGCAAGTCTGTTTACGTAACTAGTCTTCCTACCTTTGGATTTACATTGGCAGGTGGTGATTCAGATTCCAAACTTATTTTGGGAAAAGAAGATAAGACTGCAGTTACTGCTCAACTTGATTTGTCGGGCATCACGATGGGAAGTAATGTAAACTTTGTAGTAGGTGAAGGTGCGGTTGTTACGCTCAGTAAGGTTCAGAAGAGTGGAACTGTTGCTTCTTTGACTAATAATGGTACGCTGACTGTGGGAGCTATTGATAACATAACGGCTTTGACGAATAATAAGACATTGAACTTTAAGTCTTCAGCAGCACTGACAGTGCCTAATGTGGAGAATGTAGGCGAGGCTACAATAAAAGTGCAGAGTGAAACAACATTTACTGTCTTTACAAATGAGGCTAAGGCTAACATTACAGTAGATAAAGATGCTACGTTGTCACTTCCGGGTACTGCAAATGCCGGTATGATTGTGAATAAAGGTACTTTAAACAATGCAAATGGTTTCACAAATAATGGTACGATTGATAACTTTGGTACTCTGGCAGTTACCACAACCTTTACTAATAACGGTAAGATTATTGCTCGCGATGGAAGTGAATCAAATAATGCCGCAATAACTAACATTAATGGTACTGTAGAGGTTATTAATCCTACTACTTATGCTGTATTGGCTGGTGGTAAACAATATAACGTTTCTGGTGGTACAACAACCGCTATCGTTACTAACCGTGGAGATTTCAACGCTGCTAACACTGCCAGCATAAGCATTACACTTGGTGGTGGTGAATGGGCTATCGTAGCTGATGCAAGTCAGTCTGCTGACGCAAGCCGTGAATTGGCTGCAACTGAGATAACTGCGGACTTGAGCCTGCAAGCTGACCTGAATGTGAAAGAAACTGCTGATTTGAACAGTAGGATCTTTACTGTAACCGGTGCATCTACTATCAAGGCAGCTGAAAAGAAGACATTGACTATTAAGAGTTTGGTCGTTGCCCAAGGTGTTACTGCTACAATTGCAGCAGGTGCAGAGGTGATTATACCTAATGAGGATACATCTGGAGCGAAAATTGAGGTGAAGGGTACATTGAATAACAATGGCACGCTTAGTACTCCTGAGGTGGCGGCTGCTGTTACTGCAGTTTCAGGTGTTAAGGTATTCGCAATTGAGGTTGCCAGTGGTGCTACATTGACCAACAAAGGTACTATTGGTGGTGAACAGAATACACAAGCTAAGATTACAGTGAATGGTAATTTAGATAATGGAAATGGTACTATCTATGGTGCTAGCACTATTGATAATGCTGAATATTACAAGAAAGGTACTGTTCATAAGCTCCCGAAAATCTTGGCCAATGCTGCAGACTTAACAGGTTTTGTCGGTGCTACAGAAATTGAAGCTGTTACTACTGCTGTAACAACTATCCCGCAGAATACGAAAATCAAAGTTGGAGTAGAATCAGTTGCTTTGGCATTAGCAGATGGTAGTTATGGAGAGTTGACATTTACTGCCGCTTCTACTATATCTGCATCTTCCACTAGTGCTGTTGTTAGCAAGATTACAGTTGACGCCGTAGCTTTGACTGTCGGTGGTTCCAATGACATTACTTGTAATGACTTTGTAAAAGAGAATAGTGGTCGTTTAGTAGATGATAGCAGTCACTTAAAAGATGCTGATGGTGCGGTATGGATAAGTAAATAAAAAGTCCCGTGAAGTAACCACCTTCATTCGTTAATTCAATAATAGTAAGCGAGGGTGTCCCCTATAAGGACATCCTCGTTTTGATATACCGCACAGAGTAGGTTGAGATAAGTGCTCAGACATGATACTTACCAAGTATTTCATCAGCAGTGAAATGAAAGAATGATTTTAACCGACTCTAAAACAAATATCATAACTTAAGCGAAATATATGTACGAAAAGGATTTTTCCGACAAGCAGGAGACTGACTGGCTTAAACTCGCCACAAAAGTCTGGAATTCCCGGATACTGATTTTTAAAGTCTGTAGCATTGGTGCTGTTGTAGGGATAATCATTGCCCTTGGCACTCCCAAAGAATATACGGCAAGTATATTTGTGGCCCATGAAGATCTCCACAAACGTTCTTATTCGGACATCAGTGCATGGGTCGGCATGACCGGTGATATGAACTCTTCCACAGCCATCGAGAGAGAGGCCCTTTACCCTTCCCTCTATTATTCCATTGCCACTTCCACTCCCTTTCTTCTCCGGCTTTTCAATACTGAGATACACAGGCAGGGAGACAGCACCACAATGACCCTTGCCCAATACCTGAAAGAATATCAGAAAGCACCGTGGTGGAATTCCATCACTTCGGCACCCTCCAGACAGCTGGGATGGTGCCTGTCCCTGTTCAAGAAAAAACAGAAAGAGGAAAAAATAGAAAGAGGAACTAAATCAGCACCTTTCTGGATAACCCGGGAAGAGGCCGGTATAGCCGGCGCCATCGCTTCCAGATTGAGCATTGAAATAGATCAAAAAAAGAGGGCGATAACCATAAATGTCACAATGCAGGACCCGCAGGTTGCTGCTATTGTGCTGGACACTATACAGTCACGCCTGAAAACATATATGACAGAATACCGGACAAGCAAGGCACGCCGGATATTGGAATATAACGAAAAGCTCTGCAGAGAAGCACAGGCAGAGTATTATGCCGCCCAAGAAAAATACACTCGGTATGCGGATGTTAACCAAGGACTGGTGAAATTGACTTCGCGTGCCGAGTTGTCCAGACTGCGAAGTGAAATGGATTTAGCCTATTCCATCTACAATCAAACAGAAGTGCAAGTGCATGCGGCGAAAGCAAAAGTAAAGAAGGTTGCTCCGGTATATACCGTCATTCATCCTATAATGGTTCCACTAAGTCCTTCGAAGCCCCGGAAGGGGTTGGTCATCGTAATGTACATTTTGCTAAGTGGTGTAGGAAGTATCGGTTGGGTATTGTTTGCGAAAGATTTTAGAAGAAACATCAAAAGGATAAAAACGATGCCCGGCAAGCAGTAGATGAAAGCTAATAAAGATGAATCGATGATTAGAGTAATAATTCAATTGCTGCCTAAAGGGCAACGCAAGCGGGGTATATGGGTGGCTTTTTCGGTCTTGCTGCGTGCCATCCTCGATTTTGCAGGAGTGGCAGCATTAATACCAATACTGCTGGTAGTAATGAAACAGAATGGAGGAAGAGGCATGATGCTGGCACTGTGTGGGGCTGTACTGCTATTTGTATTGTTGAAGAATGCTCTGGTGGTGTTTCTGGCACGTGTACAAAGCCGCTATCAATTGGAAATATATCGTGACTTTAGTAGGCGGATGTTTGCTAATTATTATCATCGTGGATTGCTTTTCCTGAAAGAAAAGAGCAGTGTGCAGTTGGGGCATGAGGTGAATTATGTCTGCTATATGTTCTGCTCAGGAGTGTTAGCTCCTATTTTTCGCATGGCAGGAGAAGTAGTGTTAGTACTGCTAATGGTGTCGGCGCTTATTGCCTGGGAACCGCTTGCCGGATTTTTGCTTTGTGCGTCTTTTCTGCCTCTGGCCGGTCTGTATGTGGGTTTGGTACGGAAGCGTTTACGACGCTATGGCATGGAGGAGTTGGAAGGACGTCGCAAGCAGAGCCGCACGGTGGTGGAAGCTTTCCGGGGATACTCTGAGTTGGAAATAGCCCGGGCTTTTCATACTTCGCTTGCTTCTTTCGAACAAGGTATGGAATTTATTGTTCGTAACCGTCTGCGTATGGAAGTGTACCAGCTTTTTCCGTCATTCCTCCCGGAAGTGGCAATAGTAGGTGGGCTTGCCTTGCTGATCGGTACAGGAAGCGGTGATTTGGGGCTGGTGAGCGGTGTGTTTGCAGTAGCAGCTTTCAGGCTGATTCCTGCCGTGAGAGCTGTATTGAACAGTTGGGTGACACTTCAAAATGTTTCGCATACTATAACAGTAGTAAAAGAGGGCATAAGTGACCGGCCATGGCAAGAGATGCAAAGTGAAATGCCTTTTACCTTCAAGCACAGTATTGAACTACACAAGCTCGGTTTTGCTTTTCCGGACGGACATGCACTTTTCGGCGGTTTGAATCTAAATATCCATTGTGGAGAACGTATTGGAATACGTGGAGCAAGCGGTTCGGGGAAATCGACTCTCTTTAACTTGATGCTCGGCTTCTTTCCACCTACATCCGGTGAAATACTGATTGACGGTAGGAAGCTGACCTCTGCCAACCGGAGTGAGTGGCATAAGCTGGTGGGATATGTGCCGCAGGAGATATTTATTATAGAAGGTACGCTTGTTGATAATATAGCACTGGGACAATCTCTAGTTGACCGAACGAAGGTAGTACAGGTCTTGCAGCAGGTACAACTGAAGGAATGGGCAGATGAATTACCACAAGGGTTGGATACACCATTAGGCGAATATGGCAGCCGTTTATCCGGCGGTCAGAAACAACGGATTGGCATTGCACGGGCACTTTACAAGGAAGCTGAAGTATTGTTCTTTGATGAAGCCACTTCCGCTCTGGACAACAAGACGGAACAGGAAATTAATCATGCTTTGGAAATACTTTCACTACAGCATCGGGAATTGACATTGATTGTCATAGCCCACCGTGAAAGTTCGTTAGCTTTTTGTGACCGGATATTCGATTTGGATAGTGGAAAAATATATATACTAAAGAAAAATAACGAAGATGATACATGATTATTTGATAGCCGGACACCGCATCCGGGTGGAAGGTGAGAGGCTGGTACAGGCGGTAGATGCGTTAACAGGCTTTATCCCCTTTAAAGTAATGGCAGATGGCGAGCCTCTTTGTCACTTTGTAGAGTCTACCACGGAAGCACCTTTATTTGAAACAGTGCTATATACGAATGAGATTGATGGTATTGTCAGCCATTTTGGCCGGTATAATAATGGCTTTCTCTTCGTAATGCTGCCTCCTGAGGGTGAAGCACTTGAGCTTTGGCTGGATAAAAACAAGCAAGTGGCCAGTTTCAAAGGTAATTATAATCTCCGCCTGCTTCGGTTTGCATGCTGGATTGCCTATGGAGTGGTTACAGTACCTTTCAAAACAGTGGCTATCCATACCAGTACTATTGTGTGTGAGGGTAAAGCGATTCTCTTTTTGGGAGAAAGTGGTACGGGTAAGAGTACTCACACCCGTTTGTGGCGCGAAAACATACAAGGCACTGTTCTGCTGAATGATGACAGTCCTATACTTCGCATCATAGACGGAGAACCATGGATATATGGCAGCCCATGGAGTGGAAAGACACCTTGCTACAAGAATGAAAGTTATCCGTTGGCGGCTTGCGTACGATTGTCGCAAGCTCCATTTAATAAAATAGAACGGCTAAACGTAGCTCAGGGCTATGGAGCCTTGCACCCTTCGTGCCCACCTGACTTTGCTTACAGCGATGAATTGTATGATTACATCAGCGGTATTTTGAGCTCTCTGCTCTCTGCTGTACCGGTTTATCATCTGGCTTGTCTGCCCGATGCTGATGCTGCGTACCTCTCCCATGATACGATCTTCGGAGTATGTGGTAAATAACGGTATCCGATTGTAACTATTTCAAGGTCTTCGTAGAATTTGCAATCATTTTTATTACCTTTGCTTTGTAGAATATTAAAAGCAGGCAGTTATGAAGGCATTACCCTACGGATTATCGGACTTCCCCCGCATCAGGTGCGAGGATTACTACTATGTGGACAAGACCCGTTTCATCGAAATGCTGGAACGGCAACCTCCCTACTTATTTCTGATTCGCCCCCGCAGATTCGGTAAGTCACTGTTTCTGGCCATGTTGGAGGCGTACTACAGCATTGACTATGCCGGTAGATTTGAAGAGTTGTTTGGAGAACTATATATCGGGCAACATCCGACAAAGCGACATAACAGCTACATGGTTCTGCGCTTCAACTTCTCTGAAGTCAGTTCTAAGTTGGAATTTGTGGAGCGTTCGTTCTGTGAGTATTGCTGCATGGTGATGAAGAATTTTATTTTAAAATATGAACACCTGTTGGGCAGTGGAATATGGGAGGTTGTTAATCCTGACGAGACAAATCCAGAACAGATGCTGGCTGCCCTCAAGGAGTACGTCAGCCGCACGGACTGCCCGCGCATCTACCTGCTGATTGACGAATACGATAACTTTACTAACACCATCCTTTCTTCTTATGGGCAGGAGCGTTACCAGGAAAAGACACACGGCGAGGGTTTCATCCGCGGTTTTTTCAACAATATCAAAGCTTCCACTTCCAATGCCGGTGCTGCCGTGGAGCGTCTCTTTATCACAGGAGTGAGTCCCATTACAATGGATGACGTTACGAGCGGTTTCAATATCGGCACGAATATCAGCATGTTGCCGCAGTTTAATGATATCATCGGTTTCAGCGAGGATGAAGTACGGAAAATGATTACCTATTACAAAGATGAAAACGCACTGCCGGAAGATGTTACTGTGGATAGGCTGGTGGAACTGATGAAGCCGTATCCGGACAGACTACAACAAACTCCGGCATCTGGTGCAAATAGACAAGACGTTCGGTGTGAACGCCTCTGTTATCCAGCGAATAATAGCGGAAGGCAGTATAACAGCACAGATCTCCACTTCCTTTCCGGCTGAAAAGATGACTGATACGGAAAACTTCAAGAGCTTGCTGTTCTATTTCGGAATGCTATCCATTCAAGGTACCGATTTTGGTAGTGCCATTCTTGGCATTCCGAACCTGACTGTACGTGAACAGCTTTATACTTATCTGGTAGAAGCCTACCGCGAAGCAAAAATGTTCGATCTGGATCTTTCTTCTTTTTCCCGTCTGGTGAAAGGAATGGCTCTTCGTGGCGAATGGGAGACTGTCTTCCGTTTCTTCGCCCGCGAATTGGAACGGCAGAGTGCTATTCGTGAGTTCATAGACGGAGAAGCCCATATCAAAGGCTTTCTGCTTGCCTATTTGGGACTGACACAGGGATATATTCTCTTCCCTGAACACGAATCTTCCAAAGGTTATGCCGACTTCTACATGATGCCGGACTTACTGCACCAGCCGGAGATCGCCTATAGTTATATTGTAGAGGTGAAATATGCCAAACGTGATG
>PPYE01001084.1_pt1 | contig 11477 bp, 9 predicted proteins | sample 1559881 | NCBI WGS metagenome assembly PPYE01 (sample SAMN08240022, study PRJNA423297) | Human gut metagenome, whole genome shotgun sequencing project.
CCATTGACGGATTTTTTGCAAAACGCTGATCCGCCAACACTCCTGCACAACTCACTGCGTTCAAACAGTGCCCGTGTTGACTGCGATTTTGCAAAAGATCCTATGGAATTCTATCATTTCGTACCTCTATCTTTCTTTTATTTCTCTCACATACATGCAAGCTACCTTCAAATCGGATTCTATAGTGTCTCTCCTTTTGTACGATAGCTGTTCATATAGTGCTGTGATTCACTAGTTCGTACGTTCACATCATTTAAGATGCATCCTGTAATTTCAGCTCCTGATCCTGAAAGAATTTCCATACCTTCCAGAATTCGATCTACATCTGTATAGTCCTGACGGATCACAAATACTGCTCCGTCTACATACTGGGCGACGATCGCTGCATCTGATAATAGTCCACTTGGTGGTGTATCTATGATCACGAAATCGGCTTCTGCCTCCAGTTCTTTTACAAACTGTCTCATATTCTTACCACTTAAAACGGTAGATGTATCCTGGATCGGTGTAGAACCTGCAAGTACTTTAACGCTTGTATTTTTGTACTGCTGTACTGCATCGTCTATGTTAACTTCGCCTTTCATTACTTCCAGAGTTCCTAATTCTTGTTCATTCATTCCAAGTACTTTGGCGGTGGATGGGTTTCTTAAATCTGCATCTACCAGAATTACTTTATACCCTTTCATCGCAAGTGATATTGCAATGTTGGCTGAAACTGTTGATTTTCCTTCTCCTGGCATAGCACTTGTTACAAGAAAAGATTTCATGCCTGTCTCTTTTTGTGCACGCTCGATCCTTCGTCGTACCGTTCTTGCTGCTTCCAGGAAGCTTCTTGGAATTCTTGGATTATCTAGCACGATCAATTCCTGTGTTTGCGTACGTTTCTTATGGAATTTGGCACGAGGCATGATTCCAAGACTTTTTGCATGGAAGAGTCGTTTGAAATCTTCTTCTTTCTTAACTGTATTCTTACCAAGTGCTAACAGGACATCAAGCAAGATACATAGTAAAATTCCGATCAAAACGCCGATCTGTATCTCATGTCTATAACTAAATGGATTGGCAGGTGTAGTCGGAACCCCGCTTTCATCCATGAGTGTCAGCTGTGAGCTTCCAATGACAAACTCTGCTACCGATGGGTAATTTTTAACGACTGCTTTTAAAATCTTCTCAGCCATCTTCGGATTATTTGCAGTCACTTTCAACGTAAACAGGTTTGTATTCTCCATGACTTCTGCCTCGATCGTTCCAGGAACAGACTGAAGGCCAAGGTCCTGTGCCAATACTTCTTTAAATGCTCCACTTTTCAAAATATATGGAAAAGATTTTGCCATTTGGTTGGCTGTTGCATTCTCAATATATGAATTGGAATTCTCTGATGTAATACTGGAATTGATCGTAAATGTGGAAGATGCTACATAGTATGGGGAATAGGTAAGTCTCTTGTATCCACAGAACACTGCACCACAAATCACAAGAATAATCAAAAATCTCCATTTCATTTGAATGATGCCTTTGATCAAGTCATCAAACAATCCAGCAATATCGATCAGATTCTCTTTATGTTCTGTTTTTGATTCATATTCTTTACTCATGATCTTTCTTCACCTGCCGTTCTGTTTTTGATTCTTGTGTTTTATCTTCATTGCCCTTTTTCGTTCTGCTTCCATAACCATAGCCATAGCCGTAACCGTAACCATATCCATGGTTTCCATAACCGTATTTGCTTCCGTAACCATAACCGCTTCCATATGCATATTTGTATCCATAATTTCTTGCTGTCTGAGCAACTCCATGGAATACATCGTTATAAACGCATCCAAGCATCGTTCCTTCTGCTGAATTTAGGATACTGATCGTCTCATTGATATCTTTTACTAATGCTGTATGTTGTCTTACAACAAGAATCGATGCATCTGCAAGGTCTACTAACTCTTCTGCATCGGCCGCCTGTGACATTGGTGGTGTATCAATAATAATGTAATCCAGCTTTGTCTTAAAGAACTCTACGATCTTCTGGAAGATCGGTGATGCGATCATCTCTGTAGAATTTGGATAGATCATAGAACCTGCGATCAATAACAATTCTGATTTTGGAAGATCTGTTACCAGATTATCTATCTGTTCATTTCCATTCAATACTTCTCCAAACTGCTGTATTTCTTCCTGATCCAATCCAAAAATCTTGTATTGTGAAGGTTTGCGAAGATCCGCATCGATCAACAATACTTTCTCTGATTCTTCCGCAAGTGCCAATGCTAAATTGGCTGCAACTGTTGATTTACCTTCATTTTCTTCCACACTTGCAACCAGAAGTGTTTTTGCATTCTTCTCTTTCATCTTACTGCTGACTTTGCGGGCAAGTTTCTTCATATCCTCCACATATTGAAAGCTTGTTCCTGGATTTGTCAACAATACCGGACTCTTTTTGCGGTGGATTCTTGCTTTCCATGTCTTATAGATCTTCTCATGATATAACGTCTGCAAAAGCTTTGCATCAAGTTTCCTTGAAACTTCTTTTGGTTTTCTCACTGTATCCTTTAAGAATGACAAGATTGCGATCAATCCACATAACGCAACGATCGTCATTGAAAATGTTTTCTTCATAAGTGCTGTTGGCTGAAATTTATTTACCGGACCACTTGGCACTGTTGGTTTCTGCAATACATCCAGCACAACATTTCCGATCAGCTGATCTGTCACAACAGAATAATTATTCATGATTGCCTTATTCAAACGAAACGCCATCTCTGGGGAATCTGCCTGAACTTTCAAAACTAAAAGATTGGTTTCATTTACTACCTCTGCAGATGCACTTCCTGGAAAATAATCCATATCCATCTCTTTTGCGACTTTCTTTTGTAAGATCGAACTGTTTAGAATCTCAGAAAACTTTGTCGCCATCTCAGACGTTGCACTCAAATCTGAATATACACTATTGTTACTTCCTTTGCTGCTTACGATAAATGTACTTGTTGATTCATACTGTTTGTGATAGTTTCGTCCGACATAAACATAAGAGAGCAAGCTCATAGATGCTGCCAGAAGCAGGATCAGTATTGCATATTTCCAGATATCTCTTAAGATACTATACAAATCAATATTCATTTCATAATCGTTGACTGATATATTTCGTTTATCACTGCTCATTTGCCGGCCTCCTATTCTGTAACGATCACGATCAGTCTTACCGTTCCTGTACGGCTCTTTCCACTTTTTACTGAATAAGTGATCTCATAAGAACCTGGGGTATCGTAATCTACTTCATCTTTGATCTTCACTTTGCTTTTATTAATATCTCCTGGTACATCCGAGTCATAATCTCCTCCCATGCACACTTTAGATATGTAAGATGCTGCATCTAGTTTGTCACCTTTCTTCGTATAAACCAGATACTTCTTCAAATGAATAAAAGGAATTTCTGATCTGTCCGTTGCATCATAAACCTGTATCGTTGCCTGAAATGATACCGTGTCTCCTGCACTATTGCTTACCTGAAGTTTGACCGGATATTCTCCTGGTGTATACAGATCAACTACTGAGTTTGTCAAAATCTTTATCTGATTTGATAAATCACCATCAATCTTATCTTTCACCGTAAGATTCTTTAATAATTCTTCATTCTTGGAAGCTCCTCCAGATTCAAAACATAATGGTTCCTTCAAATAAAACTTTGGTGATGTATAACCCTCATACTGTACAATACGGTTTGCACGACTGACGTTATTATGTCTGTCCACTGCTGCATATACAACCAGACGCCGTCCACCTCCCAGAAAGTTTGAAACACTTTCTACTACAAGAGAATCCGTAACATCCCCATCATTCTCATCAACTGCTTTTACTCCTTGCAAAAAATCTTCATCGGTAGCATTGAGCCCTACTGTCAATTCCTGCTGATCCATTGTAATGACCGGTCCGATCCGATCTCCTTTTCTGACCTGTGTAAACCAGAAGATCAGACTTGCTGCCAGTGATATACAAAATATCACAAAACTTACCAATTTTAATTTCTTCATTGTACCACCTTTTCTCCTTCAAGAATTCTCTTAGGATTATCATATAACAATTTCTTTGAATATTCAAAAGAATATTCTTGTTCCATATATTCTTTGATATCTGCCATATAGGTTGTCCGCTCATATGGTTTGTGTGCATCACTTGCGATACAAGTTACCATATGTTGATCCAGCAGACGATCTACACATTGTTTTGCTCCTGATCCAAATCTGCCAAAGATGCTCCCTCTGTTTACCTGCAACAAACATCCCCTGTTTTTCCACTTTGCGATACCGCTTTCTGATTCCTGTACACACCGATATCTCTCTGGGTGTGCGATCACTGGCGTAACTCCAAGTTCCATCAGATCATGAAGCATCTCATCCATCTCTTCCTGCTCGATTCCAAACGAAAATTCAGTCAAAAAATATCCCGTCTGATTCAATGAAAGCAATCTGCCTTCACGGATCATCCGAGGAACTTCTCTTGTCATATAAATTTCCATTCCAGAGAATACTCTTAATGGCAGCTTTACTTCATCCAGTGCTTTTCTAAACGCTTCTAATCTTTGCAGATATTCTTCGATCGAATATTCTTTGAAAAAACCCCCTGTATTGGCATGCGATGTTGCAACTAATGTATGAACACCACTTTTCAATGCCAATGCTGCCATAGATAGAGAATCTTCCATATCTCTCGCTCCATCATCCAATCCTGGCAAAATATGCGTATGTATATCGATCATCTATTTTATTTTCCTTTCAGAAATCCCATATGCAAAAAGAATTCCTCCAGTCCATCAAGACTGGAGGAATCCACCTTGTTTTTTGATTAATACTGTTCTTTGACGTGTTTTGCTGCATATACAGCTAATGCTGCTGCAGCGAGTGATACATATACTAATGTAACTGGCGCTCCCTGATCACTAGTCTTTGGTGATGCAGATGTTGTTGATGTTGATGATGTTGATGTCGTTGTTGTTTTCGTCTTAGCTGGTTTTTCATCCTTGTCGAATTCATCATCATCAATCTGGGTTTTCTCATCAACCTTCTCCTGTTCTGTACTCGTATTATAATACTCATCTTCAGGACTTGGTGCTGCCATAACACTTAGTGAAAAAGCAAAACACATAATCAATGTTGCTGCCATCATAATCAACTTTTTCATGCTAAATCCCCCCTTACTGGATTCTAACTGATTTGTGTATAAAATACCTTCAATATCATCTCAAATAATTTTGTCTCATCCGGATAATATTCTGCATATCCTGTCACACCTTCTTTGATGTCACAGTCAATGCTGTAGATATTGTCAGATGAAAAACTGCTTCCTGAAACTTTCGTTGCAAGATATGTGATCTTCGGTGCTGAAAGATTCGTTACTGAATTCTCTGATACAAGATTCAGAAGATCTAATGGCAATGTAAGATCTCCCTTCATCTCCTGTAATGCTTTCTGGGCAAATGCTGTAATATACTGCTGTTGTCTCTGCATACGTGCCATGTTCGCATCCAGTGGATCAAATTCTCTGGATCTTACATAAGTCTCTGCCTGACCACCCAGCAATGTCACATTCGCACCTTCCTTCAGAGTTGGATCAACGCTTGTCAGATCTCCGATCACTTGAACGTTCACTCCACCTACTGCATCATTCAATACACTGATTGCAGAGAGGTTGATCGACATATATGAATCGATAGGAATTCCATATAACACTTTGGAAACTGCATCCACAGCATTCTTACAGCTCTTGGCTTTCCCATCCCCATAGGCATAGGCTAAACATAACTGTCGAAGTTTCCTTCCTGAATACTTTCCATTCTCATCATATGTCTTAACGTTCGCCATGATATCTCGAGGAACATTGATCAGTGAAATCTTCCCTGTAGAAGTATTCACAGCTGCCAGAAACAAGGTATCTGACTGTCCTGCTCCGTGTTTCTTTAAGTATTCTTCATCTGTATTGATCTTATCTCGGTCAACACCCATAAATAAGATACTCGTTATATCTTTATTATACTGATATTTATGTCCATTGTAAATAATCAAATCTCCCTGATTCTGGACTTTTACGCCATCTACGTTCTTTGACATCTTCATCTTGCCTCCAAATAATGAGCCTTTTCCAAGTGCCCACATTCCAGCAATGGCTGCACATGGAAGCAAAATGATCACCGCTAATACGATTATAACTCTTTTTATGATCTGTTTTGGTGTCTTTTTCTTCTTTACTTTCTTCTTTTTCTCGTTCTTTTCTTCTTTTACTTCAAAGCCTTGAAATGCTTCCTTGGATTCTGGCTGGAGATCCTTCAGATTCTGATCCAATTCTTCATTTAATCTCTTAGCCTCATCCGTATGGTTCTTATTTTGTACTTCTTTCATCCGTCAACACCGCCTGTACTAAATAACGATTATTTGGCTGTCCTCCTACGCAGGTACTCAGCGTGATAATCTTATCGTTGCTTGTAACTTCCTGATCTTTCCTTACATGACTTCCCATGTCTCTTATGTTCTTGACATTTCTTAAATAATTCTCAAACTTCTTCTTATTCTTAAAATTAAATGTCTTAAGTAAATGCCTGTCGTCAAACTTATATGCCGCAAAGATCGTGTATGTGTATGTTTTCTTTGGTGTGTAAACATATACTTCTTTGTGTTTCTTAAAAAATGCTTCATCTTCAAACTTGTGAAGATTCTGGAACATAGATCCATTTCTCATATTATGTCCATAAAATACTGTGTTTGGATCTGAAAAATCCTTCTTATTCGCTTTCTCTGTATAAATACATCCTGCAAACTCTGGCTCATTTTTAAAGTTATATTTTAAATAATGATCGTCTGATTCCTGACTTTGTGCTACCGGATAATCAATTCTTGTTCCTGGAACGTAGATCCATGCATAGATATCACTGTTGATCTTGATCAGCTTCTTAAAGTTGATCTTCTGTCCATGTTTGACTCCAGCTGGAACTTTCTCCGGCTCTTTTCCTTCGTTCTCACCAGTAAATTCTGTGCTTGCGATCTCTTTTAATGTTGCTTTTCTTGCCTGTTCTGTCTTATAGTCCTGATACTTGACCCATCCGAATCTTCCAAGACAAATCACACAGACTAGTACTGCAACTCCAAGAATGATCTTCCATCCACTCTTCTTCATTCAGCTTCCCCCTTATGCCGTTATTCTTGTCTTATTATATCTTTTTTTCTATCTGCGGTCAATGAATCCTGCATCTTCGGACAACCTGTGCCCTAAAAATCCATCGCCATTTTGCTTGACTCTTCTTCTGACAATTCTGTAACCTGTGTTTCCATAACACGATAAACTCTCTGACACATATTTAAAACACTCGGACGATGGGTTGTCACGATGCATGTTTTATTTGGGCGTTGTTTTATGATATTTCTTAAAACTTTACGTTCCGTTGTTACATCAAGTGCCGATGTTGCTTCATCTAACAATAAGATCGGTGCATCTCTTAAAACAGCCCTTGCAATCGCAATTCTTTGTGCCTGTCCTTCCGAAAATCCTCGTCCTCGCTCTCCAATCTTGGTATAAATCGTTTCTTCCATATTCTTTACGAAATCCCACGCACAGGAAATCTTCAATGCCTCGATCATCTCTTCTTCTGTTGCATCTTGTTTCACCATTCTTAAATTTTCCGCGATCGTGCCAGAAAGAATTGTATTTCCCTGTGGTACATAGGCAAATAAATGTCTGGTATCTGCATTCATCTCCACCTGCTTCCCATTTGAAGCCCTTAAATATGCTTCTCCTTTTTCCGGATGGATCAAACCTAAGATCAAACGGATCATCGTTGTCTTTCCCTCTCCAGAAGGACCAACCAACGCAACGATCTCGCCCGGATTAGCCATAAATGCAGAATCTGTAATAACACGGTTTCCTTCGATATAAGAAAAATCCACATCCCGCATCTTCACCTCGAACCCATCTTCCACATAAGCATCCATCTCAGAACTTTCTGGAATATGAACTTCTTTCTTAAGCTGTGCAAGCTCTCTGATACGATGTGCAGAGATTGAACTGTTCAAAAAGTTTGGTATGATCGATACCAGATTGTTAAATGCCCCATTTAAGTTACTTCTCTGTTGTAAAAATAAAGTCATCGTTCCATAAGAAATATCTCTTGTCCAAAGCCGGAACAGACAATATCCAAATGCTGCATACTGAACAACCATTCCTATGATCGACATAACGATATTCGTCTTGATCGTAAACATGTTATACTTTAAACTGATATCTTTAAACTTCTCCTGCCAGTTTCTCATCTTCTTTCCATATAAAGAAGAAATCCCAAAGGACTTGATCGTATCAAAATTATAGAATGTCTCGACTTCAAATGTCATCATCTCACTACTCATTTCCCGCACTTTCTTCCCATATTCTCTCTGCTTGGAAATAAGGAACTTCGACATCAAAAGCATAAATGGTGCACTTGCAAATGCCAGTAATGACATGATCTTATCGTAATGCCAGATAACCGCAAATGTTGCAACAAAATCGTAAATTGCTATGATGATCGTCGGCAGCCAGCTGATCGCATTTCCGCTGATCGTACTGACATCACTGTTAAATCGATTCAACACATCTCCATTACTATATTGATTGATTTCCATCCAGTCTGCATCAATGATCTTATCAAAAATGTCTGCCTGAATATCGTTATTGATATAAATACTTAATTTTGTAGAAATACGCCCGATCACATTTCCGATCGTCAGACTAAAAAATGCACTTCCAAGTGTGATCAAGACCATGATCCACAACTTACTCATCTGATATCCTGTGATGATATCGATCATATATTTACTTGCCACACTTCCAACCAATCCCATGGATGTGCTGAAAATACCAAGGATCGTGTAGAAAGCGATCGCTCCTTTATATCGTTTGCTGTAGGAAAAGATCCATTTCCAGTCGTCAATGATCTCTGAAAATGTTCCATCTCGCCATTTCCCGATCAGTATATCTAATGATTCAAACGATATCTTCTGATTTGGTTGATTTTGATTTTCATTGTCCATCATGTGATCATCACCTTCTTTCCTTCATAATTTTGTAAAATTCTTTTGTATACTCACAGATATATTCCGGAATTCCTTCATAATCTCCTGTTTCTAATAAAGCTGCCGCCGCACATGTATTACAGATTGGACGATATTTGCATTCTGTACACCTTTCATTGATCAAGATCTCTTTCGTCTGTGCTGATATCATTTCCCAGCTTCTTTGAAAACCTTCTGCAAATACATTCACTTCTGGTTGACTTTGCATCACACATGGACGCATCATCCCCTGCCAATTGACCGTAAAAGAGCAATTGCCTGCCAAGCATGAAATGTGCCTGCTATATTGCATATTTTGCAGATGATCTTCGACCATGCTGATCACATGATCTTGATATTCTCTAAGAGCTTCTTCTCCCCACTGATGTTGAAAGATCAACTTCTTTGCCATCGCTGCATCCTTTGGATTCATGCGGCTTTGTTCATCAAATGGTTTATTTCTTTCTCTGCTTGCCGGATACATATAGGTATCAAGGTTCACGGCTGCATCCAGATCATCTGCAATATCTAAAATCTTCCTGATATCCTTTTCATTCTTTGAAGTGATGCTTCCATTAATCTTTACATCAATCTCCCTGTCCCTTAGCAGCCTGACTGCATTGACCGTCTTCTGAAATCCGCCTGGATAATGACATAACTGCTCATAGGCCTGGTCATCTGCTCCATATAAAGTAATATTCATTCTTCTTGGCTTATATTTCTGAAAGAAATCTGCCCATTCTTCATCGATCAGCGTTCCATTTGTATTGATCGTAAGAATCATTCCCATCTTCTGGAGTTCGATATATACTTCCTTAAATCCCGGAAATAATAACGGCTCTCCTCCTGTCAGTAACAGAAATAACGTTCCTGCATCCTTCATCTGATGAGCCAGACTGATCCATTCTTCTTTGGTTCTTAAACGGCCTTTTTGTTCCATCTCTGCCTTGGATAAACGAACATAACACATATCGCAGTTCATATTGCAAAGTGGTAATAATTCCAGACTGCCATTTACTGGAGCTTGTCTTTGATATGCTTTCTGGACCAGCATCTTTTCCATGGAATCCATTGCATCTAGGTCTTGCATTTGGCTCACCTTCTTTCTTTTTGTGTTCTTTTTTTATTATATGATGTGTTTTATGAAAAAGGAAGTTTTTATTTTGATTTTTATTTTACATATATTGATATTATAGATTATTTTTGTTAATATCATTTTTACAAACTATCTATCATTGGACATGTATCTTCTATATTACAATTCAGATTTTTCATTTCTGCATGATCAGATCAATGCCTGTCCATTTCTAACATTATAAAGGAGGCGTAATACTCATATGACAAAAGGAAAGAACAAAATAACACCCGATACCATTCTGAAAAACTTCTGGAAAGATAACAACCGTTTTGCAGATCTTTTCAATGCATGTTTCTTTGATGGAAAACCAAAGTTAAATCCAGATGATCTTACAGAAGTTGATACTGATATTTCTTCTTTATTACAATTTCATGGTTATGCTGAAACCGTAAAAAGAATTGTAGATGTTGTGAAAAAATCTGCTTATGGTGTAGATTTTGTAATTCTTGGAATTGAGAATCAATCAAAAATCCACTATGCAATGCCGCTTCGACATATGCTTGGAGATGCATTTTCTTATCTCAAAGAATATAACGAAATTGCAAAAAAGTATAAAGACGAAAAGCCTCATGGAACACCAGATGAATTTCTATCTAAGATGAAGAAAACGGACCGATTGCACAGCGTGCTTACCATCTGTATCTATTATGGAGAAAATCCATGGGATGGTCCTCGTTCCTTAACTGATATGTTAGATATTCCTGAGGCTTTTAAACCTTTGATCTCTGATTATAAATTTAATTTAGTTGAGCTTAGGAAGAGTGAACATTTGAAGTTTCATAATGATGATGTTGATAAAATATTTAATATCAGTAGGTTTATTTTCGACGAAAAATATGATAAAATCACTGATATATTTAAAGATGAAAATATATCTTCAGAATTAGCTATGGTTATTGGCTGCATTACAGAATCACAAAAATTGATCAATGATGCTGTGGAATCAGAAGAAAAAGGAGGTAGCGTGAATATGTGTAAGGCACTCGAAAAATTAGAGGAAAGAGGTCGTCAGGAAGGTAGATTAGAGGGTAGATTACAAGGACAAATAGTCACTAAACTTAAATTAATCCTAAAAAAGGTTCATAAAAATAAATCTTTTGACCAAATTGTAGATGAATTGGAAGAAGATGCGGATGTTGTGCAGCCTTTGTATGATTTTGTATTGAAGCATATAGATTTAGGCGAGGATGAAATGGTTCAGAGAGACTGTTTCAAGTTTTGTGTAAACACAAAAAACTGATATAAGATTAATCAATAGTTATGAGGGTTATGAGTCAAAT
>PPYE01362081.1_pt1 | contig 11477 bp, 12 predicted proteins | sample 1559881 | NCBI WGS metagenome assembly PPYE01 (sample SAMN08240022, study PRJNA423297) | Human gut metagenome, whole genome shotgun sequencing project.
ATGACCATCCTAGTGGCGGAAGACTATCAAAGCAATTATGACTTGATAGAGGCTATGCTCGGAAAAATGTACAAACTGGTGCATGCTCATGACGGTATGGAGGCTATCATATTCTATGAACAATACAAACCCGACTTGATTTTGATGGATATAAAAATGCCTAACATCAATGGTCTGGACGCCACCAAAGCCATCCGGGAAATGTCTGCCAGCGTACCTGTCATCGCTGTAAGCGCATACGCATATGAAAAAGACAAAATAGCTGCCATAGAAAGCGGATGCAATGAGTTTTTAACCAAACCGGTATCTGCCGACTTATTGAAAATGACTATAAACAAGTATCTAAAACAAAAGTAATTTATGGGAAGATTAGCCGTATACAAATTTGCCTATTTTTTATCTATCCTGTTCACAATCTTCATTCTGGGACTTTCCATCTTCGCTTACTTTTCAGGTAAAATAAATCCGGTGGAGAATATGTTCGCCGCATACGTTGCCTTAAGCAAACCTATACTGGTGGTTGTCAATACGATATTATTTATTTACTGGCTCATCAGACTACGGTATTGGTTATGGATTCCATTGACGGGTCTGATAGTAAATTACGAATACATCACTTCCATGTACCAAATTTATAACCCTACCAAATATGCTAACGAGAACAGATTGAAAGTAGTGACTTACAATGTCCACTCATTTGGAAATGAAATTACGGGATTCTCCGCCAAGGAGTTTGCCGAGATGATGAACAAGGAGGAAACGGATGTACTTTGTTTTCAGGAATATAGAGGCAATGGCGACTTTACGGAACAAGACTTACAGAATACGTATGCTAAAATATTCCCTTACTCGTTTATCCCCGAAGGATTGAGTCAGGCCATTTACAGCCGCTACCCCATCAGACAGTCACAAACAATAGAATTTCCGAATACCAACAACGGAGCCATCTGGGCCGACCTGGATGTAAAAGGTATGACGATACGCATCATCAACGTGCACATGCAGACTACCAGCTTTGACAGAATGCGTTCCAAAGCAGCACAGGCTCGGGGAGAACAAGATGAGGAACAGGAAAGAGGCATTTATCTGGGCTATTCTGACAACTTCCGGGAAAATACTGTCAGACGTGCCGGACAGGCTGAACAAATCAGTTCGCTGATCAATGCCACGGAATATCCCTTGATTGTATGCGGTGACTTCAATGACCCTCCGGGAACTTTTACTTATGAAACTCTGAAAAACGGCTTGAAAGACGGATTTCAAACCGCTGGAGAAGGGTACGGAGCCACTTATCGGGGGTTTCACCATTTACTACGGATAGACTACTTGTTCCATTCCACCTTATTGGAAGGTATAAAATATAAGGTGATTCCTTATGATATGAGTGACCATAACCCGGTATATCTGGAGGTGGGGCTTTGATAAATCACTTCTTCAAAGCTACCGAAAAGAAGAAAGTGGAACCTTTTCCCTCTTCAGACTCAAACCATAAATGCCCACCATTCTTAACAGCAAAATCCTGACATAATAACAAGCCTAATCCGGAACCTTCCTCATTATTCGTTCCGTATTTGCTGAAATGAGTTTCCGTGTTCAACAATTTCTTTTGGTCTTCCTCACTCATGCCTTTTCCGGTGTCTTTTACACTGACTATGACTTTATCACCCTCTATTTCGGCATTAACCAGAATTTCGGAATCATTATAACTGAACTTAATTGCATTGCTGAGAAGATTACGCAAGATGGTTTTCATCATATCCATATCGGCATGTACCTCAATCTTTCCATGCACCGGGAAGTTCACCTTTATATTCTTCATACCGGCTACCAGATTGAAAATTTCGATAACCGAAGCAATATTCCCCACAATATCAAAGTCCTGATAAACTACATTCAGCTTGCCTATCTGGCTTTTAGTCCATTTCAATAAATTATCCAGCAAAGAGAAAACATCCTCCGTACTTTGATTGGCCATGCTCAGCATATCAAACATTTCCTTACCGATCTGTTCGGACGGAAGACTGAGTATCAACATATTGAGCACCATTTTAATGGATCCCATGGGTGAACGCAGGTCATGTGCGATAACAGAATATAACTTGTCGCGCCCCATAATAATCTTACGCAATTCTTCCGTTTGCTTCATGATGATCCGTTTGGCGGCAATCAGGGATATCTGATGGGTAACACGGATCACAAGCTCTTCCTTATTAAAAGGTTTGGATATAAAATCATTCGCACCTACCTTGAAACCCTTCACTATATCGGCAGTGGTATTCAAAGCTGTCAGAAATATAATAGGAATATGTTGTGTTTCCGGATCGGCTTTCAATCGTTCGGCAACTTCAAAACCATTCATCTCGGGCATCATGACATCCAACAAAATCAAATCGGGACGGGCATTGACCGCCTGGGATAATGCCTCCTTTCCATTACCGGCAGTTATCACCTTAAACTTCTCGTTTGTTAACAACACTTTTAACAACAAGACATTAGAAACCACATCATCCACAACCAAAACAGTGTACTCAGAATGACTTATTACAACATTTACATCCGGTGTCATAGGTATATATTATTTAGCCAGAACACTTTTAAAATAATCAATCACTTTCATCAGCCCCTCTTCCAGATGAATGTGAGGCTCCCAATCCAGCTTTTCTCTTGCCAGAGTAATATCCGGCCTGCGCTGACGAGGGTCATCATGAGGTAAAGGTTCGAAAATAATGTTAGAATGAGAACAGGTCAGTTCCAATATCTTCTGAGCCAGTTCGAATATGGAAAATTCGCAAGGGTTACCGATATTCACCGGTCCTGTGAAGTGATCTTCCGTAGCCATCATACGTATCATCCCTTCCACCAGATCATCTATGTACTGAAAACTACGTGTCTGCTTTCCGTCTCCATAAATGGTTATATCTTTATCTAGCAATGCCTGTACCACAAAATTGGAAATTACACGTCCGTCATCGGTCAGCATATTAGGACCATACGTATTGAATATGCGGATTATTTTTACCAAGACGCCATGTTGACGGTAATAATCCATGCACAAAGTCTCGGCACAACGTTTTCCTTCATCATAACAAGACCGGTAGCCTATGGGATTCACATTTCCCCAATCTCCCTCCCTTTGGGGATGCGACAACGGATCACCATACACCTCACTGGTAGAAGCCTGAAGTATTTTTGCTTTGTTACGCTTCGCCAGTCCCAACATATTAAACGTGCCGAAGACAGCCGTCTTCGCCGTTTTGATAGCATCATGCTGATAATGTATAGGAGAAGCGGGACATGCCAGATTGTATATCTCGTTCACATCCGTCCAAAACGGATTAATTATATCGTGTTCTATCAGTTCAAAGCGCGGATGCCCGATCAGGTAACTTATATTCTCTTTACTCCCCGTGAAAAAGTTGTCTAAACATATAACAATATTACCTTCCTCTATCAGACGAGTGCATAGATGTGACCCTATAAATCCTGCGCCTCCCGTTACTAGGATTCTTTTCATTCCCCTTATTTTTACTTTATTTTATGTTTAGCAAAAATAATTGATTCCCTTCACTTGTGCAAACATTTAAAACAAGATTATTCGTTATCTTTGCAAATACTTTGTCAAAATGAGATTTATATGAAGAAATATCCTTGTGTATTAAGTATAGCAGGATCCGATTGCAGCGGAGGAGCCGGCATACAGGCTGACCTGAAGACCATCTCCGCCTTGGGTGGTTATGCTGCGACAGCCATTACTGCAATCACCGTACAGAACACTTTGGGAGTACGTGCCATACATCCCGTACCACCGGTATATGTACGTGGGCAGATAGAAGCCGTAATGGAAGATATCCGTCCGGATGCTGTTAAAATAGGTATGATTAATGATGTGGAAATAGTCGAGGCCATAGCCTCCTGCCTTCGTACATACCGGCCCCGTTTCGTTGTGTTCGATCCGGTCATGGTATCGACTAGCGGACACCGGCTGATAGAAGAGGACGCCATCAGTGCACTGACCCGGGAACTGATGCCTCTGGCCAGTCTGATTACGCCCAATCTGAGTGAGGCGGAAGTATTGACGGAACACTGCATAAGCAATGTGGACACAATGAAAGCTGCCGCATCGGAATTATTAAAATTCGGTTGCGGATCCGTTTTACTGAAAGGAGGACATTTGGAGGGCGACAAGATGTGCGATGTATTACAAACAGCTGGAGAAGACAAGCCTCATCTCTTTATCTCAGATAAGATAGAAAGCAAAAACACACACGGAACAGGATGTACTCTTTCTTCCGCCATTGCTACTTTTCTGGCACTGGGATATGATATGCCGCAGGCCGTAGAACATGCAAAAGCATATGTCACCAAAGGATATGAAAGCATTTGTATTCCCCGGACAGGGAGCACAGTTTGTAGGTATGGGTAAAGACCTGTACGAAAACTCGGCTTTAGCCAAAGAACTTTTTGAAAAAGCAAACGACATTTTAGGATACCGTATCACAGACATCATGTTTGAAGGTACTGACGAAGACTTGCGCCAGACTAAAGTAACTCAGCCTGCCGTTTTTCTGCACTCGGTAATTTCCGCTCTTTGCATGGGTGATGATTTCAAACCTGAAATGACTGCCGGACACTCGCTGGGCGAATTTTCCGCATTGGTTGCAGCCGGAGCATTGTCTTTCGAAGATGGTCTGAAACTGGTTTATGCACGTGCTATGGCTATGCAGAAAGCTTGTGAGGCACAACCCTCTACGATGGCTGCCATCATAGCATTGCCTGACGAAAAAGTAGAGGAAATCTGTGAAGCGATTTCTAAAGAAGGAGAAGTGGTAGTGGCTGCCAATTATAACTGCCCGGGACAAATTGTCATCTCAGGTTCTATCGAAGGAATCAACAAGGCTTGCGAGCAAATGAAAGCTGCCGGTGCTAAACGCGATGACTTTACCGAATGCGGACCGGGTGCTGTACTGCAAGGACTGATCAAGAAAATTGATGGATCGGTCAACGCACACGGTATTGCTTGATAAACAAAATTCAGTTATCATAAATTTCATACGGATTACCGGAATATGCTGAGTAATCCGTATTTTTTTTATGGCATTTCACAAAAATATTCGTAAGTTTGTCGGTATCTAAACGAGATCAGACTATGAATGAATTTAAATATAACATTGGTTATGCCCTGAGCGGAGGATTTATAAAAGGATTTGCCCATTTGGGGATTATGCAGGCTTTGCATGAACATGGCATCAGGCCGGAAATACTTTCCGGAGTAAGTGCAGGTGCTCTTGCCGCTGTCTTCTATGCCGACGGCAAAGAGCCTTATCATATTGTTGAACTTTTTGAGCACCATTCATTCAAAGAACTGACCACTTTTTCTATCAACAAACAAGGTCTGCTGAAACTGGATAGGTTTATCGATTTCTTAAACAGCAACTTGGAGTCAAAAACGATAGAAGAACTAAAAATTCCCACTATTATTACCGCCACCGATTTGGATCACGGACGCATCGTTTCTTTTAAAAAAGGGAAAATAGCCGAAAGACTGGCTGCTTCCTGCTGTATGCCTATCTTGTTTGCCCCCATACGCATCAACAATACATATTATGTAGATGGAGGAATCTTGATGAACCTGCCGGTCAGCCCCATTCGCAAAGAATGCGAGAAAGTGATAGCACTCAATGTAGATCCGCTGGTAGCAGATGAATATAGCAAGAATGTGGTAAGCATCGCACTCAGAGCCTATCATTTTATTTTCCAAGCCAATACACTGCCTCAAAAAGGGATTGCAGATTTGCTGATCGAATCATACGGACTGGAAGAATACAGCAACAGAGAACTGGAAAGAGCCGAAGAGATATTCGAAAAAGGATACAATACGGCAACGGAACTCCTGGACAGACTACTCCTGGAGAATGGAACAATTTGGAGATAAACAAAAAAAGAATAAAATGGATACACAAGAAAAAATTATTATCTATCAGGTATTCACCCGTTTATTCGGGAACAACAGCCTGCGTTGTAAGCCTAATGGTTCTTTGGAGGAAAACGGTTGCGGAAAAATGGCCGATTTCACGACAAAGGCTTTAAACGAGATCAGAACACTGGGTGCCACACATATTTGGTATACAGGTATCATTGAACATGCTACCCAAACCAATTATACCCGCTATGGCATCAAACCCGATCATCCCGCAGTAGTAAAAGGAAAGGCCGGATCACCGTATGCCATCAAAGATTATTATGATGTAGACCCTGATTTGGCAACCAGTATCCCGGACCGTATGAAAGAGTTCGAGAATCTGGTAACACGAAGCCACAAAGCCGGATTGAAGATCATCATTGATTTTGTCCCCAACCATGTAGCCCGCCAATATGGTTCAGACGCCAAGCCTGAAGGAGTAACCGATTTGGGTGAGAAAGATGATGTGACAAAAGCTTTCAGCCCCAACAATAATTTCTATTATATTCCCGATACAAAGCTGGAAGGCAATATTGACCTGCACCGTGGCGCAGCGGAACCTTACATAGAGTTTCCGGCAAAAGCAACCGGTAATGACCGTTTTGACGCATGGCCCAACTCCAATGACTGGTATGAAACTGTAGCTGAACATCCGAAACTGATCTTTATCGCCGAGGTCTATAATCCGGGAGAATACAGGAATTATCTGTTCAATGGCAAATTCGACTATTTATATGACAAAGTAGGTCTGTATGATACGCTACGTGCCATTACCTGCGGATGGGAATCGGCAACTGCTATTCCACAACGCTGGCAAAGCTTGGGAGGTATTGAAAAACGAATGCTCAATTTCCTGGAGAATCATGACGAGCAGCGCATAGCTTCCGATTATTTTGCCGGAAACGGCTCAAAAGCCATCCCCGCAATGATTGTATCGGCTTGCATGAATACCAATCCGGTCATGATTTACTTCGGGCAGGAATTGGGAGAACATGGCATGGATACGGAAGGTTTCAGCGGGCGTGACGGAAGAACTACCATCTTTGATTACTGGAGTGTGGACAGCATACGCCGCTGGCGCAATGGAGGCAAGTTTGACAATAAATTCCTGAATGAGGATGAAAAGCAATTGAAACAATTCTATACCCGTCTGCTGAATATATGCAACAGTGAAAAAGCCATACGGGAAGGTGTGTTCTTTGACTTAACCTATGCCAATCTGGCCGGATGGGTATTTAACGAACATAAACAATACGCCTTTTTACGAAAACAGGATGATGAACTGATATTAATTATGGTTAACTTTGACTCCATACCGGCACGTTCAGCCGTCAATATTCCGCAACATGCGTTTGATTATTTAGGCATCCATCGTTATGGAGAATATGAGGCAACCGAATTGCTGACCGGAAACACAGAGAAGCTGACTCTTATGCCGGACAAAACAACTCCCGTATTACTAGATGGAATGAATGGAAAAATTCTGAAATTCAAGCTATAGTTTCCCACCACAGATTACTCAGATTAACACAGATACAGATTGAAATAAGCAATAAATCGTATTTCAATCTGTGTAATCTGTGGTAAAAAACATTTTAACTCTAGGAAAATACAAATTCCTTCATTGTCCTATCTCTTCAACAGACCGATTTTCAAGTTCAGCTTAAAATAATAGACTCCGTTCTCACGTTCCAGATATCCGTACTTATCTTTTTCAGTAGAACTTTTCTCAAACCGGGAATTAACAAACAGGAAATCGGCAAATACCTGACGGTCAACCTTCTGATAACAAAGTACCTCTCCATTACCATTTACAAACAGAAAACCGGATATGGCAGAATCTATCCCATTAAATATCTTGGCAGGACGCATTCCTAAAGCCAAAGCCATAAGAAACTGCTTCATCTTATATTCATAATAACTATGCTTATGGATCAATTCATCCTTTATTTTCAACGGATTGATTTGTTTGATTGCTTCTGTCAGGTCACTAACTTTGGATATGCCATCCAAATGCATGACACGCAACATCTCGCCCAACATACGGGGAAAATGAAGATCTATCATGCAAAGATTACTACGGAATACCTTATCGGCCACATCATTATATTTTAAGATTCCTCCCAAGCGTTCTATCATCAACATACGTCCTGCCACATCATCTTCTTCACCAAAAGCATTAATTTTGTTTACGGTAGGAGTAGCGAATTTAACACCAGTCTGCTCGAACTTCAAATTGGCGGAAATCCCCACGAGGTATCTGCTTATCTATCTTTTCCCCACAAATACGTACGGTCGCCTCATCCTCCAGAATATAACGGCGTGTCCCGTCATGTTCCTCACGCTGTACCATCGCCACAGGAAGCTTTTGCACTTCATTCCTTTTCACATCAGGCGTACCTGCATACACATATCCGTCCGCTAACAAGCGGAAAAAGGCGTAAAGCTCGCCCCACTCTCTCTTTGTCGCTTCAAATGCCATATATTTTCTCTTTTTACTATCGTCTGCTATTTTTTAACGGCTGCAAAGATACGCAAAAGAAGTCTTAAAAAACAGGTTTTCGAGAAACGCAAATATTAAACAATGTTATATAGCATACTTTTTAAGTCTGATTATTTGCTATTTTCCAAAAAGTCCGTACCTTTGCAATGTGTTTTTCATAGTATTAGATTTAAGGTTAACAAAGGTTGGAGCAAGGCGTTGCTCCTTTTTTATTTTATCCCCCTTACTTTTACGATAAAACAAGTATTTCTTTTAATCCAGAAACCTCGACCTATCTTCAATCGTTCTCAACAGAATCCCTCCGACAGGATAATCAGGTAGAAATTTATGAAGGGAATGCGGATGTGATTTACGTTCCAATCGAACCGATGAATTAGCATTTATCAACAAATGTATCACAAATCACTGCATTTCCATAAACCTGTTCCTTATCCGGTTTGTTCTAAATGGCAAAGACAATCTTTATAAATGATAGAATCATGAAATTAAAAAAAGGAAGTATTGCATTACTAACATTGGCAGGTATGTTCTATATGAGCGTACAAAAAGCGGATGCATGCACGCGTGCCGTCTATATCGGACCGGACCATATGGTAGTAACCGGACGTACAATGGACTGGAAAGAAGATATTATGAGTAATATCTATGTTTTCCCCAGAGGAATACAACGTGCAGGATATAATAAAGAAAATGCCGTGAAATGGACTTCAAAATACGGCAGCGTCATTGCAACAGGATATGATATAGGTACGTGTGACGGAATGAATGAAAAAGGATTGGTTGCCAGTCTGTTATTTTTGCCAGAATCCGTCTTTGACCGCCCGGGAGATACACGTCCTGTCATGGGGATCAGCATATGGACACAATATGTACTGGACAATTTTGCCACCGTACATGAAGCTGTCGAGGAGCTGAAAAAAGAATCATTCCGCATTGATGCTCCCCACATGCCCAACGGTTCAGCTTCCACTCTTCACCTGGCTATTACAGATGAAACAGGAAATACAGCGGTTTTGGAATATCTGGACGGGAATTTAAGCATACACGAAGGAAAAGAATTCCAAGTGATGACCAATTCTCCACGATATGATTATCAGTTGGCTATCAATGATTACTGGAAAGAAGTAGGAGGATTGCAAATGCTGCCGGGCACGAACCGTTCCAGCGACCGCTTTGTGCGTGCCTCTTTTTATATACATGCAATCCCTCAGACTCCGGATGCTAAAATAGCTGTACCCAGTGTGCTCAGTGTGATGCGTAATGTATCTGTTCCTTTCGGAATTACCACACCGGACAAACCTCATATATCTTCCACCCGCTGGCGTTCTGTATCCGATCAGAAGAATAAAATATATTATTTTGAATCGGTCATGACTCCTAATCTGTTTTGGTTGGATTTGAAGAAAATCGACTTCAGTCCCAAAGCCGGAATCAAGAAACTGACCCTCACCAACGGAAAGATTTATGCAGGAGATGCTGTAAAAGATTTAAAAGACAGCGACTCATTTGTATTCTTATTCCAAACCCCTGTGATGTAAAACAGTAAAAATCAATATGACGTTCATGCCTCATTAAAATCGGTTAAGAGCCTCGTGAACGTCATACTTTTCTGCAAAAGTACTCCCTTCCGGCATTGAGTATCTTTTAAAATTCGTTGTTTTATAATAATACAAAAGCAATCATTTCCTCTCTGCTTCCTTATTACAAAAGAATAATTTATCTTTGAACGGATTTTAATATCCCATCAAAATCAGAACAAAAATAAAATAACTATGGAACAACCATCACTCAACGACCATAATAAACAGGAATACCCTCCCATGCATACTACAGAGCATGTCATAAACAGGACAATGGTCAATCTTTTCGGATGCGGACGGGCAATATCCGCCCATATAGAACGCAAAAAAAGCAAGCTGGATTTTGCGCTGCAAACCTGTCCGGAAGAAGCGGATATTATAAGAATAGAAAACACCGTAAACGAAGTATTGCGAAGAAATTTGCCCGTTACAATGGAATTTATCTCTCAAGAGGAAGCTATAGGGCGCTTTGACATGAAACGTTTACCGGAAAAAGCTTCCGAAACCGTACGGATTGTAAAAGTCGGCGATTACGACGAATGCCTCTGTATAGGTCAACACGTGAAAAATACGTCCGAAATAGGTACATTTAAAATTATAAGCCACGACTATAAAGACGGAATCTTCCGTATGCGGTTCAAGCTGATATAGAACAACTGTCAATCTGTCCCCCTAAAATTACAAATTGGCAGTAGCCTTGACAATCAAATGTTTAAAGAGGCTTACCAACTTTTAATGCAAAGGTTTTAATCTTTAAGAAAACCTTTATAGGTTTAAAAGAGTGCAATATAAACCGCATATCATCGAACTAATGGTATGCGGTTTGCATTATGGATAGTGAATGACAAAGCCGAAAGGTGAAGGAATTCAGAAATAAACAAAATGTTTAACCAAAACCTATAGGAGATTAAGATTATGATGCCAGTAAGAAGATCAAACCAAACATGGTTACCAAGTATTTTTAATGATTTCTTTGATAACGACTGGATGGTAAAAGCCAATGCAACAGCTCCCGCCATCAATGTTATTGAAAGTGACAAAGACTACAAAGTAGAAGTCGCCGCTCCGGGAATGACCAAAGAAGACTTCAAGATTCATATCAACGAAGACAACGACTTGGTTATCTCTATGGAAAAGAAAACAGAAAGTACCGAAGGTGATAAAGAAGGCAAGAAAGAAAGCCGTTACTTGCGTCGCGAATTCTCTTATTCTAAATTCCAACAGACATTGATTCTGCCTGATGATGTAGATAAAGATAAAATTGATGCAAAAGTAAACGATGGTGTATTAACTATCGAGCTGCCGAAACGTACACCGGAAGACAAAGAAAAAGCAGCCAAGGTTATCGAAGTTAAATAGGGATATTCAGTAAATGTCTCTAAAAAATAAGATGGCATATGAAGATGATAGGGCATGACCATTTCATATGCCATTC
>PPYE01158123.1_pt1 | contig 11476 bp, 7 predicted proteins | sample 1559881 | NCBI WGS metagenome assembly PPYE01 (sample SAMN08240022, study PRJNA423297) | Human gut metagenome, whole genome shotgun sequencing project.
GACCATGCATTGGTACTGGTTCCACACGTTCACCATGCGGTTCAGCCGGTCGTTTTCGCTCTCGAGGGAAAAGCGGCTTAAAAGGGCGTCCCAGTAGTCCGCAAGCTCACGGAGCGCGGCGCGGGCCTGCTCCGGTTGGGCGAACTGCTCCATCAAACGACGCGCGGGCGCTTTTTGAATCACGTCCGGCGCTTCCCATTTTTCTTCGGGCGGCAGCTCCGCGTAGCCCAGTACAAAAACCAGCTCACGGCTCTCGCCGGGCCTAAGAACAAGATCGATGCGGTGGGAGGCGATGGGGAACCACCCGCTGGCGATGCTGTTAAAGCTGACGCCCTCTTGAACCGCCGCGGGGGCCTCCCACGAGCCGAACGGCCCGAGAAAGCGCTCCCGGTCGGTATCGAACCCGCTGATGGGAGCGTTGACACCATAGAATGCGTAGTGATTTCTGCGCTCGCGGTATTCGGTTTTGTGGTACAGCACGTTGCCGTCCGCCTCCACCTCGCCGATGCTCAGATTCCGCTGAAAATTCTGCGCGTCGTCCACCGCGTTCCACAGGCACCATTCCAGCGCGCTGTAAAGCTGAATCGTTTTCTCTGCGCCCGACGTGTTTTCAAGGCGCAGAAGATTGACCTCGCAGGGCTTCCCCAGCGGTACAAAGCAGGTCAGCTCCGCACGAATTCCGCACCGCAGGCCCTCCAGCACGGTATAGCCGAGGCCGTGGCGGCAGCGGTAATCCTCCAGCTTCGTTTTGCACGGCAGAAAGCCGGGGCTCCAGAGGTCGCCGCCGTCTTTTATGTAGTAGCGCCGACCGCCCATGTCCGCGGGCACCTCGTTGTAACGGTAACGGGTGATGCGCCGCAGCTTGGCGTCCCTATAAAAGCTGTAGCCGCCCCCGGTGTTCGAGATCAGGCTGAAAAAGCCGTCGTTCCCCAGGTAGTTGATCCACGGCAGGGGGGTGGCCGGGGTTTGTATTACATATTCTCTGGCGCGGTCGTCAAAGTATCCGTATTTCATGGCGCTTCATCCTCATGTTATAATTTTCAAATCAGCCTTTTTTCACGCAGCAAGCTTTAAAGCAAAACCGGTTTAAAGCGCGCGGGAACCGCGCGGCGCCGGTGTAGTCCGGGGTTGCTGCCGATAGCCAGTGAGCACCCGAAAGGTGCGCTGCGGAGATGCCCCCCGCAGCTGATAAACCGGGCGGTTTTCAAATGCATTGACGATTCAGTGCACTGCAATCGCCGTAACCTGCGGCGGAGGGTTTCCGTCGTCTGTTCGTCCAAAGTCTTGCTTTGGCCCGCAAAGGGAGGGGGCGCAATCAAATTACGAAATCGTTTAAGTATATGGATATTATAGGGCTGCCGCAAAGAAAAAGCAAGAGTAAATTAAGAAAGCAAGAAATATCCCATATTTTCAACAATTTTCTACCGAAGTCTTTTCCGATATAAACCATTCGTCACGAAAACGTATTCTGATTTTTGGGGTTTTTTAAACAATTTCATCAGAATAAGCACGGGGTTTCTAAAGTGTTACCTACGCTATTTTCACTTTATTACAAAAAATAGAAAAAATTTTTTAAAAATATATTGAAATAACGTCAATAAGGTGGTAATATAATTTCAGAAATCGATTAAGTAACCATTTGCCCCAGTTCTGAAAATCCTTTATAATGATCCCAGAATCTGAGGCGGAGGGATCCATAACTATGGTCACGATCAAAACTATTTCTGAAAAATGTGGTGTTTCCCGCGCAACGGTCAGCAAGGCGCTGAACGGACATAAGGATATCAGCCAGAGCACAGGCGAGTACATTCGGAGCGTCGCCCGCGAAATGGGGTATCTGCCCAATGCCGCGGCCCGTTCGCTCAAAACCAAAAGAACCAACAATCTGGGCGTTTTGTTCGTAGACAAAACCTGCAGCGGACTGACCCATGAGTACTTCTCCGCGGTGCTCGAAAGCTTTAAAGTGGAAGCGGAGCGTTTGGGGTACGACATCACCTTCATCAGCCGCAACATCGGCTCGGCCTCCATGAGCTACTACGAGCACTGCAAATACCGGGGGTGCGACGGCGTTGTGATCGCCAGTGTGGATTTCAGCGACGAAATGGTGATCGAGCTGGTGAAAAGCGAAATCCCCACAGTTACCATCGACCATGTGTTTAACGGCCGCACCGCCATTTTGTCAGACAATGTGCAGGGCATCCGCGACCTGGTGGAGTACGTTTACCGGTGCGGGCACCGGCGCATCGCGTACATTCACGGCGAGGACACGTCGGTCACTCAGAAGCGCCTCGCCAGCTTTTATCGCACGTGTGCGGAGCTCTCGATAGAGGTGCCGAACGAATATGTAAAGGCTGCGCTGTACCACGACCCCAAGTCCAGCGGGCTGGCCACACGGGAGCTGCTGGAGCTTTCAGAGCGGCCCACCTGCATTCTTTATCCGGATGATTTTTCCTTCATCGGCGGCATGAACGAGATCGAGCGCCACGGCCTGCATATTCCGGAGGATATCAGCGTGGCCGGGTACGACGGCATTTATCTTTCCCAGGTTCTGCGCCCCAGGCTTACCACCCTGCGGCAGGATACCGGCGTACTGGGGCGTGAAGCCGCAGCGCGCCTTGTTGAGGCGATTGAACGCCCCAAGCTGGCCATCCCCCAGCAGGTGATGGTGGCGGGGCACCTGATTCCCGGCAGCTCGGTTCGGAAGGTGTAAAAAGGCTTTTGGCGGGTGCGGGGAATGCAGAACCCTCTTTTTGTGTCAGTTACCCTTTTTCAGAAAGGTTAAAACGCATTATTTTAAGGAGGAGCTATGTTATGAAATCATTCCAAAAAGCCACGGCTGCCCTGCTGGCATCTTTGATGCTGGTTTCTTCGGCGGGCTGCGGCAGCAACACCACACCCGCTTCGTCGGCAGCCCCGGCAGGGTCTTCCGCCCCGGCTGCGAATACGGATTCCGCCAAAACCCTTCGCATTTACGGGTGGAACACCGAGTTCCAGGATCGCTTCAACGCCTACTTTAAAGATGCCGGCAAGCTGCCGGAGGGCATGAACGTGGAGTGGGTCATCACCCCAAATGAAAACAATGCTTACCAGAACAAGCTGGATGCGGATTTGAAAGCACAGGATTCCGCAGCCGACAAGATCGATATTTTTCTGATTGAAGCGGACTACGCGCTCAAGTATGTCGATTCCGATTATACACTCGACGTGAAGGCCGATATTGGCCTGACAGACGAAGATTTGAAGGATCAGTACGAGTATACGAAGGATATTGCGACCGACAGCAACAAAAAGCTCAAAGCGGTTTCCTGGCAGGCCACTCCCGGCCTCTTCGCGTACCGCCGCTCGATCGCCAAGGACGTTTTGGGCAGCGATGACCCTGTAAAGGTGCAGCAGGCCCTGAGCGACTGGGATAAGTTCAACGCCGTTGCAAAGACTGCGCATGACAAGGGCTACAAGATGCTTTCCGGCTACGATGATTCCTATCGTACCTTTGCGAACAACATCACGTCTCCGTGGGTGGACGAGAACGATACGATTCACATTGACCCCATTATGATGAAATGGGTGGATCAGACCAAGGAATTTACCGATAAAGGCTACAACAACAAAACCTCACTGTGGGCTCCCGAGTGGGGCGCCGATCAGGGCCCGAAGGGCAAGGTGTTCGGCTTCTTCTACTCCACCTGGGGCATCAACTTTACACTGCTCAAAAACTCGCTGGCCGTTCCTGTGACGGAGGGAGGCAAAGCGGAAGTGGGCAACGGCGTTTACGGCGATTACGCGGTGTGCCAGGGCCCGGCAAACTACTACTGGGGCGGCAGCTGGATCTGCGGAGCCAAGGGCAGCGATAACGTCGATCTTGTGCGCGACGTGATGAAGACTCTGACCTGCGATGCAGCCACCATGAAGAAGATTACCCAGGATACGGAGGACTTTACCAACAACAAGACCGCAATGGGCGAGCTGGCGAAGAGCGATTACAAATCCGCGTTCCTGGGCGGCCAGAACCACATCGCTCTGTTTGCCGAGGCGGCTCCGAAAATCAACATGAAAAATATCTCCAAGTACGATCAGGGCATGACGGAGGAATTCCAGAAGGCGTTCAAGGATTACTTCGACGGCAATGTCTCGAAAGATCAGGCGCTGGATAACTTCTACAAGGCCATTATCGAAAAATACCCGAATCTCAAGCGTGCCTCTTGATTTTTCTCATACTCTTTTCCCTTCCAATCAGGCGTCCTCCCTTTCGGGGAGCGGAGATTTCCGCTCCCCGGGGCTGGGGGCCGGCGCTTCTACAATCCCCGATTTGAGGTGATACTCTATGTCCGGCACCACGCTGACAAAACCCGAGGCGTCTTCTGCGCGGCAATATCCTGTGCCAAACGGCGCGGGCAAGAAAACGAAGGGCGTAAGCTATTCCAAATGGGGATATTTTTTTATTGCCCCGTTCTTTCTGGCGTTTGCCGCCTTCTCGCTGATCCCGCTGATCTCTACTTGTTATAACAGCTTTTTTGAAAATTACTGGGTGGGTCTCACTCAGGTTGGCCCCCGGTTTGTGGGGCTGAAAAATTACGGCGCCCTTTTTTCCGACGGCGACCTGGCTACATACGCGGGCAACACCGCGATCATCTGGCTGATGGGCTTTTTGCCCCAGATCTTCTTTTCCCTGCTGCTGGCGGCCTGGTTTACCGACCTGCGCCTGCATCTGCGTGCCGCCGGATTCTTTAAAACAGTCATCTATCTGCCCAACCTGATTATGGCTGCGGCGTTTTCCATGCTGTTTTTCACCCTGTTTTCCGATTCCGGGCCGGTCAACAGCATTTTAATGTCCATGGGGATGGAATCTCCCTACCGATTTCTTGCGAATGTATGGAGCACCCGGGGGCTTGTGGCCCTGATGGACTTTCTCATGTGGTACGGCAACACCACCATCCTGCTCATGGCGGCGATTCTCGGCATAGACACGTCGCTGTTTGAGGCGGCCGAGATCGACGGGGCCACGGCGTTTGAGTCCTTTCGGAAGATCACTCTGCCGTTGATTCGCCCCATTCTCGTCTATGTGCTGATTACCTCGATGATCGGCGGGATTCAGATGTTTGACGTGCCGCAGATTCTGACCAACGGCAACGGCAATCCCAACCGCACGAGCATGACTCTGGTGATGTACCTGAACAAGCATTTATTCAGCGAAAACGTGGGGATGGCGGGCGCCGTTTCGGTGCTGCTGTTTGCGGTTTCCGCCGTGCTGAGCGTGATTGTGTACTTCAGCGTCCGGGAGAAAAAACAGCCGAAGGGAGGGGCTGCAAAGTGAAAGACAATGCCGCAAGAGAAAATCTGGGCGTGCTGCGCCTGCGGCGCGGCCTCGCGTACCTGATCCTGATTTTTCTGACCTTCCTTTCCCTGTTTGCGTTCTATATTCTTTTGATCAATGCCACGCGCTCTCATCCGGACATTCAAAAAGGCTTTTCCTTTTTGCCGGGCGGTTCGCTGGGGGCCAACTTTACAAACCTGATGCACAACGCGAACCTGCCGGTGCTGAGCGGGCTGATGAACAGCCTGCTGGTGGCGTCGCTTTCGGCGGTGTTTGCCACCTATTTTTCCACCATGACCGCGTTTGGGATCCACGCGTACCGGTTCCGGCTGAACCAGGCCGCGTTCTCTTTCATCCTGATGGTGATGATGGTGCCCACGCAGGTTACGGCTCTGGGCTTTGTCCGCCTGATGGCGAGCATGGGGTTCAAGGATTCGTTTATCCCGCTCACAGTTCCGGCAATCGCCTCGCCGATCGTGTTCTTCTTCATGATTCAGTACATGAAAAGCTCTTTGCCGCTGGAAGTGATCGAGGCCGCGCGGATCGACGGAGCAGGCGAGTTCTACGCCTTTAACCGCATTGTTCTCCCCATGATGAAGCCGGCAATCGCCGTGCAGGCGATTTTCACTTTCGTCAGCTCGTGGAACAATTACTTTCTGCCGGCGCTGATTCTCGATTCCAAAAAGAAGCTGACAATGCCGATCCTGATAGCGCAGCTGCGCAGCGCCGATTTTATGAAATTCGATATGGGGCAGGTTTATCTGCTGATTGCACTGGCGATTTTCCCAGTGATGATCGTGTATCTTTGTCTTTCCAAATTCATCGTGCGAGGCGTCGCGCTGGGCAGCGTAAAGGGTTAATTTGCTTTTCCTCCAAATATTAAATATGGCACCGGTGCTCCCCGTGCCGGTGCCAGAACAGGACGGTCTGCACAGCTTGCGCGGGTCGTCCTGTTCTTTGTCGCTTTCCCTAATCTGCCTATCAGCAGCTAAGGAAGCTACGAGTCTTTCTTCATTTTTGCAATTCCAAGCATTTTAATACCCTTTGGCATCCATGCATTGCCCGATTCTGAAAGCCGGAAATCAATACCGGCTTTTTCTTCTTACGCGAGAAAAGTTAGTTTTGGGCAGGCTGCAAAGCGAAAGACCTCCGAACGGAAATCCGTCCGGAGGTCACTTCGTTTTTTATGAGGTCGCAAGGCCCCGCGTATAAGGGGCAGACGGCAATCACATTATTTTACGCCGAACAGCAGCTCGCCGTAAGTGGGGAAGGGCCAGTAGGTTCTGCCCACCAGAAGCTCCATTTCGTCCGCGATTTCGCGGGCAGCTTCCATGCGGGACAGCACTTCTTCGCGGTAGTATCTGGCTTCCTTGAGGAAATCGTCGGATTCCTCCTTGTGATCTACGGCTTTCTGTAAGCTGTCGGTCGCTTCAAACAGCTTTACGGAAAGAGCGCTGAGCTTTTCGATCTGTGCCTTTTCCAGAGCGCAGTCGATTCCAAGGTTCTTCTTGTTGATCGCCTGTGCGCTCAGGTCGCCGGTGTAGGAGCTGACAGCCGGAAGAATATCCTTATGGATCATTTCGAGCATGGTCAGGGCTTCAATGTGAACCTGCTTGATGTATTTCTCCAGAATGATCTCATAGCGGGATTTCAGCTCGGTTTCCGTCAGCACACCCTGGCGCTCAAACAGCTCGATATTTTCCTTGCGGGGGTAGTAAGCCAATGCTTCCGGGGTGCTCTTCAGGTTCAGCAGACCGCGGCGCTCGGCTTCCTCAACCCACTCTGCGGAATAGTTGTTGCCGTTAAAGACAATCCTCTTGTGCTCCTTGAGTGTTTTGCGGATCAGGTCGGTCAGCGCATCGGGGAGGTTGTCGGCTTTCTCAAGCTCATCCGCGAAGCCGGCCAGCGCGTCTGCGATGATGGTGTTCAGCATAATGTTGATGCATGCGATCGAGCTGGAGGAACCCTGCATGCGGAATTCAAACTTATTGCCGGTGAACGCCATGGGGGAGGTGCGGTTACGGTCTGTGGAATCCTTGCGGATGGAGGGGAGGATATCCGCACCGATTTTCACAAACCGGCGGCCCTTGGCCTTATATTCGGTACCGTCTTCAATCGCGTTCAGAATATTTTCAAGTTCTTCGCCGATGAAGACGGAGACAATGGCGGGAGGTGCTTCGTTGCCGCCCAGGCGATGGTCGTTGCCGGCATCCGCCACGGCGATGCGCAGCAGATCCTGATGCTCGTCGACCGCCTTGATGATCGCCGTGAGGAACAGCAGGAACTGGGCGTTCTCAGTCGGGGAATCGCCGGGATCCAGCAAATTCATGCCGGTGTCGGTAGAGATGGAGTAGTTGTTGTGCTTGCCGCTGCCGTTGATGCGTGCAAACGGCTTTTCGTGCAGCAGGCAGGTCAGCCCGTGGCGGGCGGCAACCTTCTTCATCACTTCCATCGTCAGCTGGTTCTGGTCGGTGGCCTGGCTGCAGTGAGTGAAAATGGGAGCCATTTCATGCTGCGCCGGGGCAACCTCGTTGTGCTTTGTTTTGCTCAGGACGCCGAGCTTCCACAGCTCTTCATCCATCTCTTTCATGAAATCGCCAACCGTGGCCTTCAGCTCGCCGAAGTAATGGTCATCCAGCTCCTGGCCCTTGGGCGGCTTCGCGCCGAACAGGGTGCGGCCGGTATATACCAGGTCCTCTCTTTGCAGGAACTTTTCCTCGGGAACAAGAAAATACTCCTGCTCGGGGCCGACGGTAACGGTGGTGCTTTTTACATCGTTGTGGCCGAACAGCTTTAATACGCGGATCACCTGCTTATTCAAAGCGGAGACCGAGCGCAGCAGCGGCGCCTTTTTGTCCAGAGCTTCTCCGCCGTAAGAACAGAACACGGTAGGAATGTACAGTGAGCCGTCTCTGATGAACGCATCGGAGGTCGGGTCCCACGCGGTGTAGCCGCGGGCTTCAAAAGTGGCGCGAATGCCGCCGTTGGGGAAGCTGGACGCATCCGGCTCACCCTGAATAAGCTCTTTGCCGGAGAATTCCATAATCACCTTGCCGTCGCCTGTCGGGCTGATAAAGCCGTCGTGCTTGCCGGCGGTGATGCCCGTCATGGGCTGGAACCAATGGGTGAAGTGTGTTGCGCCTTTTTCTATCGCCCAGTTTTTCATGGCGTTCGCAACAACATTCGCCACTTGAGCGTCAAGAGGAATCCCCTCGTCTCTTGTTTTCTTTAATTCCTTATAAATATCCTTGGGTAACCTGTCTTTCATAACACTTTCGTTAAATACGAAGCTTCCAAAAATCTCCGGAATCTTACTCATACGGTTGCCTCCTTTTGGGTTAATAAACAAAAAAACGCTGCAGGTATCCTAAGTACCTACAGCGCCATTACTGTTTTTACATGAGTCATTATAACAAACGGATGACTGACTGTCAATGCTCCGCAACAAAAAAGTATTTGCATCAAAAGCGAAAAAAATACAGCATTCATTTGTTTTTTTGGTGGTTTACACGATTTCGCTCGCCGGCTTCGATTTGAGGGTCGGATGACCGGGCCGTTGAATCATTCGTAGCCAGCTTATGCGGGAGGAAGAAAAAAGTTTCCGGCTGCCGAAAAGCGGCTAGCGTGAAAAAAAGCACCCGGCAGTTTGTTTCGTCATATGCAACAAGAGTGCGCTCTCCTTTTTGGCATTTGCGGCTCGCTCCGCACCGTTTTCAGCGGCCTGGCCGGCTTCATCCGATCACTTTGTAGGTTGTTTTTCGGTAAAGAATGGTTTACATTCCTGTAAAATTCCTCTACAATAAAACTATTCGTATCATCGGGTGCCGAAATCGTACGGATCTTCCACAGGGCAGGCTGGTGAAAGAAAGGCATTGCTCTTTTGCTGCTCCGTGGGCAAGTCGGTGTCAGGCTCCCCTAAAATGTGATTGTTGCTGAATGCAGAAAGACGGATGCGCATGAAAATACCCTTTTTAAATACGAGCGCCAGTGAAAGACGCGATATGATTTTGTGCGGCGGCATTTCCAAAACGCTGATGCTGCTCGCGGTGCCTTCGCTGATGATGGGTCTGGTGCAGTCTATGATGCCGCTGTCGGACGGACTGTTCATCAATAATATTGCGGGGCCGTACGTGGCCAGCGCGGTTACATACTGTGTGCCGATCCTCAATATGGTCGTCGCGCTGTCGCAGGGGCTTGGCTCGGCGGGCATGGCGGTAATCGGCCAGGCAAACGGGCGCGGTGATCTCGCGCAGGGGAAGAAGATCTCCTCTCAGCTGATTCTGCTGGCGTTTTTGCTCGGCATTGTCTCTATTCCGGTGATGATTCTTCTGGCGTTCCCAATCTCGGCGATTGTCACGAAGGAAATATCGGATATTGTGTGGCTGTATCTCGTGCTCAACGCGTTTGCGATGCCGTTCTATTTTATGGAGGCGGTATATAACGCCGTCAAGAACGCCGCCGGCCAGCCCGAGGCGACATTTGTGCGGATGCTTCTGCTTCTGCTTCTGAAAATCCTTTTTAACTTCCTCTTTATTTATCTGTTCCGGCTCGGCATCGTCGGCTGCGTGCTCTCTTCGGTGCTGTCCAACGTGATTGTGTGCGTGATGATGTTTTACGAGCTTTTTGTTCGGGAGTCGGAGGAAAAACTCGAGTGGCCGGGCATTCATCTCGACCACGCAATTGCCATGGATCTGCTGAGAATCGGCCTGCCGACGATGCTGTCGAGCGTGATGATGAATCTGGGCTTTTATCTGATCAACAACGAGGTGCAGAAATACGGCGCTATTGTGCTGAACGGCCAGGGCATTGCCAGCAACATCACAAGCATCTGTTTTGCGATGACGGGTGCGTTCGGCCCGACTGTGACGACGATGGTCAGCATGAATATGGGCGCGGGGAAGAAGGATCGCGCCCGCCGCAGCATGTGGGTTGGCTGCGCGTTCAGCGCGCTTACCGCCGCGGTGCTGATCGCGATGATCGTTCCCCTCGTCGGCCCGCTCACCAGCCTGTTCACCCGCAATCAGGAGGTGCTCGACATGGCCCGCACCTCTCTGTACATCTACATTTATTCCGTGATCGGCTTCGGCGTCTGCATGGTGCAGCAGGGTGCGTTTATCGGCCTGGGGCGCACGCGCATCCCGCTGGTCATCAGCATCCTGCGCATCTGGCTTCTGCGCTACCTGTTTATTCTGGCTACGGAGAAATACCTCGGCGTGCTTTCGGTATTCTGGGGCAACCTGTTTTCAAACCTCACGGCGGCCCTGATCATCACGCTGATGGTGCTGCGCATGCCGTGGGAATCGGTTCTGCCGAATCGCCCCCCCGTACCGCAGGAGGAAAGGGAATGAGTGCCGGCTGATTTTTTAAAAAATAAATTTTTATGAAAAGCCCCGCGCCCCCTCAAAGCGCGAACGGTCGGCATTCTGCTCACATACAAAAGCCGCCCTGCCCCACAAGAATAACGTGGAGCAGGGCGGCTTTTTCAAAGGCATTTTTGCCGTTTCGCCGCATCGCCTCTGCAAAACTTTTTGATTGCCGGAACCGGGTGATCTGTCCTTCATACAAGGATGCCGTTTGCCGAATACCTCCGCATCAAGACCTGCCGAACGGATGCCCCGTAAAGCGGGGGCATCCGGTTTGCGGCCGGTCAGCGCTTTCCTCTGCTGTTCCAGGCGTTCCAGGCCGTCAGTGCGGTCAGCACCATGACGCAGCAGGCCAGAATCCAAATCGGCAGGTTGTCCGTCTGCCCGCCGACGATGTACAGGTTTCTTGTGCCGCCCGCCGGCACGGCCTCCGGCCCAGCCGTTGTTTCTGAATATACTGGGGAGGGGGAGGAGGCGCCCTTTTGCGAAGCTTTTGAAGAGGACTTGGAGGAAGCGGATTTGGTGGAGGCGGATTTGGAAGAACTGCCGCCGGAGCTCTTGAAAGTGCCGCTGCCGCCGTTTTTCTGCGCGGAGGAGGGCTTTTCCGCAATGTGCGTTCCGGCGCTTCCTTTTTCCGGGGAGGATGGCGCGGGCCGGGCACCTTCCTCCGGTTCCGCGGAGTCCGGCGGTTCGGCGCGGTTCACGCGGATCAGGTACTGCGACTTGCTCTTTTTGTTCTCCGCGGTCACGGTCACAACGATTTCGGTCGTTTCCCCAGCCCGCTGCAGCGACTGTCGGTTCA
>PPYE01777122.1_pt1 | contig 11476 bp, 9 predicted proteins | sample 1559881 | NCBI WGS metagenome assembly PPYE01 (sample SAMN08240022, study PRJNA423297) | Human gut metagenome, whole genome shotgun sequencing project.
TCCGCAAGCGAAGCGGAAAGCTCTTCCACAGAAGCCGCCTGCCTTGTAGCACCCTCCGAAAGATTTGCGGCGGCAGATGATACCTGCTCCGCACCGTTCGATACCTGAACGCCTGCTGTGCTGATACCGCTCATTGTCTTGTTGAGCGAGAGCATTATTCTTTCGTATGAAGCTCTCAGCTTTGCAAAATCACCAATATAAACATCGGCGGGAGAATATGTAAGATCGCCGTTTCCGAGTGCAGCGAGCATATTGTCAAGGTCTGTGATAATTGCGTTTATCTGTGTTGTTATCTGATTCGTGCTTTCGCTGAGCTGACTTATTTCATTGTCGATATTTTTGCCGAAGTCGAGCGGCTCGGCATGAAGATCTCCCTGTGAAAGCGTCACTATCCTGTCAGAGCAGAGCTTGACGGGCTTGATTACCTTCTTGACTATCGTGAGGATTACCAGAACCGATACGACAAAGCAGATAACAGCTACCGCAGTTCCTATATACAGCGACATCTTTAAGCTGTCTGTGTATTCAGACGGGGTAGCGACAACAAGACAGCTCCATCCTTCCGTATTCGCAATAGGAGCATAGGTTACATATTTATCCACGCCGTCAAGCGTAACCTCCGCAAAGCCTTTTTCGCCTTTTATGGCATTGTTTATGCAGTCCGCTATTCCCTGATATGAGCTGTCCGCCTGTGCAAGCGTCTTGTAGTTTATACGCTCTGTCAGCTTGGTTTCATCGGGATACGCAATTATCGTACCCGTCTGGTCTATCGCCATGGTATAGCCTGTTTCGCCTATTTTCGTCTGACCTATCACGGCTGAGAATGTGTTCATATCAACACACGCCATAAGTACGCTTCTGAGCGTTGTATTGTCACTGTCGAACATAGGTATCGCAACATCCATAAGAACGTGCTTCAGATCCTTTGCGGCATAAGGCTCGCCCTGTGCTGTTTTTTTGGTTTCCACAGCTTTTTTGAAGCTCTCGTTTTCCGAGTAATCAAGCGTTTCGGAATAGAAACACTTGCCGTCTGTATTCACGATTTTTATATCGGTCAGCATAGGGTTCTTTGAAAGTATCGAGAGGCACTTAGTGGAAAGAGCACCCGTATCCGTCAGATCGTCAAATCCCGAATCATACGCAATCTGCTGCAGCTCCGCAGTGATGGAGCTTAGCTGATTGGAAACGGTATTCGAAGACATATCCGCAACCTCGGTCAGCTGATTTTTCAGCGACTCCTGTAAAAAGTTGTAGTTTATGCCTATATTCACACCGCCGACGATAAGGAGCGAGCCGCCTACCGCAAGACACATCCATTTGAATATCCTGCCTGTGAGCGATTTACGCTTTTTCTGCACCTGCTTTGCACCGTCGGAGATTTTGTCAAATTCTTTTGATATATCCTTTTTAGCTGACATTAGCCTGTCCTCCCGGATTTGTTATGTTGTATGTTATTACTAAATCATACCACATTATAAGAGTAAAGTCAAATAACTGAAGCATTTTCCACGGCAGTTTTCATAACTGCAATAAAAAACACACCGTGAAATTGTTTATTCTGCACATATTTATCGTTGCTCAGCTTGCCGCTGTTATTTCGTATGCCTGTTGATGTACTTGCTGTGCAGTTTTGAGTACATTATCTTCTGACCCGTGTAAAGTCCGTAGTAGCCCGATAAAATGTAGCTTACCGAGCAGGCGGCGGCAAAGAATATTATGCCCTCTCCGCCGAAAAGCTCAATGCTGAGTAAAAGTGAGGTTACAGGGCAGTTTACCACGCCGCAGAACAGCGAAACAAGTCCGAGTGCGGCAGTGAACTGAGGCGGCAGACCGACCAGTGTTCCGAACAGATTTCCGAATGTAGCGCCTATGAAAAATGACGGAACTATCTCTCCGCCCTTGTAGCCGCCGGCAATGGTTATCACAGTGAATAACAGCTTCAGAGCGAATGCTTCGGGGCGTGTAGTGCCGGACATAGCGTCAGCAATGATATTCATTCCCGCTCCGTTGTAATCCGTTCCGAATACAGCGGTCAGTATTACTATCGCACAGCCGCATATGAAAATTCTGATATAGTTGTTCTTGATTTTTGCCGATAACAGCTTTGACAGCTTATGGAGCGAATAGCAGAAGACAATGCTTAGCAATGCCGTGCCTACGCCGAGTATCATCGCAAACGCTATGTTCATAACGGAAATATCCGGTATCACTACTTTATATGTTACCGGCACTATTCCGAACAGGTGAGAAATTCCCAGTGCAACCGCCGCAGAGAAAAAGCACGGAACAATAGCTGAGTAATAAAACACTCCTACGCTGATAACCTCCATAGCGAAGAATGTTGCAGTGACAGGAGTACCGAACAGTGCCGAAAAAAGTCCGCTCATTCCGCACATTACCAGAAGATTGCCGTTGCGTTCATCCATCTTGAGAATTCTTGCTATTTCCGCCGACAGCCCTCCGCCTATCTGGAGCGCCGCACCTTCACGACCTGCCGAACCTCCGAACAGATGAGTGATAAAGGCGGATATAAAAATAAGAGGAGCCATTCTGACCGGTATTTTTCCCTCGGTTCTGATTGAGGTGATTATTATATTGGTGCCTGGATCGTTTTTCAGACCGCAGATACTGTAGAGGAAAACTATTACAAGACCTGCGACCGGCAGGAAGTATACCATAAATGAATGCCCTGTGCGGAATTCTGTCGCAAACTCCATGCAAAGATGGAACAGCGAGCCGATAACACCACAGCAAATGCCCGTTATCCCCGACAGCAAAAGCCACTTGAAAAATGTTTTAAGCGTTATGTAGAGCCTTTCACTGCGGATACGCAGATGATTAAGCAGTTTGTTCATAATTATATCTGACCCTCTCTGACGGAAACTTCTGCAGATGATAACGTGTGCATATCCCCGTTTTCATCTCTTACTATCAATCTTGCATTTTTATCAATGTCAACGGCGGTAGCATAATATTCCGCATTTGACGATATGACCTTTATCCGCTTTCCTATCACGACCGAATAGCTTTTGTATTCTTCTGTCAGCTTTTCAACAGACATACGTTCGCATATATCGAAGAAGTTGTTCAGTATTTCGGCGGCAAGGGCGCATTTCAGCTCGTTTCCCGCCGCTTCTTCGGAATAAAGGCTGGAGGCAATATCGGAAATCTCGGACGGGAAACCGCCTTTCGGACGGCTGATATTGATACCGAGTCCCATTACGGCATATTGCAGGCTTCCGCTTTCAAAGTCGGTGACCGCTTCAGTGAGGATACCGCAGATTTTTTTGCCGTTCAGCATTATATCGTTTATCCACTTGATACCGGCTTTTATTCCGCATACCTTTTCGATGGCTCTTACAACCGATACAGCCGCACCTGCGGTAATGAAGAACGCTTTGTCGGCTTTGAAATCGGGGCGGAGAAGCACAGACATATAAATGCCTGTGTCGGCAGGCGAGTAGAAGCTCTTTCCGTGTCTGCCTCTGCCTTCGGTCTGCTCGTTTGCGATAAGAACGGTTTTGCTTGGTGCGCCGTTTTCGGCGGATATGCGGAGCAGGGTATTTGTGGATGTGACAGTATCCTTTATCGTAATATCGGCATCGGCGGCAGATTTTTTCAGCAGCTGCCTTATGCGCAAAATACCGTAGCGTGTGAAATCATCCGTTTCGCCGCCCGAAAGCAGATAGCCCTTGTTTTGCGCCGCATCAATTATAAACCCGTCCGCCCTTAAAGAGTTGATGGCTTTCCAGACAGCGTTACGGCTGACGTAAAGCTGCTTTGATATTTCTTCGCCGGAAACGAATTTCCCTTTACTGCTCATAAGTATAAGCAGGACTTGTTCTTTCAATTTCATAATAAGTTATTACCTTTCGCTGTCACCCTGCAGATTGTAAGGTTGACAATACGGATGCTCAAAACCGCAGAATATATCTGCGGTCAGAGGTATCAATTACAGCTTTTCGAGCATATCGGTTGTTTCGTCAAGCCAATTTCCGTCATAAAGCTCGATAAGACCCTTATCGCAGGCGGCGGCTAATTTCGGGTTGATAGGCATTCTTGCTATATTCTTTATGCCGTATTTTGCGGCAACTTCGTCTATATGACTTTCACCGAATATGCTGTGACGTGATTTGCAGTCGGGGCATTCGAAATATGACATATTTTCAACTATACCGAGTACGGAAACGTCCATCATTTCAGCCATTTTAACAGCCTTGCCGACAATCATCGAAACCAGCTCCTGAGGAGAGGTTACAACAATAATTCCGTCAACGGGAAGTGACTGGAACACGGTAAGCGGTACATCGCCTGTTCCGGGGGGCATATCAACAAACATATAATCAACATCGTTCCAGATTACGTCTGTCCAGAACTGCTTTACGGTATTTGCGATAACAGGACCTCTCCATACAACAGGGTCGGTTTCATCGGGCAGAAGCAGGTTAACAGACATGACCTCAATACCGGTCTTTGTCATAACGGGGTAGATGCCGTTGTTGTCGCCGGTAGCTTTTCCGTGAAGACCGAACGCCTTCGGGATAGACGGACCTGTTATATCTGCGTCAAGAACTGCCGTCTTGAAGCCTTTTCTCTGCATAGCTACGGCAAGGAGAGATGTGACCATAGACTTACCTACGCCGCCCTTACCGCTGACAATTCCTATAACCTTCTTTATATGTGACAGCTCGTGGGGCTTTTCAAGAAAGCTCTGAGGTGTCGTTCTTTCACCGCAGTTCTGTGAACATGAACTGCAATCGTGAGTACATTCGCTCATAAAATCGTTTCCTTTCAATCGGCGAAAGCCGTTTATTCTGCGCTTTATCCGGCTTTATTTGTTATTTGATAGTATACCACTATCGCATTCAAAAATCAAGGCGGATATCAAGGCAAAACCGCACAATTAACGGCTGTCGCCTTTGCCGCACGCTAAGCTTGCATATTTTCCGCCATCTTGCACAAATTTCGCTTGACAGGCGTCAGCCTGCCCGCACTCAATTTATACAATCTGACGAAAAATCTACTAAGCAATCGCACGACAATAATTATGCGGTATTGCCTTAAAAGAGTAAATCAGTCCGTTTTTGAACAAAACAAAACCGCCGGAACGGTCCGGCGGTTCAGATCGCTTTTAATTAATCGTGGTGGCAACCGCAGTCGCATTCCTCGTCCTCTAAGCAGCTGAGATCAAATTCAAGATTTTCTCCGCAGTTAGGGCAGGGAATCTCACCCGACTGAATAACGTCGAAATCAACTGTGATAGTGTTTCCGCAGTTAGGGCAGGTTACTTCGTACATATCATCGTCGTAATCGTCCTCATCGCAGCATTCGTCACAATCACAATCATCGTAATCGTCTTCTTCATCACCGTAAACGACATCTTCAAGGCAGTCAACGCTTTCTTCCATGTCGGTCATAACGTCTGCAACATCGTTCAGTTCTTCGTCAATATCGCCCAGTGTCAGTGCAATATCGTCAAGAACGTCAACGATAGCTGCAAGCACTTTGCCTTCCTTAGTTGAATCATCAACACCCAGACCTTCTGCAAGTCCCTTGATGTATGATACCTTTTCTGCAACTGTCATAGTAAAAATCCTCCTTTTACTGTCTGCAATTACTTCAAGCAACCGTTATATGATTACTTGTTTGTTACACGCTCCATATATTCGCCTGTTCTTGTATCGATACGGATTATATCTCCGATCTCAACGAACAGAGGAACACGGATTTCAGCACCTGTTTCAAGAGTAGCGGGCTTAGTTACATTTGTAGCTGTATCGCCTCTGAAGCCGGGGTCTGTGTCTGTGATTTCAAGCTCTACAAAGTTGGGAGGCTCTACACCGAAAACCTTGCCCTTATATGAAAGAACTTTACATACCATATTTTCCTTTACGAACTTGAAGTTGTCCGAAAGCTCTGCCTTGTTTATCGGCACGTCCTCGTATGTCTCTGAATCCATGAAGTGATAGAGATCGCCGTCATTATAGGTGTACTCCATGTCTTTTCTTTCAACATAAGCTGTGGGGAACTTAGCTGTGGGGTTGTAGGACTTTTCAACTACCGAGCCGGTAATTACGTTTCTGATCTTGGTTCTGACGAAAGCGGCACCTTTACCGGGCTTTACGTGCTGGAACTCAATGATCTGCATTACGTTGCCGTCCTCTTCAAAGGTCATACCGTTTCTGAAATCGCCTGCTGTGATCATATTTTAAAATACCTCCGTATATTTTATCGGGTTTATGCGGAAAAATACCGCCGCTGAAAGCCGTTTTTGTTTTTATCTCTCAGCCCCATATTCTATCTATTATATTTTACATTATTCCCGCCGTAATTGCAATACCTTTTTGAAACCTTTTTTAAATTTTTTTGCTTTTCGCTTTTGCTTCAGTTCTTAATTACGGTTTTATACTTTTTAAAATAGATTATCCCTTACGGCATACAACCGATTTTTATTTAAATTTACTTTATTTACGGCTAAATAGCCGTGTAACAATGTTACAATAGGTAAATATGTGGAAAATGTTGTGTGCAGTTTGTGCAAAACTAACAAAAAATTGAATTTACTTTGTTAACATTGCCTATTGATTATAAAATCGTTTTCATTTATAATTTAGATAGCAAATAAAGATATTTGCGAAATCGCAAAACGAAATTAACGGAGGACATTAAAATTAAAATGAAGTTAAGAAAAATTATGGCAGGTATTGTTGCTACATCAGTAGCAGGTACAATGGCTGTTGCAGCATCAGCACAGTATGATGCATTCGTTATGTACGCATCAGGCAACTGGTATCCCGCACTTATTGCGGATGCCAGCGGTCATTTTGAGGACCCTAATTCAGGCGCAGTCACAGAGTGGACATCAGGCACTGCAGAAGTTACTAAGGACGGTACATACACAGTATCTCTCTCTAACATCAAGGGTACCGGTGTTGATGAAGAAACAGGCGAAGAAACACTGCTTCCTGCAGCGTGCGAAGGCGCTGCAGTATTCAACGTTGATATCCCTGACCTCGCTACAACTTTAGGCATCGGCGGAAACAGCGAAGGCTTTGATGCGAATATGACACCTGCTGAAAAGATGGCATTTGCTAAGTCTAAGGGCGTTAACGTAACCGACGTTAAGATCTCAGTGGTTACGGACGGCGAAACAACAGAAGTTGCTGTTGATTCAAGCAAGATCCTCTTCGGTGATATCGAAAATAACGGCAAGCTCCGTATCGAGCTTTACAACCAGTTCGGTGACACATCGAAGGATGCTCCTTTAAATACTTCGGACATCTTCTTCAATGATAGCCTGAATGTTACATTCACAATCACAGGTATCGACGCTATCACGGGTGGAAACATTAAGCCCGCTCCTACACCTGCTCCCGCTGACACAACAGCTCCCACAACAGGCGATTCTACAAAGCCCAACACAAACACAGGTGTTGAAGGCGTTGCAGCAGTTGCAGGCGTTGCACTTCTCGCAGCCGGCGCTGTAGTAGTTGCTAAGAAGAGAAAGTAATTTCTGTTCACGGTAAATAACATTAATATGTAGCAAAAGCCCACGCATTTCGGTGCGTGGGCTTTTTGTGCGTAAAAGCACCGTAAAGCCGGATTTCGCAGGCAGAAAAAACAGAGCATATCGGTTATCCGTTCCGATATGCTCTGTACTGCTTAAAATGTCCGATATAATTGCTTACGGCAACATATTCCTGTGCTTAGTTCTGTGGCATTATGACTTTAACCGCAGAGATTACGGCAACAGCTTACTGTGCGCTGATAACCATCTTGTATCTTGCGAATTTTTTGCCTTCAAGTATCTGTATACCCTTCTTTTCCTTGAAAATTCCGCTGTCATCATCATAATCGTCACTGCCGCACCACGGCTCAATGCAGATGAATCCTGCACGTTTTCCCGCAGGTGTCCACAGCCCGAGCGTTTCGAAGCCCTCAAAAGCTATGCAGGCAAGCGTCTTTTTGCCCTGTACGAGCTTTACGGCTCTTGACTTTATGTTATCAAAATAAACCACATCGTTATCAAACATATCGTAGCTCAGCGGCAGCTTTGACGAGCCGTCAAGACGCTGTATGCGTTCCTTGCTTCTGAACAGCCTTGTATCAAGATCCATAACCGGAGTCGACGCTTTCTCACGCTTTTCAAATACCAGCGTGCAGTTGTCAAGATCATCGCAGGCTATGGCAGGATGCGCTCCGATGCAGAACGGTATGCTGTGAAACCCGGGGTTGAAAACGCTGTAGCAGATTTCTATCCTGTCGTCAAACAGATTGTACTGTAAGCTAAGCTCAACGCTATAAGGATAGCCGTTTTTCACGGGTGCGTACTTGTACTGCAGAATGAGCGAGTTGCTGTTTTTTCTTACTGTTGTAAATGTATTGTCACGGGCGAATCCGTGCTTTGTAAGAGAGATTTCCTTCCCGTCAATTATGGTCTTGTTGTTTTTTACATTTCCTATCGCAGGAAAAAGCACGGGTGAAGTCTTTCCCCAAAAAGCAGGGTCGCCGCACCACATTATCTCTCTGCCGCCTATTACAAGCGACTTAAGCTCTGCGCCCTCTGAAGCTATTACGGCTTTGGCGTTTTTTGTTGTCAGCTCAGTTGTCATTTAAGTACCTCGTCTTTTACTGCTCGTAAGCTGTCAGCTTATCATTTTCGATCGTCAGTTTCGGATTGTTGAACTTCCAGCTTTTGATAAATTCTGGTATTTTCTTTGTCGTACCCTTAAAATCGGGTAATTCGCTCAGTGTGATAACCTTTTCGCTTGAATATACGCTCTTGAGAAATTCCTCAGACATACGTTCCGTATTTACCGAAGGAGTGCCCCCAAGCTGTGTTATAACAGCTCCCGAGCCGTTTGAGGCGCATACGAATTCCTTGCACCACGGAGCGTAATAAAGCCATTTTACTTTGCTGTCAGCCTTGAACACTTCTTCGGGGTCAGGTATGTATCCTACCTCAGACAGAGCGGACATTTTTCCTATATCATCGGTGTACTTGGAAAGCGTGTTGTATGAAGCAATCTGCGCCGAGTGATCCTCTGAGGACGGGTATACGTCCATACCGCCTATATCATAGGTGTTAGCGTTGACCGTTGCTTTTTTCGACTGACCGTTCCATACCCAGATAAGATTTGTCAGCTTGTGGTAATTCTCAAGGCGGTCATATAATATGTACCATAGCTTCTGATAAAGCTGTTTATCATAGGTATCCCTGTCCTTAACGCCCCACCAGAACCAAGCGCCGCTTGCTTCGTGCAGAGGTCGCCATATAACAGGAACGCCGGCTGTTTCAAGGCGCTGTAAATAAAGTGCAATAGTATCAATATCCTTGATTATTACCTTATATTCATCGGTGCCGGGAGTTACGGCTTTTTCAAGGCTGAAGTCCCGTATTTCATCGCTGTAGAATGCTGTGCCTTTGACGCTTTTGTCGCTCATATCAACGGGAACCTTCCAGTGCCAGCAGAAAGCAACGATGCCGTTCTGCTCGTTGTGCCACTTTATCGCTTCTTCAATCTGTGTGTAATCGGGCGTGTCCGTACCCTGAGCGTAAAGGAAGTCAAAGCCCATGATAGCAGGCATATCGCCTGTTGTATTGTAGTACATTATATTCTCAAACTGGCTTGCGTCGGAATACTGCTGACCTGCGATAATCTGCTTTCCGTAGACGCTCTTAAGGTAGTTGAAAAGCTCCAGTGTTTCCTCGTTTGTGTTCTCGGATACAGGCTTAGAGCCGTCCGGGGTCTTTGCTTCGAGCTTCTTGATAAGTGCGTCAACATCGGTTTCGTACTTTAACGCAACATCCATATCTATGTTGCCGTCAGCGTCGACAGCAATGGGATTTGAGCGGAGCTTCTGCTCTGTGTTTGCGTCGTCGGTTGCAGACGAGGTAGTATTGCCGGAATTATCCCCGTTTCCTGATGCGGTGCTGTCATTGCAGGCTGTCACTGACAGTATCATTGACACGGCTAAAATTGCCGCAAGCGTTTTTTTCATTGAAAAAATCCTTTCATTTTAGCTAAATTTAATCTTGATTATGGCGGAATTTAATCCGCATAAGCTAATTATAACAAATCCACAAGTAAAATTCAATAGAAAAAGGAAAATGTGTTGCTATTTTGTCTGCATATAGCAGAAATATTTGTAAATTATGTCAAGGCAACTTACCGTTCTTGTATTCCTTCGGGGTAACGCCGACCGCCTCGCTGAACGCACGGCAGAAATGGCTCTGTGACGAGAAACCCAGTAATGATGCGATGTCAGCTATGGTGTGAGTGCCATCCTTAAGCATACCTTTTGCGGCATTTATACGGGAGGCATTGATGTACTCGTGGATGCCCATACCGATCTCAGCTTTGAAAAGGCGGTGCAGATGGGAGCGGTCATAGCCTGCTTCATCGGCTATCTGCTGTACGGTAAGGCGCTTTCCTGTGTTCTCGGAAATCATCTTTATAGCGGTGCGAACCGGCACTGAGAGCCGTTTCGCACGTCTTAGCCGTTGCATACGGACGGCATAATCCATTACCATTTCGTTATTAAGATCTATAACCTGTTCAATCGATGTGCATATATCTGCTCGCCTTATGTATATGTCGCTGAGAGTATATGCGGTTTCCTCAGACATACCTGCGGCTATGCAGGTACGGGCGACTACGGCGGCGCAGACTACAAGGTGATAAATCTGATTGCGGAGTGGATCGTCCGAAAGCTGACCTTTTCCGCTTTCAATATCAGCGTCATATTTTAACTTAGCTTCTAATAACTGGTTAATATCACCTGATGCAATAAGAGCGAATACCGAGTTTTCATTTTCGATAGGCTCGTGGTAAAATTCCTGAGCCTGCTGTACATAGAGCAGCTTTTCGGGTTCGGTATTTTCATTTTTTTCATCTTCATCAGTGATGCGACAGGTTGTAGTTTTATGCTGATTGTAAACGTTATTTTCGGTGTTTGCAGTGGTTTTCGGAGCATTTTTTGCCATAATATTCCTCCTTAATCTTTAAATCGGTCTTTTTATCATTATACAACAAAAGTGCAAAAATAGCAACAATTTTGATAAGGGTAATTTTGGGTGTTGTAAAATATATTGGCGAGATTTATTAAAGCGAATATAATTAAATTGTGATATATAATAATGATAGTAAAACAGATGATTAAATATGTGGAAATGTTAAAATATGGTGTGGCAGCGTAACGTGATAGTTAGAATGCAATTGAATGCGTAAAGTTTTTATGTAACATTCGAGGTATACTAATTGTTTGTAGATAAGCATTTTGATATATCTTTAAGCATTTATATATAATTACAAGCTACCGATAGTGCTATTTGTCGGACAGCACCTCACCTTTGACAAGGGAGGCAAGAATTTGGTGCGGAGCGAGGGATAGTGCGGTTTTGGAAGGGTTGGTGTGGGTCGAAGGGAATTGAAATTGATAGGAGTGCTAACATAAAAGCTTCTGAGGCATTAAC
>PPYE01133153.1_pt1 | contig 11474 bp, 13 predicted proteins | sample 1559881 | NCBI WGS metagenome assembly PPYE01 (sample SAMN08240022, study PRJNA423297) | Human gut metagenome, whole genome shotgun sequencing project.
GGACAGATTGGGGATGCCCTTGCCTGCTGCGGAGTGCCGGGGCACTCCCTCGGGCGGTTGCCGCTCTTCTCCATTCTTACTCCATTTTGGTTTCCGCCTGCAAAGTAACAGCCCTTTTCCCGTCCGGACACCATGCCCGGATGCGACAAACCTACGGGTGGAAAGACAATGCACGACACGCTGATAATCAAACGGATAAACTACCGGTATTTTGATATTCCTTTGCGCCGTGGAAGCGGTGAAACGACTGTCCGGATAGACAAGGAAACAACCGGACAGCCGAACGGCTGACGGTCTTGCCGGACAACCGGATAACCAGCCGGACGATTGGCTAAACAGCCAAACGGCTGAATGACTAAACGGCTAAACGGTCAAACGGCTGGACAGCCGGACAAGCGGACAGCCGGATGATTGGGTGGACAGCCGGATGCCGGGCTGAATGTATGACCGGATGCCTGAACGGATGAACGGACGGATGAATGAACGGCAGAGTGGCTGAAAAGCTGACCGATTGAGTGAACAGAGAAGCGGCTGCACGGGCAGCCGGATGAATAACCAACAGAATGACGATATGGACAGACAGACATTGAACGTGGCTTTCGCCACACAGAAAGGCGGCAGCGGCAAGACGGCTATCACGGTGCTGGTGGCGGGCTACCTGCACTACCGCTTGGGGTGTCCGCTGGCGGTGATCGACTGCGACTTCCCGCAGTACAGCCTGTACGAGATGCGGGAACGGGACAGCCGGGCGGTACTGGAGAACGAATACCTGAAACGGGCGGCTTACGAACAGATGCGGCAGCCGGGGCGTGCCGCCTATCCGGTGCGCAAGTGCCGGGTGGAGCAAGCCCCCGACACGGCAAGGGAGCTGGCGGCGGAAGGCTGCTACGACCTGCTCTTCTTCGACCTGCCGGGCACGGTGAACTCGGCGGGCATCCTGCGCACGATCGCACAGATGGACTACATCTTCGCCCCGGTGAGTGCGGACAAGGCGGTATTGGAGAGCACGCTCTCCTTCCTTGACGTGCTGCAACGGATGATGCTGGGCAAGGAGACGAGCCGCCTGAAGGGGCTTTACCTTTTCTGGAACCAAGTCGATAAGCGGGAAACGAGCGGGCTGTACGAGAAGTACGGGCAGGTGGTCGCCGACATGGGGCTGCCGATGCTGCAAACCCGCATCCCTGACACGAAACGCTTCCGCAAGGAGGCGGACGGCACGGGACGGACGGTGTTCCGCTCCACGCTGCTGGCTCCCGACAGGCGGATGCTGGCAGGCAGCGGCATCCCCGAACTGACCCGTGAGATAGCGACCATCCTCAAACTGGAAGGCTATGAAGAAGCAGCGGAATGAGAAGCCCATCGACGAGGAGCTGCTGATGCGGATGATGGCGGGCGAGGCGGCGGGAACGGGAGAACCGGGAACCGGAAAGGGGGAAACCGCCGTGCCGGTGGAGAAGGCGCAGGAAGGGAAGGCGGCGGAGACAAGACGGCGCAAGGGAAGGCAGGCGGACTATGAGACGACCTTCCTCAAAGGCATGGACATCCCCGCCCGTTACGGCAAGCCGGTCTATGTGCGCCGTGAGTACCACAAGCGCATCGCCAAAATCTCGGTGATGCTGACGGGCGGCAAGGTGTCGCTCTCGGCATACATCGACAACGTGCTGGCGCAGCACTTCGAGCAGTACCGGGAGGAGATCGAGGCGGCATACGCCGGGAAACTGGAGAACCTCTTTTAAAAAGGAAGGAGGAAACGGCATGATACTGAAATTATCGCTCACCGTCCTGCTGCTCTATTACCTCGCCGTGCTGTGGAAATACTACCGGCAGGACATCGCCGGGATATTCGGGACAGCGGAAACGGACGAAGACACGGACGGAACGGGAAAGGAACCGGGGCAACCGGGCGAGCCGTACACGGTCATGGGAGAAAGTACCTACCTGCCCTTCGGAGCGGAGGACGGGGAGGAAGCGGCAGCCGGGGCCGTGGACGAACCCGCAGCGGAGGACGACGGGGCGGACTACTCCGACATCGAGCCGGAGGAGGACGAGGAGGAGACGGACTATGAACCCACGCCGGAGGAGATCCGGGAACTGGAGGAGGAAGAGGAATTAGGGGCTTATTACCCGGACGGCAACCCCGACTTCGCCACGGGGTACTCCTTCGATGACCTGAAAAAGGTGCGCCGGGTACTGGTGTCGGACAATGCGGACGAAAAGGCGGAGCGGGAAGCCCGTGAGGTGCTGCCGTCCGTGATGGGATCGGACATCTGGGAGGCGATGCTGGACGAGTTCGAGGGCGCACGTGAGCGTGTCGCCCGGCTGATGGACAACCATAATGTTTAATTAAAATTTTAAAGACAAATGAGACAAAAGAGAATCTTATTCACGGCGGCCTGCATACTGGCTGCCGTGGGCGCAATGGCGCAGGGAAACGGGCAGGCGGGCATCACCGAAGCCACGCAGATGGTTACCTCGTATTTTGAGCCGGGGACGAAACTGATTTACGCCATCGGTGCGGTGGTCGGCTTGATCGGAGGGGTGAAAGTGTACGGGAAGTTCAGCTCCGGCGACCCCGACACGTCGAAGACGGCGGCGAGCTGGTTCGGAGCCTGCATCTTCCTGATCGTGGCGGCTACCATCCTGCGTTCGTTCTTCCTGTAAAACAGCGGACTATGGACATGGAAATCAACAAGGGGATCGGCAGGAACGTGGAGTTCAAAGGGCTGGAAAGCCAGTACCTCTTCATCTTCTGCGGCGGTCTGCTCGCCGTGTTCGTGGTGTTCGTCATCCTGTACATGGCGGGCGTGAACCAGTGGGTGTGCATCGGCTTCGGCGTGGCTGCGGCTACGCTGCTGGTATGGCTGACCTTCCGGCTGAACGCCCGGTACGGCACGCACGGGCTGATGAAGGCTGCCGCCCGCAGGAGGCATCCGAGGTACGTGGTGAACCGCCTGAAAATCCCCCGATTATTTATCTTTAAACACTGGCAAGAATGAAAAACGTAATGAAAGCGGCGACGCTCGAAAGCAAGTTCCCGCTGCTGGCGGTGGAGAACGGCTGCATCGTGAGCAAGGAGGCGGACGTGACGGTCGCCTTCAGGGTGGAACTGCCGGAACTGTTCTCCGTTACGGGGAGCGAGTACGAGGCGATCCACTCGGCTTGGCACAAGGCGGTGAAGGTGCTGCCGGAGTATTCCATCGTGCACAAGCAGGACTTCTTCATCGAGGAGAAGTACCGGCCGGAAACGGACAGGGACGACCTGAGCTTCCTGAGCCGGAGCTTTGAGAGGCACTTCAACGAACGCCCGTTCCTCTCGCACACCTGCTATCTGTTCCTGACAAAGACCACGAAGGTGCGGAGCCGTCAGGAAAGCACGTTCTCCACCCTCTGCAAGGGCAGGCTTGTCCCCAAGGAGATAGAAGACCGGGAGACGGTTACGAGGTTCCTCGAAGCCGTCGGGCAGTTCGAGAAGATTATGAACGACAGCGGTTTCGTTACGCTGCGCCGCCTCACGACGGACGAGATCACCGGGACGGAAACGGCGGCGGGCATCGTGGAGAAATACCTCTCGCTCTCGCAGCACGACACGACGGTGCTGAAGGACATCCAGTTGAACCCGGAGGAGATGCGCATCGGCGACGACATCCTCTGCCTGCACACCCTCTCGGACACGGAAGACCTGCCGGGCAAGGTGGCGACGGACAGCCGCTACGAGCGGCTCTCGACCGACCGCTCGGACTGCCGGCTGTCGTTCGCCGCCCCGGTGGGCTTGCTGCTGGACTGCAACCACTGCTACAACCAGTACATCTTCATCGACGACCACGGGGAGAACCTGAAACGCTTCGAGCAGACCGCCCGGAACATGCACTCGCTCTCCCGCTACTCCCGCTCCAACCAGATCAACAAGGCATGGATAGAGGAATACCTGAACGAGGCGCACTCGAAAGGGCTGACCTCGGTGCGCTGCCACTGCAACGTGATGGCATGGAGCGACGACCGGGAGGAACTCAGGCGCATCAAGAACGAGGTGGGCAGCCAGCTCGCCCTGATGGAGTGCAAGCCGAGGCACAACACGGTGGACGTGCCCACGCTCTTTTGGGCGGCGATACCGGGCAACGAGGGGGACTTCCCCTTCGAGGAGAGCTTCTACACGTTCATCCCGCAAGCCCTGTGCTTCTTCACCGAGGAAACGAACTACAAGGACTCGCTCTCGCCCTTCGGCATCAAGATGGCGGACAGGATGACGGGCAGACCGCTGCATCTGGACATCAGCGACCTGCCGATGAAGAAAGGGGTGATCTCGAACCGCAACAAGTTTGTCCTCGGTCCGAGCGGAAGCGGCAAGTCGTTCTTCATGAACCACCTCGTGCGCCAATATTACGAGCAAAACAGCCACATCGTGCTGATCGACACGGGCAACTCGTACCAAGGGCTGTGCGAGCTGATCCACCGCAAGACCAAGGGCGAGGACGGGATTTACTACACGTACACGGAGGAGAAGCCCATCAGCTTCAACCCCTTCTTCACGGACGACTACAAGTTCAGCGTGGAGAAGAAGGACAGCATCAAGACGCTGCTGCTGGCGCTGTGGAAGGGCGAGGACGAGAAAATCACGAAGACGGAGAGCGGCGAGCTGGGCAGTGCGGTGTCGGCGTACATCCGCCGGATACAGCAGAACCGGGACATCGTCCCCTCGTTCGACACCTTCTACGAGTACATGCTGAACGATTACCGGAAGGAACTGGCTGCAAGGGACATCAAGGTGAGCCGGAAGGACTTCAACATCGACAACTTCCTGACCACGCTCAGGCAGTATTACAAGGGCGGTCGCTACGACTTCCTGCTGAACTCGAACGAGAACATCGACCTGCTGCACAAGCGGTTCATCGTATTTGAAATTGACAGTATAAAAGATAATGCCGAGCTGTTCCCCGTGGTTACGATCATTATCATGGAAGCCTTCATCAACAAGCTGCGCCGCCTGAAAGGGGTGCGGAAGATGCTGATCTGCGAGGAGGCTTGGAAAGCCCTTTCCTCGCCGAGTATGAGCGAATACCTGAAATACATGTACAAAACTGTCAGGAAATATTTCGGCGAGGCGATTGTCGTCACGCAGGAGGTGGACGACATCATCTCGTCCCCCATCGTGAAGGAGGTGTATGCCACGGAGGTATCGGCTGCCGAGTACCTGACCTATACCACCGAGGAGAGCGAGAAGACGGAGGTGTTCGCACTGGTGGAAGAGCTGGGCGGGGATTTGGAGCTTGCCATCAAGCGGCTGGCGGAGACGAAGTATAAATAATGTGCCGATGTGCCGGCGGTGAGCGGCGGACAGGCTGCCGGACGGGTGGTTGATTGACCGGACGAACGGCTAAAGGGTCGGATGACTGACCAAACGGCTAAACGGTCAAACGGTTAAACGGTTAAACGGTTGGCTGGCTAAACGGCTGGATGTACAAACGGCTAAACGGAATGGAGAGAATAAAATTTTGTAAAACTTAAAAAAACGGAATCAAGATGAAACGATTGAATTTAATCCTGCTGCTGTCGGCGGTAACAGTGGCGCTGGCGTTTGTCATTTCCTGCAAAGAGACAAATGCGGAACGGTTGGAAAAGATGTGCGGTGAGTGGGTCAGCACGGGCGGCAAGCCGCCCTTCACCCTCTGGGAAGAGGACGGCAAGTACCGTGTAACGGTCATGCACAGGAACCACAAGGGCGGCAGTGAAGCGGAGACCTACCTCGTCCGGGAAACGGAAGGGGTGCTGTTCATCGAGACGGGCTTCGCCGTGATGATGGACTATGACCGGGAGAAAGACCGCATCCGGCTGTCGCCGGGCGGAGAGTACAGGAGAAAGAGTGACGGAACCCTAAAACAGTAAGGACATGAGAACGATAAAGGCAATTATTCTGGGCGTGGCGTGCCTGACGGCAGGTGCGGCCAACGCCCAATGGGTCGTACACGACCCCGGCAATCTGGCGCAGGGAATCATCAACACGGCTAAGGAGATGGTGGAGACCTCCGCCACCGCACAGCACACGCTGGACGGCTTCAGGGAGACGGCGAAGATATTCGAGCAGGGGCGGAAGTATTACGATGCGCTCAAGGCGGTGCACGACGTGGTGAAAGGCGGCGTGAAGGTGAAGAAGTCCATCGGGCTGGTGGCGGACATCTCGGAAATCTACGTGCGCAACTACCAGAAGATGCTGGGCGACCCGAACTACACGCCGGACGAGCTGGAAACCATCTCGTTCGGGTACGCCAAGCTGCTGAGCGAGAGTGCGGACATCCTGCAAGACCTGAAGAACGTGGTGAACGTGACGGGGATGTCGCTCTCGGACGCCGAACGGCTGGCAATCATCGACCAGAGCTACAAGCGGCTGCTGGAGTACCGCAACCTCGTGCAGTATTACACGGACAAGAACATCTCGGTGAGCTACCTGCGGGCGAAGAAGAAAAAGGACGCCGACCGGGTGGTGGCTCTCTACGGGGATGCGGAAGACCGTTACTGGTAAGACCGGCAATATATAATAATGTTCACGTACATAAATATAATACAAGACTATGTTGTTAGCGATAGACTTCACGAACCTGCACGAGATATTGCAGGTATTGTATCAGGACATGATGCCGCTCTGCGAGAAGCTGACGGGGGTAGCCAAGGGAATCGCCGGACTGGGTGCGCTGTTCTACGTAGCCGCCAAGGTGTGGCAGGCGATCGCCCGTGCCGAACCCATCGACGTGTACCCGCTGCTCCGCCCGTTCGCCATCGGGCTGTGCATCCTCTTCTTCCCCACCTTCGTCATCGGCACGATCAATGCGGTGCTCTCGCCCGTGGTGAAGGGCTGCCACGGGATGCTCGAATCACAGACCTTCGACATGAACCGATACCGGGAGCAGAAGGAGACGCTGGAGAGGGAGGCGTTCCGCCGTGACCCGGAGAAGGCGTATCTGGCGAGCAAGGAGGACTTCGACAAGAAGCTCGACGAGCTGGGCTGGTCGCCCAAGGACTTGAAGACGATGGCAGTGATGTACATCGACCGGACGGAATACAACATGAAGCGGAACATCCGGCTGTGGTTCCAAGAACTGCTCGAACTGCTGTTCCAGTCGGCTGCGCTGGTAATCGACACGATACGGACGTTCTTCCTGATCGCCCTCTCCATCCTCGGTCCGATAGCGTTCGCCCTCTCGGTCTATGACGGGTTCCAGAGCACGCTCACGCAGTGGATAACGAGGTACATCTCCATCTACATGTGGCTGCCCGTTAGCGACCTGTTCAGCTCGGTGCTGGCACGCATCCAAGTGCTGATGCTCACCCGTGACATCGAGGCGATGAGCGACCCGACCTTCATCCCGGACAGCTCGAACACGGTGTACATCATCTTTTTAATCATCGGGATATTCGGGTACTTCACCATCCCGACGGTCGCCAACTGGATCATCATGGCGGGCGGGGTGAGCCAAGCCAACCGTGCGATGAACCAGACCGCAAACAGGGTCGGCAACGTCGCCGCAGCGGGTGCGGGTGCCGCCGTGGGGAACATCGCCGGAAAAATCATCAAGTAGCGGCGGATGTCCCAAGAAAATGAGTCATAACGAATAAAAAACCGGAAACATGGAATTTAAAAGTTTGAAAAATATCGAAACGAGCTTCAGGCAGATACGGCTCTTCACGCTGGTATTCGCCTGCCTGTGCGCCGTGGTGACGGGCTTCGCCCTGTGGAAGTCGTACAGCTTCGCCGAGGCGCAGCGGCAGAAGATCTACGTGCTGGACAACGGCAAGAGCCTGATGATGGCGCTCTCGCAGGACGTGCGGCAGAACCGCCCGGTGGAGGCACGGGAGCACGTGCGACGCTTCCACGAGCTGTTCTTCACGCTCTCGCCCGACAAGTCGGCTATCGAGGGCAATATCAAACGCTCGCTGCTGCTGGCGGACAAGAGCGCCTTCAACTACTACAAGGACCTCTCGGAAAAGGGGTATTACAACCGGATAATCTCGGGGAACATCAACCAGATGATAGAGATAGACAGCCTGCGGTGCGACTTCGACAAGTACCCGTACAGCGTGCGGACATTCGCCCGGCAGATCATCCTGCGGGAAAGCTCCGTTACGGAGCGCAGCCTTGTGACCCGCTGCCGCCTGCTGGATGCGGTCAGGAGCGACAACAACCCGCAGGGCTTCATCATCGAGGGGTTCGAGATCACGGAGAACAAGGATTTGCAGACCCTCAAACGCTGACGGCTATGATAAGGAAATTCATCACAAAGGCTCAGGATTGGGCGGACGGGAAGCTCCGCCGCCTCGCCGGGCGTATCTCGCCCGACATGCGTGTGGCAATCATCCTCGTGATGCTGGTGACGTTTGGCGCACTGTCGGTCTATATGACCGTCTCCTCGATCTACCGCATCGGCAGGAATAACGGGAAGGAACTGGGGATAGAGCATATCAGGCGCCTGCAATTACCCAATGACAGTATTATCAACCCTTTTGAAAGCGGACGGCATGGGACTGGCGGAGAAGTTGAGTGAGTGGCTGCTCCGCCGCCGGGAGCGGCAGGAGGAGCGGAACATGAGGCAGGTGGCGGCGTATTTCGGGAGCCTGCTGAATAAGAGGCGTGCGGATGCCGGTGCAATCCTCCAGTCCGTCAGGGACTACCGGGACTGCCCGGAGGTAACAAGGAAACAGGCGGAGCTGCTGCTGGAACACAGGTTCTTCCGGTACGTGTACCAGACGGGCTATCCCGAATGGCGGGCGGTTATGGACGCCCTGAAAGAGACCCGTTACGGGATGCGTGAGGGGGCGGCAATCCCCCGGAGCGTGAGGGAGGCGGCGGAAAGCCCGATGCTGCGTCTGGCGGCGCAATACAAGGTGCTGGAGTATGAGAACACGAGGCGTAACGCCCCGCAGCCGTTATCCCCCGAAGCGCAGGCGGAACGGGATGCGGCGCACCGGCTGCTGAACTGCTGCATGAGGGAGGGCGACCTCGACGCACTGAAAAGGCTTGCCCTGAAAGGCGAGAAACCGGACGACTCGATAGCTATCCGCCACGGGCTGGCGGAAGGCTACCGCAGGCTCGAAGAACTGAGCCGGGAATGGAGCGAGGAGATGCGGGGCGACAACCACACCGTCATGGAACAGATCGAGTTGCGGGAGGCGGACGAGAGGGGAAAGCTGATGCGGCAAGCCGCCGCCCTTTACGAGAGGAAGACGGGCGGCAGACTGCCCGGCGACTATCTGGAAGCGGTGAAGGCGGAACGGGCGCTGCTCCACGGGCTCGCCCGCCACGGCTGGGACGGTCAGCGGGAAGTACCGAAGGAGACGGTGGAGAAGTACGGGCTGACGAGGGACTTTGCCGGCATCGCCCGGCTGAGGTGGGACTACCACCTGAGCGAGGACAACGGGGACTTCTCCCGTGACTACCCGGAAGCCGCCATCGGACGCCACAACCGTGCCATCCGGGAGCGTGCGGCGAAAGAACTGGCAGGTCTGGAAGCGAGGCTGTTCCCCGAAAAGGCGGCAAGCCGGGAACGGAAGGCTGCGCACCTGCGGGCGGACAACCGGGCAAGCCCCACGGCATCGCTCAAACGGGAACGGAAGGAACCGCCCGGCAAGCGGCAAACCGGGGAGACAGGCAGGCGGAAGCCTCCGGGGAGAAGAATCAGAATGTAGGACAACCATAAATTTTTGACATGATGGAAGAACAGAACCAAGAAAAAGCAACGGCAACGCAGCACGTGACGGTGGCGGATGCCGCAGCCCCGGAGACGGGGAACGGAAAGAAGGAGGACAAGGGCGGCGGGAAAAAGGAAAAGAAGACAGCCAAGCCGCTCACGCCGAAACAGTTGCAGCAACGGAAGAAGCTGATGGTATATCCGCTGATGGGTTTGCTGTTCCTCGGCTCGATGTGGCTGATATTCGCACCTTCGGAGGAGCAGGGCGTGAACCGGGACACCGTGGGGGCGTTCAACGCCGACATCCCCCTGCCGGAGAACGACGGGATCATCGGCGACAAGCGGAAAGCCTACGAGCAGGCGCAGGCGGAGAAACAGCAGGCGGAGAAGGTGCGCTCGCTGGAGGACTTCGCCTTCTCCGAAGAGAGCGATACGGACGGGGTGGAAATGGAACTGCCGGACAGCGAGCCGGAACGGGAACCGTTCAGGGACTATTCGGACAAGGGCGGCGGCAGCCGTTCCTCCGTTACCGCCTACCGGGACATCAACCGTCAGCTCGGCTCGTTCTACGAGGAGCCGAAGGTGGACGGGGAAAAGGAGGAGCTGAAAAGGCAGGTGGAGGAGCTGACCGCCAAGCTGGAAGAAAGGGAACGGCAGGCGGGCGGAATCGACGATCAGGTGGCGCTGATGGAGAAGAGCTACGGGCTTCAACACGGCGGTAGGCAGCGGGTACGCTATGGGGAAGAACACGATACGGGCGTGCATCCACGGGGATCAGACGATTATGGACGGACAGACGGTGAAGCTCCGGCTGCTCGAACCGCTGCAAGCGGGAAACCTTGTGATTCCGCAGAACACGCTCGTTGCGGGTACGGGAAAGGTACAGGGGGAACGGCTGGATATCGTGGTGTCGTCCATCGAATACCGGGGGAACTTGCTGCCCGTGGAGCTGGCGGTGTATGACAGTGACGGGCAGAAAGGCTTGTCTGTCCCTTCATCGCTGGAACAGGAAGCGGCAAAGGAGGCGATGGCGAACATCGGCGGCGGGTTGGGAACGAGCATCTCGTTCGCACGGAGCGCCGGACAGCAGGTAGCGATGGACATCACCCGTGGGCTGATGCAGGGCGGCAGCCAGTACCTTGCCAAGAAGTTCCGCACGGTAAAGGTGCACCTGAAAGCGGGGTATGAGCTGATGCTTTACGCCAAACAACAATAGATCGACAGATTATAAAACCATTAAAAAGAAAGGACAAATGAAAAAGATTTTTGGATGGGTCGCCCTGCTTATGGGCATGGTGACGGGTGCGAACGCACAAGTGAATGATACGATACAGCGGGCTGCGGGCAACGACCTGTATCAGGGGATTACACGGAAGCTACCCTACCGGCAGATGGTTACGCCCCACGGGGTGCAGGTGACGTTCGCCAAGACGGTGCATATCATCTTCCCCTCGGCGGTGCGGTACGTGGACTTGGGAAGCAATTGGATTATCGCCGGGAAAGCGGACGGTGCGGAGAACGTGATCCGGGTGAAGGCGACCACCGAGGGTTTTCCGGGGGAAACGAACTTTTCCGTTATCTGCGAGGACGGGAGCTTCTATTCGTTCAATGCCCGGTATGCGCATGAGCCGGAGATGCTGAACATCGAGATGAAGGATTTTTTGGAGAACGGGGACACGACGGACTTTTCGCATACCCGCATGAATATCTATTTCAGGGAACTGGCAGGCGAAAGCCCGCTCTTGGTGAAGCTGATCATGCAGAGCATCTACAAGGAGGACAGGCGGGAGATCCGGCACT
>PPYE01234943.1_pt1 | contig 11474 bp, 9 predicted proteins | sample 1559881 | NCBI WGS metagenome assembly PPYE01 (sample SAMN08240022, study PRJNA423297) | Human gut metagenome, whole genome shotgun sequencing project.
CTGATAGAAACAGAAGCCACTGGAGCACCTCAAAAACACCATCATACACTAAATCAGTAAGTTGGCAGCATCACCGGTTTTATCGGCATTAAACACTTTTGCCGCATGTTGCTGTGCAATGCATGGCGCGCCTTCGTGAATCAGCAGATCGCCCATCGCTACGTCGGCGTTGCACAAGTCGGCACGGAACAGCGCCTCACCAAAGTATTCCACAAACTGATTCCCCGCCGGATGGCGACGGAAAAATTCGCCGCCCTGATGACCAGGGCAATCAAACGCGCTGTTACCTTGATTGACATAATCGACCAGTGCGCGGAAGAAAGGTGGGCGCAGTTGAGTTTCATAATGGCTGGCAGCGGTTTCTAACTGGCGACCATAAAATTCTCGTCGCGATTCGCAATTCTCAAAGACACCCGAAATACGGGGCAAATACTCTGCGGGTACACGTTCTTGATTTTCAGTAGCAATAAATACCGGGATGCCATAACCCGTGGCATCGATTTCATCGAGTTTTCCGCATGTAACATCGTTGAGCGATAAAACTATTGCCGCCACATCGATATTACGACTTTCATTAATGTAGATACATTCTCGCTGCGTGGTAAAACAGTCCGGGCAAGAATCACTAACCGCAATTTTTAATTTTGACATTTTTCATCTCTTTATTTTAGGTAATAGCAGGTCCTCAATTTCTCGAATGAGAAATCGATCGTGCCGGAAAAAAGCAAAGTTACCCCGCTGATAAATAAATCAGGTAGATTGCTTTTTTCAGAATGCAGAAACCCTTACCAGTCAGGTGGCTGATAATACAAGGGTTAACAGAGAATGAGCACTGCGGAATACAGGCATATGCCTGTAATACAGAGAGTCAGGAAGACCTGTACGCTGAAGTGCCCTTAGTCGGTAGACTAACGGGCATTGAAGAAGTGAAAGTCGAAGCTATTGCGATGAGCAAACTTCATAATATGAGTTGTCCGCCTTATATGGGGCATAGTGCGGCTGTTATTTTCCATTTAATTTACCTTTCCTGATGTGAATGAAGGTGAAGATATTCTATCCAGGAAATACGGTTGAACTGTGAAGGTGATCAATAAAAAATGATCAATCTTAATTTATTTAATGATGAGCTTTTTACTCAGTAATATAAAATATTGAATTGTTATTTTTGTGTGTTGTTTAAGATAAAAAGCCGTATTTATTATTACGGCTTTAATTAATAAAAGGCAGGCTGTATTAAAATTAATATTCAAAGCATAAACCGATAGCCAATACCGGTTTCAGTAATGAAATGGCGTGGGCGGGCGGGATCCTGTTCCAGTTTTTGTCGCAGATGTCCCATATAAATACGCAAATAGTGACTGTGTTCGACCGCGTTTGGCCCTCACACCTGGTTAAGGAGCTGGCGCTGGGTGAGTACTTTTCCGGCATTGTTGAGCAGCACCGCCAGCAGGCGGAACTCAATTGGTGTGAGATGCACCTCTTCCTCACCCCGGTGAATCACGCGGGCGGCTAAATCGACGGTAACATCGGAAAATTTTACCAGCGGATCGGGCGCGGTGGTGGCAGAGTGGCGGCGTAATGCGACGCGCAGACGGGCCTGCAATTCGCCAATGCCAAACGGCTTACTCAGATAATCATCCGCTCCGGCATCCAGCGCGGCGATTTTGTCGCTCTCTTCGCTGCGTGCGGAAAGCACAATCACCGGCACCGCGCTCCACTGGCGCAGGTCGCGGATAAACTCAATCCCATCACCATCGGGCAGGCCGAGATCGAGAATAATCAAATCTGGCTTACGGGTTGCCGCTTCCAGCAAGCCGCGTTGCAGCGTTTCGGCCTCAAAGACGCGCATCCCGTCGCCCTCCAGCGCCGTGCGCAGAAAGCGACGAATAGCCTGTTCATCTTCAACAATCAGAACGTTTGTCACATATCCTCATGAAATTCTTCAAGTTCAGGGGCAGTTTGCTGGGGAAGTGTAACACGAAAACAGGCACCACCTTCCGGTCGGTTGAACGCGGTAATAGTGCCCCCGTGTACATCCACTATCGCCCGACAAATTGCCAGTCCAAGCCCTACCCCCGGTACTGCCGACTCTTTATTCCCGCGAGCAAACTTATCAAATATCGTCTGCTCCTGGCCTGGCGGAAGACCGGGGCCGTTATCCCAGACATCCAGTTGTAGATTTTCGCCCTCAACGTGGGCATCGATACCAATTTCGGCCTGCGCACCCGCATATTTCACCGCGTTCTCCAGCAGATTAATCAGCACCCGTTCAAAGAGTGGCCCGTCAACGTGGATTAAGGTCAGCGGTTCTGGCAGAGAAAGATTGATGGGCGACGATAAACCCGGTTCCAGCATTTGCAGCGCGCTGCCGACTACTTCTTCCAGCGTTAACCACTCTTTCTTCAAATTAAAGCCGCCGGACTGAATTCGCGCCATATCCAGTAGATTATTCACCAGTCGGGTAGTGTTCAGCACGTGCTGACGGATCTCGCTGGCCTGGCGGGCGTGGGGTGATCCTTCGCTTGCCAGATCGAGCGTTAAGATTTCTGCCTGACCAAACAGCACCGTAAGCGGCGTGCGTAAATCATGCGAAAGCGCCGCCAGCAGGGCGTTGCGGATCTGTTCACGTTCGCTTGCCATCCGCGCCTGTTCTTCGCTGGCGGTTAGCGTCAGCCGCTCAAGGGCATTGGCGACTAACAGCGTAAACGTCTCCAGCAGGCGCTGCTGTTCCGGGATCATCAACTGGCGCAGATTCCCCGGCTCCACCACCACCAGCCCGTAGGTTTTCTCGCCGCTTTTTAGCGGCAAAATCTGGTACGGTACACCGGGTAACGTGTCGGTGCCCGCGCCCGCAGGCAGGCCTTTATCAAAACTCCACTGCGCGATGGCATCGTCCCACGGCGTCATTCCTTGCGGATGTGTTAACGGCTGCAATTTACCGTTGTCATCGGGCAACAACACCTGACTGCGGGCATGAAACGTGGAGGCAATAAATTGTTCGCTGGTGGCAGCGATATCCTGCGGACTGCGGCCCACCGCCAGAGCTTTCGACATTTCATATAAGTGCCGTGTGCGTTGCTCGCGGTAACGGGCTACCCGCGCCTGATAACGCACGCCAGCAGTAAGGTTCCCGATCACCAGCCCGACGGTTAACATCACCGCGAAGGTCAGCAGATATTGCACATCAGAGACGGCGAGCGTGCCGCGTGGGGCGATAAAAAAGAGATCGAAACTCACTACATTAATGACGGTGGCAACCACTGAAGGCCAGCGTCCATAAAATAGCGCCACCACCACCACGCCAAGCAGATACAGCATCACCAGGTTGGCGGCATCAAACGCCATCAGCCACTGCATGGCAATTAAGGTGATAACGGCGCATAACGCGGCGGCAACCACGCATCCCTGAATTTGTACACGCCACTTGTCTTTAAAAGAGCGGTTATCCGGCGCGTTGTTAATCGTGCGGGCGGGTGGTTCATCAAGCGCGACCAGCACCTGATCGAGATCGGGGGCGATGCGCGCCAGTCGGTCAGCAAACGTTTCCCGACGCCACCAGCGGCGCGAGGCCGGGCGACCGAGAATAATCTTGCCGAGATTATGTTCACGGGCATAACGCACTACCGCTTTCTCTTCCGCTGGATCAGAAAGTGTTGCCGTCTCCGCGCCCAGTTCCTGCGCCAGACGTAAGGCGCTGAGAATTGCCCGACGTTTTTTTTCCGGTAAGCGGTGCAGGGCAGGGGTTTCAACATACACCGCGTGCCAGACGCTACCCAGCCGTGACGCCAGCCGCGCCGCTGCGCGGACCAGTTTTTCGCTGCCGGTGTTATGGCCGATGCATAAAAGGATCGCGTCGCGCGTGTGCCACACTTTCTCTTCGCCAGGATGCCCCCGCCAGGCGCGCATTTGCTCATCAACGCGATCGGCAGTACGGCGCAGTGCCAGTTCGCGCAGGGCGATCAGATTACCTTTGCGGAAAAAATGTTCAATGGCGCGCTCCGCCTGCCCGGCAATATAGACTTTGCCTTCTTTCAGCCGCTGGCGCAAGGGCGGCATCGAGATCAAACTCGCTGATATGCCGCCCACGGTACGCCTGGCGTTTTAACGGCAGAACAGCCAGCCCTTCCAGCATGGCGGCGGTATCTTTTCGCCCGTGGGTTTCTACCACGCCAACCACAATATCCAGCCCTTGCGCCCGCAGTCGCTGGGCTTCTGCCAGCATCGCCCAGGTCTTCCCGACGCCTGCACAGGCACCGAAGAAAACTTTCAGCTTCCCCCGATGCGGCGCGGCAGTTTGTTCCAGCAGACGATCGGGGTCGGGACGTAAGGGTTCGTTATTCATCAAGTTTATCCAGCGCCAGATTGAGTTCAACAATGTTGACAACCGGCTGGCCGATATATTTCACCAGCGGTTGTTGGCTGTATTTTGCGATCAGTTGCGTGAGCTGTTCAACGCTGAGATTACGCGCTTTCGCCACGCGTGGGATTTGCCAGGCCGCCGCTTGCGGGGTGATATTATTGTCCAGCCCGCTTGCCGATGCCGTCACCAGTTCAACCGGAACGCTCGCGCTGGCATCCGGGTTAGCGGCCCGTAATGCAGCAACGCGTGCGGCTATTAGTTTATCCAGCTCAGGGTTACTGACCGCCAGATTGCTCCCGCCAGAAGCCTGTGGATTATAGGGCATTTCTGCCGTTGCCGACGGGCGACCATGAAAATAGCCGTTGCCGGTAAAATTCTGCCCGATTAATGCCGAACCGCGCACCGTATCACCTTCACGAATCAACGAACCATTGGCCTGCCAGGGAAACCACCATTGCCCCAGTACGGTGGTCAGCAGCGGGTAAACGCCGCCAGTAATCAATAACAGAAAGATAAATGTTGATAATGCCGGACGTAATCCACTCATGGTAAACCTCACACCAGACCGCAAACGGTCAGCAGTAAATCAATGACTTTGATACCGATAAACGGCACCAGCAGCCCACCCAGACCGTAAATCCATAAGTTACGGCGCAACATGGCAGAAGCGGTAAGCGGTTTATAACTCACGCCTTTTAACGCCAGGGGAATCAAAAAGACGATAATCAAGGCGTTGAAAATCACCGCACTGAGGATTGCGGAGTCGGGCGAATGCAGGCACATGATGTTCAGCGCATTTAACTGCGGATACGTTGCCGCGAATGCCGCCGGAATAATGGCGAAGTATTTCGCCACATCGTTGGCAATGCTGAAGGTGGTCAGCGAGCCACGGGTCATCAGCATCTGTTTGCCAATGTGCACCACCTCGATCAACTTGGTCGGGTTAGAGTCGAGATCGACCATATTGCCCGCCTCTTTCGCCGCCTGGGTGCCGGAGTTCATCGCCACCGCGACATCTGCCTGCGCCAGCGCCGGAGCATCGTTGGTGCCGTCGCCGGTCATCGCTACCAAACGACCTTCCGCCTGATACTGACGGATCAATGCCAGCTTGGCCTCCGGTGTCGCTTCGGCGAGAAAATCATCGACACCCGCTTCCGCAGCAATCGCGGCGGCAGTCAGACGGTTATCGCCGGTAATCATCACCGTTTTAATGCCCATTTTGCGCAGCTGGGCGAAGCGCTCTTTAATACCGCCTTTGACGATATCTTTCAGCGCAATAACGCCCAGCACACGAGAACCTTCCACCACCACCAGCGGCGTGGCTCCCTGACGCGCAACCTGATCGACTTTTTGATCAACATCGGTAGGGAAGTGACCACCGTTAGCCTCAACATGGCGACGAATGGCATCGACAGAACCTTTACGGATCATGCGGTTGTCGATGTTGATCCCGCTCATCCGGCTTTGCGCAGTAAACGGTACAAAGGTGGCATGGAGCGACTGCACATCGCGCTCGCGCAGGTTAAAACGCTGCTTGGCGAGGATCACAATACTGCGGCCTTCCGGCGTTTCATCAGCCAGCGAAGCCAGTTGTGCGGCGTCAGCCAGCGTTTTTTCATCCACGCCCTGCGCGGGGATAAACTCCGACGCCTGACGGTTACCGAGTGTGATGGTGCCGGTTTTATCCAGTAGCAGAACGTCAACGTCACCTGCCGCTTCAACTGCACGTCCGCTGGTGGCAATCACATTCGCGCCTAGCATCCGGCTCATCCCGGCGACGCCGATCGCTGACAACAGGCCGCCAATAGTGGTTGGGATCAGACAGACCAGCAGCGCCACCAGTACCGTTACGCTGACTGCATTACCGCCCCACGCGGAAAACGGCCACAGCGTGGCGGTTGCCAGTAAAAAGACGATAGTCAGGGCAATCAGCAGAATGGTCAGGGCAATTTCGTTCGGCGTTTTGCGTCGCTGTGCGCCTTCCACCATCGCGATCATCCGATCCAGAAATGTCTCGCCGGGGTTAACGCTACACTCAATCACCAGCCAGTCAGAAAGAATACGCGTGCCGCCGGTGACGGAGGCAAAATCGCCGCCGGATTCACGGATCACCGGTGCCGATTCCCCGGTGATGGCGCTTTCATCGACCGATGCACCCCCTTCAATAACTTCACCATCGCAGGGGATAATATCGCCAGCTTCTACCAGTACGATATCGCCTTTACGAAGTTGGTCGGCAGGAACTTTGTCCGCCGCAGCGCCATATTTCGGCTCACGCAGCTTGCGGGCAAAGGCAGTTTTTTTCACCCCTTTCAGACTGTTGGCCTGCGCTTTACTGCGGCCTTCTGCCAGCGCCTCGGCGAAATTAGCGAACAGTACGGTGATCCACAGCCAACCGCTAATGGCCGCGCTAAACAGCGCATTGCCGGGCATCGCACCGCTTGCCATCGCGATGCTAATACAGGTGGTCAGCAGACTGCCGATCCAGACGATAAACATCACCGGATTGCGCCATTGCGCCTGCGGGTTTAATTTTTTCACCGCTTCTTTCAGCGCCTGAACGACAAGTGTTGGTTCGAATAGCGCCAGTTGTTTACGACTCATATTCAGTGCTCACTCAATATCATCAGGAGAGATATTCCGCCACCGGACCAAGCGCCAGGGCAGGGATAAAGGTCAGTGCGCCAACCAGCAACACGGTGCCGATTAACAGGCCAACAAACAGCGGGCCGTGCGTTGGCAGCGTGCCGGAGCTGGCGGCTTGGCTCTTTTTACTCACCAGCGAACCGGCAATTGCCATCACCGGGATAATCACCCCGAAGCGACCGACAAACATGCAGAACGCCAGTAAACAGTTCCAGAACGGAGAGTTGGCGCTTAATCCGGCAAAGGCGCTGCCGTTGTTGTTAGCGGCGGATGACACGGCGTACAGCACTTCGCTAAAACCATGCGGGCCAGGGTTGAGCATGGCGCTACGTCCGGCGTCGGTCATCATCGCCAACGCCGCGCCCATCAGCACCAGCGTCGGGGTAACCAGAATTGCCAGTGCAGTCAGTTTCATCTCGCGTACGTCGATTTTTTTACCCAGATATTCCGGTGTACGACCAATCATCAGCCCGGCAATAAACACCGCCAGCAGGACAAACAGCATCATGCCGTAAAGACCAGAACCGACACCGCCGAACACCACTTCACCAATTTGCATCAGCCACATCGGCACCATGCCACCGAGAGCGGTAAACGAATCATGCATCGCAATCACCGCGCCACAGGAAGCCGCCGTCGTCACGACCGCAAACAGGCTACTGACCAGCACGCCGAAACGGCTCTCTTTACCTTCCATATTGATGCTGCTGTCCGTGCCCAGTGCCAGCAGATGAGGATTACCCTGAACTTCTGCCCACATCACCACGCCTACGCAGATGACAAAAATCACTGACATCGCCCACAGCAACATGCGCCCCTGGCGGCGATCGCCCGTCACTTCACCAAAGGCAAAGCACAGCGCCGTTGGGATCAAGAAGATCGCCAGCATCTGCACGAAGTTGGTCAGTGCGGTTGGGTTTTCAAACGGATGCGACGAGTTGGCATTAAAGAAGCCACCGCCGTTAGTACCGAGCATCTTGATCGCTTCCTGAGAAGCTACAGGCCCCATGGGTAACAGCTGTTGCGCTCCTTCAACGGTATTCACAGCCTGATAAGGCAGAAAGTTTTGCAGCGCACCTTGTTGAATAAAAAACAGTGCAATCAACAACGCCACAGGGACTAGCACCCATAACGTGATGCGTAGCAGATCGACCCAGGCATTCCCGAGCATGCTCATGCTCTGGCGGGTAAACGCACGGATGAGGGCAAAAATCACCGCAATCCCGCTGGCGGCAGAAAGAAAGTTTTGCACCGTTAAGCCCGCCATCTGGCTGAAATAGCTCAACGTGGTTTCACCGCTATAAGATTGCCAGTTGGTATTGGTGACAAAGCTGACGGCGGTATTCAGCGCCAGATCCCACGACAGCCCTGGCAACTGCTGTGGATTAAGCGGCAGATAGTGCTGACCGAGCAACATAAAAAACAGCACCGCCAGCCCCAGCATGTTCAGGCCGAGAATGGCACAAAGATATTGCTTCCAGTTCATCTCACGGTCAGAGACGCCAAGTGCGCGAAAAAGTACGCGCTCAACGCCCGTTGTACCGGGAAGAGGAATGTCATTAATCAGCCGCGCCAGCCCGCTGCCTAAAGGACGCGCCAGCACCATTAACACCAGTAAAAACGTGGCGATCAGTAAGAACCCTTGCGCAGCCATCAGAACGCCTCCGCATTGATCAGGGCATAAACCAGATAACCCAGTAATAAAAACACCAGCAATACGCCGGTTATCACGCCTGCACTCACAGTGCACCTCCAGTGGCCTAAAAGTGATACCGGAAGGGTAGAATTCTGGCTGCAAAGATTTCGCAAAAATCTGCGGGCGGGGTGTAAAAAAAGTATAAAAATGGCAAAAGCCATGATTTAACTAATGTTTAGTATTAATTTAACTTTTGTGTAACTTAATTACAGGATGAATGTAAATAAACCATCAATAAGCAAAAATAAGTGGTCGGATGAGTAGTAAAATTACACAAAAGGCGGTACTATTTTCATCAGATAAACAAATTCATTTTTCCGGTGCCATTCACCGGGTAGATACAAAAGGGGGAGAAAAGTATGGAACTCTACAGAGAATATCCTGCATGGCTTATCTTTTTACGCCGTACTTATGCGGTTGCAGCGGGCGTTCTGGCGCTGCCTTTCATGCTTTTCTGGAAAGACCGCGCCCGCTTTTACAGCTACCTGCATCGCGTCTGGTCGAAAACCAGCGATAAACCGGTGTGGATGGATCAGGCCGAAAAGGCAACTGGTGATTTTTATTGATTGCTGAGTTTTGAATACATTGAAAACCGCCAGCGGAAACGCTGGCGGTTTTTTGTATCAGGAAGATGTTCAGAGGAATATTTAGACATCGTTATACCAATCGAAACATATATTCATGAAATATATATAAATATTTTCCTAATTGTTCTTATCTGACAGATATCTCACTTAAGGCTTTCTTATAAATCTGTAGGGTTTCGCCTGTCAGCAGACAAATAACCCGATAAAACAAGGATGAGCAGATGAGCGGAAAACCGGCGGCGCGTCAGGGCGACATGACGCAGTATGGCGGTAGCATTGTCCAGGGTTCAGCCGGGGTACGCATCGGTGCCCCCACCGGCGTGGCCTGTTCGGTGTGCCCCGGCGGGGTGACGTCCGGCCATCCGGTCAATCCGCTGCTCGGTGCAAAGGTCCTTCCCGGTGAAACCGACATCGCCCTGCCCGGCCCGCTGCCGTTCATTCTCTCCCGCACCTACAGCAGTTACCGGACAAAAACGCCCGCGCCGGTGGGGAGCCTCGGCCCCGGCTGGAAAATGCCTGGTGGCTGCTCGGCTGGTGTGAGCGGGTGCCGGAAGCGGATGAGGTGCTGCCTGCGCCGCTGCCGCCGTACCGGGTACTGACCGGGCTGGTGGACCGCTTCGGGCGCACACAGACGTTCCACCGCGAAGCCGCCGGTGAATTCAGCGGCGAAATCACCGGCGTGACGGATGGTGCCTGGCGTCACTTCCGGCTGGTACTGACCACGCAGGCGCAGCGGGCAGAAGAAGCCCGGCAGCAGGCCATTTCCGGCGGGACGGAACCGTCCGCTTTTCCTGATACCCTGCCGGGTTACACCGAATATGGCCGGGACAACGGCATCCGTCTGTCTGCCGTGTGGCTGACGCACGACCCGGAATACCCGGAGAATTTACCTGCCGCGCCGCTGGTGCGCTATGGCTGGACGCCACGCGGCGAACTGGCGGTGGTGTATGACCGTAGTGGCAAACAGGTGCGCAGCTTTACTTACGATGATAAATACCGGGGCCGGATGGTGGCGCACCGTCACACGGGCCGGCCGGAAATCCGTTACCGTTACGACAGCGACGGGCGGGTGACAGAACAGCTAAACCCGGCAGGCTTAAGCTACACGTATCAGTATGAGAAAGACCGCATCACCATCACCGACAGCCTGGACCGCCGTGAAGTGCTGCACACGCAGGGCGAAGCCGGGCTGAAGCGGGTGGTGAAAAAGGAACACGCGGACGGCAGCGTCACGCAGAGTCAGTTTGACGCCGTGGGCAGGCTCAGGGCACAGACGGATGCCGCAGGCAGGACAACAGAGTACAGCCCGGATGTGGTGACGGGCCTCATCACGCGCATAACCACGCCGGATGGCAGGGCATCGGCGTTTTACTATAACCACCACAACCAGTTAACGTCAGCCACCGGGCCTGACGGGCTGGAATTGCGCCGGGAATATGATGAATTGGGCCGTCTGATTCAGGAAACTGCCCCTGACGGCGATATCACCCGCTACCGTTATGATAATCCACACAGTGACTTACCCTGCGCAACGGAAGATGCCACCGGCAGCCGGAAAACCATGACGTGGAGCCGTTACGGTCAGTTGCTGAGCTTCACCGACTGTTCCGGTTATGTAACCCGTTATGACCATGACCGCTTCGGGCAGATGACGGCGGTGCACCGCGAGGAAGGGCTGAGTCAGTACCGCGCATACGACAGCCGTGGACAGTTAATTGCCGTGAAAGACACGCAGGGCCATGAAACGCGGTATGAATACAACATCGCCGGTGACCTGACCGCCGTCATTGCCCCGGACGGCAGCAGAAACGGGACACAGTACGATGCGTGGGGAAAGGCCGTCCGTACCACGCAGGGCGGGCTGACGCGCAGTATGGAATACGATGCTGCCGGACGGGTCATCCGCCTGACCAGTGAAAACGGCAGCCACACCACCTTCCGTTACGATGTACTTGACCGGCTGATACAGGAAACCGGCTTTGACGGCCGCACACAGCGTTATCACCACGACCTGACCGGCAAACTTATCCGCAGCGAGGATGAGGGTCTGGTCACCCACTGGCACTATGACGAAGCAGACCGCCTCACGCACCGCACCGTGAAGGGTGAAACCGCAGAGCGGTGGCAGTATGACGAACGTGGCTGGCTGACAGACATCAGCCATATCAGCGAAGGGCACCGGGTG
>PPYE01321205.1_pt1 | contig 11474 bp, 9 predicted proteins | sample 1559881 | NCBI WGS metagenome assembly PPYE01 (sample SAMN08240022, study PRJNA423297) | Human gut metagenome, whole genome shotgun sequencing project.
GCTGTCGAATTTAGTGTCCGCTACGTGCGAATCTGAACGAGAGTGGGTCCAAGGGAAACAATCTATTTTTTATATATTTCCACAAATTTTATTTATTCATAAGTTTTTATTTATTAGGGATCAATACAATATCTTCCCCAGCTTTTCTTCTCTGATATAACTCAGCAGTTGCTGTAAGTAATACATCAGAAGAAGAGTTTAAGCAAGTTTCAACAGAATCCTGTACTACTCCAATGATGAATCCAACACCAACAACCTGCATGGCAACATCATTTGAGATACCAAATAAAGAACATGCAAGAGGGATCAACAGCAGGGATCCACCAGCAACACCAGAAGCACCACATGCAGAAACAGCAGCTAAGACACTTAAGATGATCGCTGTAGGAATATCAACAGAGATACCCATTGTATGAGCAGCTGCAAGAGACATAACTGTGATCGTGATCGCAGCACCATCCATGTTGATCGTAGAACCAAGAGGGATAGATACAGAATAGTTATCTTCATTTAATCCCAGTTTTTCGCAAAGAGCCATGTTCATAGGAATGTTTGCAGCAGAACTTCTTGTAAAGAATGCTGTTAAACCACTTTCTTTTAAGCATTTTAAGATCAGTGGATATGGGTTTCTGCGAAGCATACTAAATACGATGATTGGGTTTGTTACAAATACAGTAAATAACATACATCCAACTAATAGGGCAAGAAGTTTACCATAATCAGTAAAGATGCTTAATCCGTTTGTAGATACAGTGTTATATACAAGTCCAAGAATACCAAATGGAGCACAGTTGATGATCCAGTGTACAGCTTTTGTAACTGCAGCAGAGATATCATGAAGAGCTTTTTTAGTTCCAGGAGTTGCAGCTTTTAATGCAAGTCCAAAAACAACAGCCCATGCAAGGATACCGATGTAGTTTGCCTTTACAAGGGAATCAACAGGGTTTGATACGATATTCATTAATAAGTTCTTTAATACTTCTAACACACCCGTTGGAGGAGCGGCTTCAGATGTAGCAGCTTTTCCAAGACGTAATGTGATTGGGAAGAGAAAACTTCCACATACTGCGACAACAGCACCAATAAAAGTTGTTAGCATATAAAGGATGATAACAATACGCATATTTTTTGCACCGTTGCTCTTAGAATTTGCTAAAGAAGCAATGACAAGTACAAATACAAGGATTGGGGCTACAGCACGAAGAGCACCAACAAATAAATCTCCAAGTAGAGCAAGCCCTGTTGCTTTTGGAGCAGCTACACCAAGAATAGCACCGATGATCAGACCGATTAAGATTCTTACGATCAGACTTAAGCTATTCCACTTTTGTAATAAGTTTTTCATTTTAAAAATTCCTTCTTTCATTATTTTTTTATTTTTAAGTGATATTTTGATACTTACATCATATTTTCTTAAAAATAAAGAATCAATCTCATCTATTATATTTACTTTTGTTCCTTAAGTCAATACAAAATGTCTTTTTTACAGAAATGAATGTCTTTCTAGTGCGGACACGCAAAAATCTTTTCACAATGAAATATTGACACTTTACGCATTTGATTTTACAATAAAATATAAAAGTATAGATCATAAGAGAAGACGTACAAAGTCTATACGGAAAGCGGAAAAGGAGAAAATAATGAAACAGGTAATATTAACAGGAGACAGACCAACGGGACGACTGCATGTTGGACATTATGTAGGATCTTTAAAAGAACGAGTGAGACTGCAGAATTCTGGTAAATTCGACGAAATTTATATCATGATCGCTGATGCCCAGGCATTAACAGATAATGCAGAACATCCAGAGAAAGTAAGACAGAACATTATGCAGGTAGCACTTGATTATCTTGCATGTGGGTTAGATCCAGAGAAAGTCAATATCTTTATTCAGTCTATGGTACCAGAACTTACAGAACTGTCTTTCTACTATATGAACTTAGTTACAGTTGCAAGAGTGCAGCGTAACCCAACAGTAAAAGCAGAGATCAAACAGAAGAATTTTGAAGCAAGCATTCCAGTTGGATTTTTCACATATCCGATCAGTCAGGCAGCAGATATCACTGCATTTAGAGCAACGGTCGTACCAGCAGGAGAAGATCAGATGCCAATGGTAGAGCAGTGCAAAGAGATCGTACACAAGTTTAACTCTGTATATGGAGAGACATTAACAGACCCACAGATCGTACTGCCAGACAATCAGGCATGTTTAAGACTTCCAGGAATCGACGGAAAAGCGAAGATGAGTAAATCTCTTGGAAACTGTATTTACTTATCTGATGAACCACAGGATATCAAGAAGAAAGTAATGTCCATGTTTACAGATCCAAATCATTTAAGGGTTGAAGATCCAGGACAGGTAGAAGGTAATCCAGTATTTATCTACTTAGATGCGTTCTGTAAACCAGAATACTTTGAAGAATTCTGGCCAGAATACAATAACTTAGATGAATTAAAAGCCCATTATCAGCGTGGAGGACTTGGAGATGTCAAAGTGAAGAAGTTCTTAAACAAAGTGCTTCAGGCAGAATTAGAACCAATCCGCGAGAGAAGAAAGATGTGGGAAGCAAAACTTCCAGAAGTTGCAGAGATTCTTCAGCAGGGAACAAAAGCCGCAAGAGCAAAAGCACAGGAAACAATGAAAGATGTGCGTCATGCGATGAGAATTGATTATTTTAATGAAGAAGGATTATTTTAATTTTGGATCATATATTTTTAAAGTAAAGCATGACAAAAGGGTCTGCATATCCGTAGGATAGGCAGGCCCTTTTTTAACTTTATATCATAGGAAATTCCGATGAAATACCACGATAAAATTAAAATACAAAAGAACAAGAAAAGGAGGTAGCAGCTTATAAAGAACAGGATGAAGATGTATTAAGTTATGCTTTATTCCATCAGGTTGCTACAGAGTATTTTAAATATCGCGATGCACAGGAAAAGAAAGTTGATGTTACAGAAGGAAATGAAGAAGCATACCCTGTATAAAATATAGTTTGATAAACTGAAGTTATTGATAGAATATTTAAAAATGGTTATCTGTCTGCGACGCGCTCTCGCTCGACTCACACGTAGCTGTACTAAGCTCCTGAATGGTCTTTACGACCATCCACTCGCTAAGTGCAGACGTGTTCCTACGGTCGCCGACAGATAACCATTTTTATAATATTCAATAAATTCAGTGATCGAAACCACTAGTGGGTATGTATGTTGAAGGTTAAAGCCTAACAATAAAAAGACCGCTCACAAATCTTGTGAGCGGTTGCTTTTCTGAAAAGAGAGGATTAAAAAATATATATGAAAAACTATGTCTTAAGTATATCAAAATCTCATCTTCATTCAATATACAAAGTATGAACAATTCTAAAGAAAGTATAAACAGTTCTAAAATATTTGGGAGTAAGTCTCTAGTTTAGTCTAATTTTATTATTATATTTTTTATGGTATAATATCTTTCATACAAAAAGGAAAACGAGGGAATTATGATGAGAATAAATATTGCAATATGTGATGATGAACAGAAATCTTTACAGATGATTCAGAAAGAATTATATCATATAGCTGACAAGTTAAAGATTGAAATTGAAACTTACGCTTATAAAGAGGGAAAGAAAGTATTAGATTTAATTTACAATGAAAAAGAAGATTTTGATGTTTTATTCCTAGACATTGATATGCCAGATGTTTCAGGACTTGAGGTTGCAAAAAAATTAAGACAGAAACATTTAGATATCATATTAATTTTTATTTCAGCACATGAACAGTATGTGTTTGAATCGATTGAATATAATCCATTTCGATATATTCGAAAAAACAGAATCGAAAAAGAATTAATGCCATGTTTGAAGGCAGCATACCAAAGACTTGAGGAAATGCAGGATTCTTATATGATTGTGAAAACAGGAGAAGCGGAAGTTCGAGTGAAGCATTCAGATATTATGTATTTTGAGACAAGTGCAAGAAAGATAGGAATCCATTTAAAGAATGGAGAGGTATTATTTGTACGAAAAACAATCAAAGAATTATATGAGGAATTAAATGATGAGCATTTTATCAAAATACATAGTGGATGTGTTGCAAACGCTAAATATATTGGGAAATACTCGAATCATGATATTACATTAGATAATGGCGAGCATCTGATCGTAAGCAGAACCAGAATAAAAAGTGTGAAAATAGCATTAATGAATTATTGGGGTAATCAGGTATGACGACATTTTTTTGGATTATAGAATACATCGCAAGTTTCATTGAAATTTTCATGTGTTGTGTTTTTTGTGGGGCTTTTCTAGTAAAAGAGGAATTTGGTGATCGAAAATATCTGGCATTTGCAGGGGCGGCACTTAGTGCATTGTTAATCACAGGATTAAATAAAATAGAGATATTTTCAGTTTTTAATTCTATATTCGTTTTATTTGTAATTATTTTGTTTCAGCTATTTTTATATAAAGCGAAAATAGGATTATGTATTGTACTTCCATTGATTTATGCAGTAATTTTAGCTGCCATTGATTTTGCGGTTTCATATTTTACAGCATTGATCTTACAAGTAGATGCAAACTATTTATTGAATCATCAAAATTTTTCAAGAGTTTTGTGTATCTTGCTGTCAAAATTCTTGTTGATATTAATAGTAGTTATACTGCGTAGGTTATTGGGAAAATCAATAACATTTGTAAAAAAGTATATAGTCATTATGTGTATGTACTCTGCTTTTCTATTAGTTTCACTTTTTATTATGGTGGGATTAAATATAAAGAATAGAAGTCCTGAAACAGAACTGTTTCTTGTGTTATTTTTTATTATTTCTATATTGATTGAACTTTTGGTGCTTTACTTTATCATGAAAGCAGGAGAAAGTTATGAGCAACAGCGAAAAAATGAATTAATCAAAATGAAAAATACAATGCTTCAAAAATCGTTAGATGAAACAGAGCAGGCATTTCAATTATGGCGAAGAAGTGTCCATGATTATAAAAATCATGTCATAGCATTACGACAACTTGCAGCAGATGAAAATATGGAAGGCATAAAAGAATACCTGAATTGTGAAAATGAATTAATTCAGAAAAAGATGTTTTACATAAAAACAGGAAATTCTGTTGTGGATGCAATTGTTAATACAAAACAAAGGTTGTCAGAGGAAAAAGGTATCACATTTATAGTAAATGCAGCAATTCCAAAGAAGTGTTGTGTAAGAGAAATAGATATGTCAAATATATTAGGGAATTTGATTGATAATGCCATGGAAGCAAGCCAAGGGGAAGAAGAACCATATATTGATCTGACAATCCGACAGGAGAAAACATTTCTTGTAATTAAGATCATCAATCAATATAGCAGAGATTTTTCTGAAAATTTAAAGACAACAAAGAAGAAGCAGGAGTTTCATGGAATAGGCATCAGAAGTGTAAAAAGCATTGTTACAAAATATGAAGGAGAGTTTTCGATTGATAAAAAAGGCACCGAGGTGGTTGTCAAAATATTGATTCCAAATTAAATAAAGGATATGAGTAAAATGTCGGCTAGATACCGGCATTTTTATTTTGTGCAAAATAATTTAGCGTTTTATGAAATAAAGATACAAAATAAACACAAAAACATACAAAATAAACAACATTTTATTTTAAATACAATTTACATGATAATATTTAATTGCGCAGTGGATAAGGCCTTAAAAAGTGCAAAAATGAAAATGGAATTCCATAAATAGTATTAGAGAAAAGGGGGAGAGAAAAGAGGTAATGAATATTATTGAATACGAATAAAAAATTAGCAGCTTTTTCTACTCATGAAGCATGTGGAAAAACGAATGTTGTAAAATACAAAGCCGAAATATTTTAAAATAATTTCAAAGTGGGGGCATATAGGGAGTGCTCCCACTTTGTATAAAAAGGAGCATATATGAAACGAATCGGGTGTATATTATTGATTTCAACAATTATATTAACAGGTTGTAAAATAGGAAATAAAAATAAGAATGATAAAGAAAATAAAACAGCCGTAGAAAATAGATTTGAGAAAAAAAATGAAAATATTGAAAATGTAAAAAAAGAGTCTAGCGGACAGATTTCTTTTGGATATCTTAATGAGAAGAAAGATGTCTATGAGTACAATGGAAAAGATGTAGAAATACCATTTTATCTGGAAAATCAGGGAAATAAAAATGAAAGTGTAGCAACGATAGGATTGTTATTGTTCGTTGATGGAAATATACAGGATTATAGAATAGAAGCAAATGGCAAAATACAAACAATGCAAAAAATCACATTAAAACCAAAAGAAAGAAAAGAGTTTAAACTGATATTTAAGCCAGTATCAGGTAAAAAAGGAGACAAAGTTGGAGTGATTCCAGCAACGATATGGAATCCAGACAGTTTACCAAATGAAAAAAATCCAAGTTGGGGAAATAATCAACAGTTAAGTGCGAACGTTCCATTAGAAATTAAAATGAAAAGTAATGGAACGAATCAATTAAAGGCAACGAAGAAACATGTAAAAGTAAGTGATATACCAGAAGAAATTTTAAACGATTGGAAAAATACATATGTAAGTGATGAATATGATTCTTTAGATTCCTCTGTAAACTTTGAGATGGAATCAAGTGTCAAAGACAAACAGATTTTATATGCAAAAGATAGAAAGGTTCCAATCACTTTGAAATTGTATGGTGGAGCAAGTGTGAATGAGAAGATTACAATTTTTATCAATAATAAACCAGTAAAAATTGATAAAAAAGATTATATAAAAGTGAAAACTCAAAAAGGGAAAATGATCACAGTTACTGCAAATTTAGATCTTTCAGGATATGACCGGATCAATTCAATTTATGCAATTGTTATGACGAGCGGAGGAGATTATAAAATACAGGATATTTCTAAAACGGACAGTTTACTCTTGATCAATAAGTAAATAGATAAGTAGAGGTAGGAATCAATGAAGAAAATAATTGTTTGTATGATCTGCATTTGTATTGCACTGGCAGGGTGCGGGAAAGAAAAAAGTGTAGTGAAAGAAAAGAAACAAAAAGAAGTTTTACGCTTAACAACAAAAGAAAAAGAATTGGTTTTGAAAAATCTGATGAATTATAAAGTTGTGAATAAATATAAACTAGGTAAAAAACAGTGTACAGGTTCTATCATAGAACTTGATCAAGGATATTGCGTACAAATTTATGAAGCAAACAGGGAATTGAAAAATCAAGTAATTCAGGGTGCTGTGGTAGAAGATACACCAGATGAAAGTGAAATTGTAAAGGCTTCTATAAAACTCTTTGATAAAAAGCTCAAAGAAACAGATACCGTTGATATTACTAGATTGGCAAAAGAAAGAAAAGATGAAGATCTTTTAATGACCAGTTTTACAGTAAGTCCAGATGGTACGAAGATTGCATGGAATACTGGAGAAAACATCTTGTGTTATAACAGAGAAACAAAGAAATTTACAAAATACAACCAGATTACGAAGAAAGATATTATAGCAGAAAATATTATATTTGCAGGAAATGATAAGTTAGCATTTTATGGAACGAAGGGAGAAAGTGAAGAAGATACTTGTTATGGATATTTCGATTTAAAGAATAAAAAAATACATACATTTATTGAGAAAAAATATGAAGCTTTTTCTTTAAATGTAGATAAGAGATATATTTGGAGCAATGATGGAGAAAATCCAAATACGAAAACAGCAAGTGGAAAAGTACCAGTCATAGATACCAAGACAGGGAAAAATCATTTGGTTCATCTTGATGGTATTGAGAGTGCAAAAGCAAGGATCACAGAAGATGGAAAATATATGATTGCAGCCAGTCAGACAGATGAAAAAAGTTTCCGTGTAAGGCAATATGATATTAAAAATGAAAAGGTTTTGAAGGAAAAGAAATACGATTTTCATAAATCCGTTCATGTCAATGACATTATTTCCATCAATAACGGAAAATCATATGGAATTATTTATAGTACGGATCAAGGAGATAAATTAGAAGAGTTTGAATTGCGATAATCATTGGAGAAAATTATGAAATTATTGTTAGATCATGTAAGTAAAAAATATGGGAACAAATATGCACTAAAAGATTTGAATATAGAATTTAGCGATGGTGTTTATGGCATTTTAGGAGCAAATGGTGCTGGAAAAACGACTTTGATCAGTATCATTACAGGAATTCTGCAGCAAACATCTGGACAGGTAAAACTTGATGGCAGTGATATAAAAGATATGGGAACAAAATATCTGGATAAAATAGGATATCTTCCACAATATCCGCAGTTTTATCCAAACTTTCGGGTTAAAGAATTTCTTATGTATATGTGTAGTATCAAAGACATTCCACAGAAGAAAGCAAAAGAAATCTTGCCAGAGATTATGGAAGAAGTAAATCTTTGTGATCACATGAATAAGAAAATCAAAGAACTATCCGGAGGAATGAGACAAAGACTTGGAATTGCGCAGGCAATCTTAAATGATCCCAAAATTTTGATTTTAGATGAGCCAACTGCAGGACTTGATCCGGGAGAGCGAATCAGATTCCGAAATATTATCTCTAATATAGCCAAAAACAGAATGGTGCTTATTTCTACACATATCGTATCAGATATAGAATATATTGCAAATCAGGTTGTGATTCTACAAGAGGGAAAACTGAACAGGATGGGTACCGTAGAAGGACTGTGCAATGATATTCAGGGAAGTGTCTGGAAAGTCAATGTAGATGAAATGACTGCAGAAGAATTGATGAAAAATTATTTGACATCCAATATAAAAAGAGTTGATGAAAATGTACTTATGCGGATCATTAGCAAGAACAAACCGATAAAAAATGCCAGAATGTCAGAACCGCAGTTAGAAGATGTGTTTTTAACAGTATTTTGTGAGCAGGCAGGGATATAATATGAAAATTGTATTATTTGAATTTCGGAAAAATATTTTAAGAAAAACGATCATCATACCAATGGTCATTTTGCTGATCGTGAATGTAATGGTAATTTATGCACAGTACCGATTTCAAAATGATCCATTTTCCAGTGAGGTTAATCGGTATCATTCATCTGCTAGAGAATGGGAGTATTATAAAGAATTACATGCACAATTTGACGGTGAAATAACGGAAGAAAAACAGGATAAGATCATTAAACTCTATGATAATTTGAAAGAAAAAATAGACAATGCTGACTATCAAAAAGGATATACAAAGAGTGCAGGGACGGGATATATTTTTGGCGATTATTCGCTGATTGAAACAAATTTTTATCAACCGATCAAAAATTTAGTTTCCTATGCTGAGAAAAATAAGAAACTGGTAGATCAGGCAAAAGAAAATATAAAGTTTTATAAAAAAGCAGACAATCGATATGAACTTAAGAAGAATCAACATATTGTAAAGAAATATCAAGATAGAGTGATCTATGATTTTTATGATACAACAGGATTTCAGAAACTGCTTGATTATAATTTTTCAGATGTGATTCTCATGATTTTTTTGTTTTTATGTGCTTTGCCATTATTTTATCAAGAACAAATCTATGGGATGGAAGATATGATTCTGGCGACCAAAAAAGGCAGAAAAACATATGTTGCAGGGAAGTATATTTCAGTGATAGCAGTAATTATAATGTGTACGGTAGTGATTGCGTGTGTGAATTATATTGTATTTTACATAACTTACGGGCTGAAAGGATCTCAAATGCCCATATATGCATTAGAAGAATTCCAATATTCACCATATAATTTGACATTACTGCAGGCATATTTTGCTATACAGGGACTAAAATGTATGGCTCTCATTGTTGTAAGCACATTGATGTGTCTGATATCCAATATGACAAAAAACACAATGATGTTGTTTATCATATTTATTGGAGTGACTGTATTTGGATTATATTGTAGTGGATATATTTGTAGCGACAATGTACAAAAAGTAGTGATTGCAATTGCTAGTCCATTTTCATTGTTCAAAGGTTTTAATATTTTTAAATCACTGTATGAATTAGATTTGTTTGGTAACTTTGAATTAAGGATTAATGTTTGTATTGTAATACAGGTGATATTTGAAATGTTACTGATTTGTATTTCTTACTACAAATATAAACATTCTAACAGCAGAAAGGAAAGCTTCAGGTAGGAAACATGTTGATGCAAGAAAGTTATAAATCATTTATAAAACAGAAAATATGGATATTCATTATGATTCTGCTGGTTATAAGAATGGTATCCGTTTGCATAACTGGATATGATTCTCATTATATGATCGATGAAAATGAAAAGTACTATAATGAATATCTGAAAAAATACGAGGGAAAGATCACAGATGCAAAACAAAAACAGATAGAGAAAGAATATAAAAAGATAAATTCATCTAGTAATGAATTATTAGCATCTGAACAGAAAAATAAAGCATTTCAGGTGATTTATGACCAGTTTACATATGAGAAAGAAAAAGGCAGTGGATATATTTTAGAGACTAGAGGATGGCAAAGTATTTTAGAACATGATAGTTTAGATTTTTCCTTAATTATCTGTATTATCATTGTTATGACAGCACTTTGGGGAAAAGAATATGAAACACAAATGGACATGATGTTAAGGTCTTGTAAAAAAGGAAAATATCAGACTCCGTTTGCTAAAGTAGTGTTAGGAGGTATTCTTTCGGTCGTATTATCGGCAATATTTCAACTCATTCAGATGATATACCTGGCAGGAAGCGTAGGATTTTCCCACGGGAATTATTCAATCCAAAGTTTGAAATTCTTTCAAAATTCTTCCTATCATATAACACTCAGATCTGCTGTAGTCACGATATTTATCATGAGACTGATTGGGGCAGTTCTGCTTTCTTTTATGATAATGTTAATAAACATATGGATCAAAAGAAAAACAATTAGCATGATCATAAGTATGGCAGTAATTGTACTGACATCGATCATCTTTCGAAGTGGCTCTATGATTTATGAGTTACCTTTACCATTAGGACCATTAAAAGCAGCAGGATATTTATGGCCATCTCAATTTGACGGTCAGTATGTTGGAAGCAAATTGGCCAAAGTCTGTACATTCAAAGAAATATCTCATGGAAGTTTTATAGCAGTCAATGCTATGTGTTTGGGTGAAATAATAATATTAGGTGTTTTATGTGTTATCTTTTTTTCAAAATGGAGAATAAAGAAAATTCATATTTATAAAAAGATGATAGGAATCATAACATTATGTTTCATTGCATCAACTTTATTTGCTACAGGATGCAGCAAAAGTACGAATCATAGGGAAGTTAGAGTATCTATAAGCAAAGAAGATACGCAGGAAAAGGCAATATGGAATGGAAAAACGATCGAAATAGATGAGGATAATAACAATATTATATATACAAATGAAAGCGGAAAAAAGGAAAATCTTATCAGAGATGTATTTCCATCAAAATTAACAATTCAAAAGATATTTATATATGGAAATGAGTGTTACTATCTTTCTGAAAATGATG
>PPYE01158501.1_pt1 | contig 11473 bp, 10 predicted proteins | sample 1559881 | NCBI WGS metagenome assembly PPYE01 (sample SAMN08240022, study PRJNA423297) | Human gut metagenome, whole genome shotgun sequencing project.
CATGGTGGTCATGGTGATCGTGGGAATCCTCCATCAGATCCTCCATTCCTGTCCTGTGCTCCAGGGCACGGTGGATTGATTCCTCGCCCAGCTGCTCCCATGGAGTCGTGATAATGGCCGCCTCTTTATTCTCTTCCCGGAGAAGCGCTACACATTCCTCGATCTTATCGCCGCTCATTTCCTGGGTTCGGCTGATAACGATGGTGGAGGCACTTGCCACCTGGTCTTTGTAAAATTCACCAAAGTTTTTCATATACATTTTTGCCTTTTTCCCATCGACAACCGTAATCCTTCCTTCGATCTCGATCGGTGCATCCGTTTTCACATCCTCCACCGCACGAACGATATCAGAAAGCTTGCCGACTCCCGACGGCTCGATGAGAACGCGGTCCGGATGGTACTCATCCAGCACCTTTTTCAGCGCCACACTGAAGTCTCCCACCAGCGTACAGCAAATGCAGCCAGAATTCATTTCCGTGATTTCGATTCCGGCGTCTTTCAGGAATCCGCCATCAATACCAATCTCACCAAACTCATTTTCGATCAGCACCAGCTTCTGCCCCGCAAATACCTGATCGATCATCTGCTTGATAAATGTGGTCTTCCCCGCTCCCAGAAAGCCCGAGATAATGTCTACCTTTGTCATCTTTATCTGCCTCTTTTCTAAAATAAAATCAATAATTGTCTCCATACTATTTCTTCTTGGCTCCGCTGTTTATCTTATCACAAATCCCCACATAACGCAAAAGGGGACGTACACTTTTTGCAAAAGTGTACGTCCCCTTTTCGCCTTCGTCTTACAATATTCCGCCTACTGCAAGGAACAGTGGTGCGAATACCAGTGACACGATGGTCATCAGTTTGATCAGAATGTTGATAGACGGTCCGGATGTATCTTTGAACGGATCGCCTACGGTATCGCCTACGACAGCCGCTTTATGTGCTTCGCTGCCTTTTCCGCCGTGATTGCCGTCTTCGATGTATTTCTTTGCGTTATCCCATGCTCCTCCGGCATTAGACATAAAGATTGCCATCATAACACCGGTAGTCAGTGCTCCCGCCTGCATACCGCCAAGGGCAGCTGTTCCAAGCAGGATACCCACAAGCAGAGGAGCTGCCACTGCCATAACGCCGGGTACCAGCATTTCCTTCAGAGCCGCTGTTGTGGAGATTGCCACACAGGACTTATAATCCGGTTTTTCCGTGCCCTTCATGATTCCAGGCATGGTGCGGAACTGTCTTCTTACTTCTTCGATCATCTGATAAGCCGCCTTGGATACAGACTCCATGGTCATAGCTGAGAACAGGAACGGAAGCATGCCTCCGATCAATGTTCCGATGATCACACGGCTGTCCAGAAGGTCAATCTTTTCCAGCTGTACCGCTTCTGCATAAGATACGAAGAGTGCAAGAGCTGTCAAAGCTGCGGATCCAATCGCAAAACCTTTTCCCATGGCTGCTGTTGTGTTTCCTACTGCATCCAGCTTATCTGTGATCTTGCGGACCTCCGGATCCAGTCCGGACATCTCTGCGATACCGCCTGCGTTGTCTGCTACCGGTCCGTACGCGTCTACCGCCACGGTGATGGCTGTCGTTGACAACATTCCTACCGCCGCCAGTGCGATTCCATACAGTCCGCAGAACTGGTATGCCACAAAAATACCCACACAGATCAGAAGGATCGGAATTGCGGTGGATTTCATTCCCACAGAAATACCGCTGATGATCGTGGTTGCCGCTCCGGTCTCTGACTGTTCTGCGATTTCTTTTACAGATTTATAGTCGCCGGAAGTATAAACTTCTGTGATGATACCAATGATCAGTCCTACGATCAGTCCTGCGATTACCGCGATCGCTGCATTGTAATCACCAAAGCAGTATTTACTGAAGATCACAGCCACCACCAACACGATAGCACTGGACACATAGGAGCCCATCTTCAGCGCCTTGTGCGGATTCGCATTCTCGTCCCCGCGCACGAAAAATGTTGCCAGAATAGAAGCTACAAGTCCAAGACCTGCCACGATCAGAGGATAGGCCGCACCGGACACCTGGAAGTAAACAATTCCCAAAGTCAGGGCGGATACCAGCGCACCTACATAGGATTCAAACAGGTCGGCGCCCATACCGGCCACGTCTCCTACATTGTCTCCCACATTGTCAGCGATAACCGCCGGATTTCTCGGATCATCCTCCGGAATCCCTGCTTCTACTTTTCCGACCAGGTCAGCGCCCACGTCAGCAGCTTTCGTATAGATACCGCCGCCTACACGTGCAAACAGCGCGATCGAAGAAGCTCCCAGGCTGAATCCAGACAACACGTCTACATTCTTAGTCAGCAGATAAACAAGGCTGACTCCCAGCACGCCAAAACCAGCTACACACATTCCCATAACCGCACCGCCGGAAAAAGCGATGGACAGCGCCTGATTCATTCCCTTTGTTCTTGCCGCGTTCGCCGTGCGGACATTCGCCTTTGTCGCTACGGTCATTCCGCAGTACCCGGCCAGTGTGGAAAACAGAGCTCCCACTACAAAACAAACGGCAGTTACCCAGTTTCCGATTCCGATACCGATCAGCACGAACAGCACAATCACGAATATCACAAGGATCCGATATTCGGACATCAGGAACGCTCTTGCCCCCTCGCTGATCGCCCGAGATATCTCCTTCATTTTTTCTGTCCCGGCATCCTGTCTGCTGACTTTCGCCGCCAGATACCCGGCAAACAAAAGTCCGATCACCCCAAGAACCGGAACAATGTTCATAAACATCTCCATAGTTTCTCCTCCCATGATTTTTCTTTATCTTATCTCATAAACAGCCATTTGCATAGCACTTTTATGAAAAATAAGCAATCTCTACAAGCACCAGTCCCTCAGGAGGGGCTGTTACTCCTGCTTCGGTCCGCCGTCTGGCTTCCAATATCTCCTGTACCTTTTCCGGCGGATAAAAACCTCTTCCCACCCGGATCAAAGTCCCTGCAATGATCCTGACCATATTATAGAGAAAACCGTTTCCGGTGATCCGTATCACGATCTCCGGTCCTTCTCTGCTGATTTCCAGTTTTTCCACTGTCCGCACGGTATCTTCCACCTGTGTGCGGACATTACAGAAACTGACGAAGTCATGCTCTCCTTCCAGATAGGAAGCTCCCTCCTGCATCTTTTCCACATCCAGCGGAAAGGATACATATGACGCATATCTCCGGCGCAGCGGATTGGGCACCGGCGCATTATAAATATGATACTCGTAAGTCTTCCGGATCCGGTCCTGATATCTGGGATGCCAGTCCTCCGGCACCTCTTCTGAGCGCACTACCACAATATCCTCTGGCAGCCGCTGATTCAGCGCGTAACTCATCCGCTCCGGAGGGATCGTGGAGTTTGTATCAAATACTGCCACATTTCCCAAGGCATGGACCCCGGAATCCGTCCGGCTGGCGCCGATCACCTGAATGTCCTCGCCCGTCAGCTTCCGGATCGCCCGGTTCAGCATTTCTTCAATTGTCACACCATTCGGCTGGACCTGCCAGCCGCAATAATCCGTGCCGTCATAGGCAACGGTCAGTCTGATTCTTTTCATTTTTCAATAGTCCAGTCTTAAAATATCCAGATATGGAGCGGAACATAGCGTCCGATCACAAACACTGCGATCACATATACCACAACCACCACATACGTCACAAAATCCCTGGTATGATACCTGAGGGGCTTCATCTTTGTACGTCCTTCGCCGCCGTGATAACATCTGGCTTCCATAGCCAGCGCCAGATCATTGGCCCTCCGGAATGCAGACACAAACAAAGGCACAAGGATCGGAATCATGCTCTTGGCTCTCTGGATCATATTGCCGCTTTCCAGATCTGCCCCTCTGGCAATCTGTGCTTTCATGATCTTATCCGTCTCCTCCAGCAGGATCGGGATAAACCGAAGAGCAATAGACATCATCATCGCCACCTCATGCACCGGTACTTTGATCCGGTTCAAAGGCTTAAGTAGATCCTCCAGTCCGTCCGTCAGTTCACCTGGCGTGGTGGTAAAAGTCATAAGCGACGACCCGATGATCAGATAGATCAGACGCACAGCCATAAATACAGCGGTGACAAGCCCTCCCTCTGTAATCGTAAAGATCCAGAAATGGGCCAGTACGTCCCCATCCCGGGTCAGGAACAGATTAAAAAGCACCGTGATCAGCAGCAGCATAATAATGGGCTTCAGCCCTTTAACGATGTAGGAAAGCGGAACCTTTGACATGCGTATGATGCACACCAGAAATAAGGTAGCCACAAGATACCCGGAAATACTCCGGAACAGGAATAGAGAGATCAGATACAGAAGCGTAGATACCAGCTTGACCCTGGGATCCAGCCTGTGCAGTATGCTTTTTGCCGGATAATATTGTCCGATGGTAATATCTCGAATCATTGTTTCATCTCCAATGCCTGCATGATCTGATCCGCCGCCTCCTCTACGGTCGTCACATCCGTGGTCACAGAAAGCCCATGCTCTCTCAGATCGTGCATGATATAGGTCACCTGCGGGGCCGCAAGCCCCATTTTCTCCAGTTCCATATAATGGGTAAATACATGTTTCGGCGTATCGTTATAGCGCACTTTGCCATGATCCATCACGATGATCCGGTCTGCATACCTTGCAATGTCCTCCATACTATGAGACACCAGGATAACTGTCAGGCCGCTGGCTTTATGAAGAGAGGCAATCTGCCCCAGGATCTCGTCCCTTCCTTTCGGGTCCAGCCCTGCGGTAGGTTCATCCAGGACCAGCACCTTCGGGCGCATCGCCAGGACCCCTGCTATCGCGGCCCGCCTTTTCTGTCCTCCGGACAGTTCAAAGGGAGAAGACTGATAATACTTTTCTTTCAGGCCGACAAGCTTCAACGCCTCCATAGCCCTCTCCTTACATTCCTCCGGTGAAAGTCCCTGGTTTTTCGGGCCGAAGCACACATCTGTCATCACATCTGCTTCAAACAGCTGATACTCCGGATACTGGAACACCAATCCCACCTGGCTCCTCAGTTCCTTCATCGGGTAGCCTTCCTCATAGACATTTCTGCCATTAAAATAAAGCGCTCCGCTGCTGGCCTTCAAAAGCCCGTTCAGATGCTGGATCAGCGTGGATTTCCCAGAGCCCGTATGTCCGATGACTCCTACAAATTCCCCATCCCGGATTTCAAGGTTCACATCTTTCAATGCATGCTTTTCGTATGCGGTTCCCTCGCTGTAAATATAATTGATATGCTCTAATTTGATCGACATAGCGCTTCCACCAACTCCTCTTTCCTCAAGATCCCGGCCGGGATATCAAGGCCTCTTTTGCGAAGCTCGTCTGCCAGGATCGTCACCTGCGGCACGTCCAGACGGTACTTTTTCAGGGTGTCCACCTGAGAAAATATTTCCCGCGGCGTTCCTTCCATGACTACATGACCATGCTCCATGACATAGATCTTGTCTGCATCGATCACTTCTTCCATATAATGGGTGATTAGGATCACCGTCACCTGCTTCTTGGTCCGCAGCTCCTGAACGGTTTTTAATACTTCCTTCCTGCCGCTTGGGTCCAGCATAGCTGTAGGTTCATCCAGTACAATGCACTTTGGCTCCATAGCCACTACTCCGGCAATGGCCACCCGCTGCTTCTGTCCACCGGACAGCTTATTCGGTGAATGGTGCCGGTACTCCAGCATCCCCACTGCTTTCAGGCTTTCTTCCACCCGCTGCCAGATCTCGTCTGTCGGCACGCCTAAGTTTTCCGGTCCAAAGCCCACGTCCTCTTCCACCACCGTTCCGATGATCTGATTGTCCGGGTTCTGAAAGACCATTCCCGCAGTCTGACGCACATTCCAGAGTTCCTCCGGAGCCTTCGTGTCCTTCCCGTCCACCCATACTGTCCCTGCCGTCGGCACCAGGATGGCGTTTAAATGTTTGGCAAATGTGGACTTTCCGGATCCATTGTGTCCTAAGACCGCCACAAACTGTCCCTGCCGGATATCAATATCTACTCCATCGATGGCCCGGGACGTCCCGGTGATGTTGCCTTCCTCATCCCGTTTCGCATATTCATAAACCAGATGCTCCGTCTGTATGATGTCCATAGTCCCTTTACGCCTCCCGTTCTCCTGTGACTCGACTATTTTCACTATTGTACGTTATCTTCCCTTGTTTTGCAAGACAAGATTATTTCCGTGCGCAAAAATGCGCTGCTGCCTTCAGGCACAGCGCATCTTACAGCTTGCATTTTTCCTACGCTTTCTCTGGTTCCGGATACTCGGTTCCCATGGTATCTACCGTTACCTTTTTCATCTTGATTCTGAAACCCATTCTGTGCAAACTCTCCTTTGATCTGATATCCCGGTCCGCCTGTACCAGTACCCTGCGGGCATCCCCCCTGGATCATAAATCCCCGGATCACCCGGTGGAAGATCAGGCCGTCATAGAAGCCTTTGTTCACCAGGGAGATAAAATTATTTACCGTGTTTGGGGCAGTCTCCGGATAAAGCTCTGCCTTAATCACATCTCCATTTTCCATTTCGAAGGTTACGATTGGATTTGCCATATTATCTGCTCCTTTGTTTTCCATACTCATCGCCTGGGCGTCAGACTTCACCCATGCTTTTTCTATTGTAACGAATCCCGGCCCGTCCGTAAAGTCTCAGATGCCGATTTTATTTCTTTTATTGAAAATAGAACCCTTGAAAATCGTACTTGTACACCCTGTAAATGAATTTTTCCGTGTCCATGGTATACTGTGCGATCAGTTCATGGTCTTTGTCATACTCTGCAAAAATTCCCGGAATCCCCGAATCTATAACCGTGTTTCCTCCCAGATCCTGGGCACTGCTCACATAGCCGGAATAGGGAACCTCAAAGGAATCCTCCAGCGAAAAGGTTCCTGCATTTTCGTCTACCAGATATTTATAATAGTAGGAAGTATCTCCATCCTCTGCGGAAGATTCCGTCAGCCCCAGCGCACTCCAGTCAAAATCCGGCCGCGTCTCGCTGATACCGATATTGTTATTAAACATGTATAGATAATACTGCCCCTCTGCCAGGCCTGGGTCTTCTACATAAGTAATGGTGTGCTGTCCACCCTGAATAGTAAAATCCCCCTGCCTTGTAAATACCAGGTTTTCATATTCCGTGCCTTCCCAAACAGACTGATCCCCAATAATATAAGAAACTGACGGGCCGTCATACAGACTGTCAATTTTTATGATCGAGGATGTTTCCCTAGAACTCAGAAGGACAGATCCGTTGCCCATCCACTGGATCGTATTAATATGCATCCAGTCCAGTTCTCCGTCTGAATTTTTCTGACATTCTTCCTTAAAATCTCCAAACAAGTCTCCCAGATCCAGCACCTCTGTTACCGCACCGCTTTCCACGTCCAGCCTCAGTACGATATCCTCCACACTGTCCTGAGTTGTATCCGTTCCCAGGATCAGCATATTCCCGTTATCATCGAACACATAGTCCTGGTGCAGCTTGTAGTTCCCCAGATCATAAACATTCGTCACCTGCCCCAGCCTGTTCATCTGAGCCAGCTCTGTTTCAGAGATACTAAAATACACAGAATTCTCATCAAACAACAGGCGGTGACTCCGGTACCCGATAATGGGGATTTCGCCCCGCAGCACCCCCTGGTTATCATAGTAATACATAAAGTCCAGAGCATCGCTGTCATTTCCAAGCACCACATACAGGCCATCCTCCAATTCCTGCGTGTCCTTCTGAAATTCCGAATCCAGCACGACCTCCTCTGTTCCCAGAAGGCTTCCCATCTCATATACAATCTCCTTCGTGTCTGTGGATCCGTCTTCCCTGGTCATAAAAAAGGTGATGGTATTCTCCATATCCGGAATCAGACCGATCACCTGAAACTCATGCTCTGTCGTATAGGTATTTTCCTGCCATACGCCCCTTCGGAAATCATCAATCTCTTCATCATCCACGTGAATATTATAGGAAATACTTACTGCTTCATCCGTATTGAAATAAACATAGAGTGACTGAGTATTAGTTCCAAATGGATTATATTCGATCAGCATATTATCAAAGGTGTATTCCTGAGATTTTTTCTCATCATCCAGTCTGTCCGCAATGGCCTGCTGATCTTCCACATTGTATACCGCCTCAATCTGGGTCTGGATCTTCTGCTGCTCCTTAGTAAGGCCGCTTTTTGTCTCCGCATCCATATTTCCTGACGCCTCTTCCTCCTGCGTCCCTTCCGCCTGCCCGGCGTCCTTTTCTCCGCTTCCGCCCAACTCATCAGCAATGGCAGCCACCGCAGCAACCACTACCAATACCGCACATAGAATAATCCCGATTTTTTTCTTCACGCTTCCTTGTCCTTCCTGTTTTCTTTTTAGAATACCAGTCTTTTGTGTTCTTTTTATGAAATCTCACGACAGAGAATACAAAATCATTCCGCCTTTTTCCGCATATCCGGTATCCCAGAAGTCATAAAACGGAAGCTTGACTGCCTCCCCATAAGTGGCTGCTGTCACCGTCATTTTTTCCCCTTCTCCCTCATATCCGATCAGCAGAAACCAGTGCCAGATAAAGTCCTGAAAGCGCCTGGAATCCTTATGCTTCAGCATCAGAAACGGAACAGGTAAGCCAGCCTCCAGCTGCTCCTTTACAGCCGCTTCTGCCTCTTTACAGGAATGATCTCCGGAAAACTCCTGCATCTTAAGGGAAAAGTGTTCCTCTAATTCTCTTCCCCTGTCTGCAATGTAACGGGAAAATCCATCCACATACCAGCGAAGCTCTTTTACCCCGCCCACCCGCGGCCGGATATAGGGCTTCATCCTCTGGCCGAACCGGACATAATCTTCCCTGCTTAGTTTCTTGACATCATAAGGGTAAAGTCCTTCCATGCCATATTCCCGGGCCAGATAGATACAGCTGTCGCAGGCAGTGGCAGCCGCACAGCCTCCCATATACATCACTACATTAGTAAACCATTCCTGGCTGCCGCCCACGGCTCCATCGATCTCAAAATATTTTAATTCCTTCTTCATGAACATGCGCCTCCAAATGCATAAAAAGGGCAGAGCTTTCTGACCGCTCTGCCCTTCATTATACTCTGGTTTTTTGCCTCTTACAAGCTCTTGGAAATCTCCTCGCATACCTTCATTGCCTCGATCACAGCACTGCGGAATCCACGCTCCTCCAGTACACGGACTGCTTCGATCGTAGTTCCGGCCGGGGAACATACCATATCTTTCAGCTCTCCAGGATGCTTTCCGGTATCCAGTACCATTTTTGCGCTTCCAAGAACAGCCTGTGCCGCAAACTGATAAGCCTGTGCTCTTGGCATACCTCCGGATACTGCAGCGTCTGCCATAGCCTCGATCAGGACAAATACATAAGCCGGAGAGCTTCCGCTTACGGATACGACCACGTCCATCAGACGCTCCGGCACAATCTCTACACGGCTAAAGCTCTGAAGAAGCGTTTTTACATAAGCGATTTCTTCTTCGTTCAGATAAGGATTCGGGCATGCCGCCGTCATTCCCTCTCCTACCATAGCTGGTGTATTCGGCATGGTGCGAACGATTTTTACCTGTTTTCCAAACTGCTCTTCCAGCCAGGAAAGCGTCTTTCCTGGTGCGATCGTAATGATGATCTGGTTATCTTTGATCTCATCTTTGATGTCCTGGATTACATCTGCATAAAACTGTGGTTTTACAGAAAGGATAATCACTTCCGCTTTCTGTGCCACTTCTTTGTTGCTGTCAGTCACGTGAATACCAAACTGGCTTTTCACACGCTCTCTTCCCGGTGCAAACAGATCCGCACCAATAATTTCCTCCGCCGGGATTACTTCATTGCGGATAATACCTCCCATGATCGCAGATGCCATATTTCCGGTTCCGATAAATCCTAATTTCATTGTCTCTACCATCCTTTTCCATTTGTTTATGTATACATTTTAATAATTTGTATACAATTTCTTTCTATTGCGACTATAACACTTTCCAGGAAAAAAGTCAATCACTTTTTTATTTTTATCTTGCGATTTTCCCGAAAAACCGTTATACTTTGTATACAAATTATTTTTATGTATACATTTTAGCAAATAGCAAAGGTGATGTTTATGGCAAGGAAAAGCATGTCTCTGGCCGCCCAGGCCTATCAGACCATTAAAAATAAAATCCTGGACCTGACCTACGCTCCCGGCATGTCTCTTACTGAAGCCATGCTGACCGAAGAGCTGGGCATGAGCCGCAGCCCTGTCCGCGCCGCAATCCAGATGCTTCAGGCTGAGGGCCTTCTGGTCAATGATTATTACCGTTCCATCACAGTCAAGGAAATCACGGACAAGGATATCCAGGACATCTACCAGCTCCGGGAGTTGCTGGAGGGCGCTGCCTTCCGCCTGATTTTCACATCGGGCCGTTATGAGGAATACTCTTATCGGATCGAGGAAAGAGTGGTCAGAATGTGTGCCGCCGCTTCGGACCCTTATGCCTGGGAGGTGGCAGACACCGATATGCACATGGAGATCCTGAGTATTCTGGACAATGAACGGATCAACCGGATCTACGAAAATAACCTTTCTGAACAGATCCGGATCGGACAGTATTCGGTCCGTCATGGGATGCACATCCCCAGGACGAATGAACGCCTCAAAAAAATGGTGCGGTACATGCGGAAAGGCGATTATGAAAACGCTTATGAAATCCTGAGAGACGACCATTTCATGCAGGGAAAGGATTCTGCCCTGAAAAGAAAATCCGGGAAGCCTTCTTTATAAGGAAGGTTCTTCCCGGATTTTTATTTTCTTTATGATGTCTGCACAGCATGTGCGTCCGCATATCTCTTGATACTGCCCGCACCTGCCAGCTTTTCTACTCCTTCATCCCCGGAGATCACCAGGGTCGGCGCCTGCATGACTCCATAGGCTTTCGCCAGTTCTTTCTGCTCCTGTGCATCCACCACCTGATAGGGGATTCCCGCCTCTTCAAGTGTTCTCTTGGCGATCACGCAGTTAGGACAGGTTTTCGTTGTAAACAGAAGCGCTCCTTCCACATTTTTTACTTCCGGCTGTCTAACATCCTCTCTAGCGCCGCCGTTTTCTCCTGTCAGATCCGCCGCCTTTCCATGGAACTTGGAATGAAAGACATCGTAGACTTTTCTGTCCTTAAATTCCTGAGCCTTTCCATCGTTCCAGTTCTGTACCGGACGGTAGTATCCGGTGATCCGGCTGTAAACCTCCGTCGTCTCGCCGCACTCCGGACATACATACTGTTCTCCGTTCAGATAGCCGTGATTCCTGCAGATGGAATAGGTGGGTGACAGCGTATAATAAGGCAGCCGGTAGTTTTCTGCAATCTTGCGTACCAGGGCAGCCGCCGATTTCCAGCTTGGAAGCTTTTCTCCCAGAAATGCGTGGAATACTGTGCCCGAGGTGTAGAGCGTCTGCAGTTCGTCCTGGATATCCAGTGC
>PPYE01295155.1_pt1 | contig 11470 bp, 7 predicted proteins | sample 1559881 | NCBI WGS metagenome assembly PPYE01 (sample SAMN08240022, study PRJNA423297) | Human gut metagenome, whole genome shotgun sequencing project.
GTATTTAAGGGAGGTGCGGGAGTTGAATAGTGTAAAGACTGGAAAGATCTACGGCATCAATGGCCCCGTTATCTATCTGAAAGGCAAGACTGGATTCAAGATGTCAGAGATGGTATATGTGGGAAAGGAAAAACTGGTAGGCGAAGTCATTTCCCTGGATAAGGATCTGACAACAATCCAGGTATATGAGGAAACTTCCGGCCTTACGCCAGGGGAAGAAGTGGAGGCAACGGGTGCCGCAGTATCAGTTACGCTTGCTCCCGGTATCTTGAACAATATATTTGACGGTATTGAGCGGCCTTTGGAGAAGATTGCCGATTCTGGCGGAGCGTTCATTACCCGAGGCGTCAGCGTAGATTCCCTGGATACGCAGAAATTATGGGATACCCACATTACCGTGAAGCCAGGCGAGGTTCTACATGGAGGTACAGTAATCGCGGAGGTTCAGGAGACGCATGCGATCCTGCATAAATGTATGGTGCCGCCGGACATGGAAGGTACGGTAATCTCGGTTGTCTCGGATGGCCAGTATACAATTAATGACGTGATCGTGACGATGGAACTATTGGATGGCAGCAGGAAGGAATTGACCATGATGCAGAAGTGGCCAATCCGCGTTCCCAGGCCGGTACATCACAGATATCCGGCCAGCGTGCCATTGATTACCGGCCAGCGAATACTGGATACCATGTTCCCGATCGCCAAAGGAGGTACAGCTGCAATCCCCGGGGGATTCGGAACGGGAAAGACGATGACCCAGCATCAGATCGCAAAGTGGTCTGACGCAGATATTATCGTGTACATCGGATGTGGCGAGCGTGGCAACGAGATGACACAGGTTCTGGAAGAATTCTCCCAGCTGGTGGATCCCAGAACAGGCAACCAGCTGATGGACCGGACGACGCTGATCGCCAATACGTCCAACATGCCGGTGGCGGCCCGCGAGGCGTCTATATATACTGGGCTTACGCTGGCGGAATACTACCGGGATATGGGATATGACGTGGCGATCATGGCGGACTCTACCTCCAGGTGGGCGGAGGCTCTGCGAGAACTGTCCGGACGTCTGGAAGAGATGCCGGCAGAAGAAGGATTCCCGGCATACCTGGCATCCCGTCTTTCTGCGTTCTATGAGCGGGCAGGAATGATGCAGACGCTGAATGGGTCGACCGGGTCCGTATCTATTATCGGCGCGGTATCCCCGCAAGGCGGAGACTTCTCCGAGCCGGTTACGCAGAATACGAAGCGATTTGTCAGGTGCTTCTGGGGGCTGGATAAAACTTTGGCTTACTCCAGGCATTTTCCGGCAATCCACTGGCTGTCCAGTTACAGCGAGTATCTGAATGACTTAAGCGGCTGGTACTCAGATTATGTATCGCCGAAGTTCGTAGATTACAGGAATCGCCTGATGGCTCTTCTAAATCAGGAGAGCAGCCTGATGGAGATTGTAAAGCTGATCGGAGGGGACGTTCTTCCGGATGACCAGAAGCTGGTACTTGAGATTGCCAAGGTCATCCGATTGGGATTCCTGCAGCAGAATGCGTTTCACAAGGACGATACTTGCGTGTCCATGGAGAAGCAGTTCAAGATGATGGATGTAATCCTGTATCTGTATAAGAAGTCCAGACAGTTGGTGGCTATGGGAATGCCAATGTCGGTATTGAAGGCGGAAGGCATATATGAAAAAGTGATTGCTATCAAGTACGATGTACCGAATGACAATCTGCAGCTGCTGGATCTATATAAAAAGGATATTGATGATTTCTACCATCGCGTGATTGAGAAGAATGCATAAGGGAGGGAGCGGACATGGCAATAGAATATCTTGGATTAAGCAATATTAACGGCCCTCTCGTTGTCTTGGAAGGAATACAGGATGCCTTTTTCGACGAGATTGTAGAGTTTGTGGTAGAAGGCAGCACGAGAAAGATGGGCCGTATCGTAGAACTGGACGAAGACAAGGCTATTATACAGGTATTTGAAGGGACGGAGAATATGTCTCTTACCAATACCCATACGAAACTGACCGGCCATCCGATGGAAGTTGCGGTATCGCCGGATATGCTGGGGCGTACGTTTAACGGAATCGGGGAGCCGATTGACGGGCTGGGGCCGATTACCTCGACGGACAGGCGGGATGTAAACGGGCTGCCCCTGAATCCGGTTCGCCGGGAATATCCGAGGAACTATATCCGTACGGGTATATCTGCGATTGATGGGCTGACGACATTGATCCGTGGTCAGAAACTGCCAATATTCTCTGGAAATGGCCTTCCTCATGACCAGCTTGCCGCGCAGATAGTAAAGCAGGCATCGCTGGGAGATAATGCAGAAGGAGAGTTCGCGGTGGTATTCGGAGCGATGGGCGTAAAACATGATGTCGCCGAGTTCTTCCAGAAGACTTTCGAGGAAAGCGGCGTGTCGGACCACGTCTGCATGTTCCTTAACCTGGCCAATGATCCGGTAGTAGAGCGGCTGATCACGCCGAAGGTGGCGCTGACGGTTGCCGAGTATCTGGCTTTCGAGTGTAATATGCACATCCTGGTCATCCTGACGGATATGACTTCATTTGCGGAGGCGATGAGGGAGGTGTCTTCCTCGAAGGGAGAGATTCCGTCAAGAAAGGGATATCCGGGTTATCTGTACAGCGAGCTGGCCACCATATATGAGCGTGCGGGAATTGTAGAAGGGGCGAACGGCTCGGTGACCCAGCTTCCGATCCTGACCATGCCAAATGACGACATTACCCATCCGATTCCTGATCTTACCGGGTACATTACGGAAGGACAGGTGGTTCTGGACCGGAACCTGCATGGCCAGGCCATCTATCCGCCCATCAGCATCCTTCCGTCCCTTTCACGTCTGATGAAGGATGGGATCGGCGAAGGCTACACGAGGGAAGATCATCAGGATCTGGCAAACCAGCTCTTCTCTGCTTATGCAAAAGTAGGCGAGGCCAGGAATCTGGCTTCTGTTATCGGTGAGGATGAACTGTCGCCTATTGATAAGCAGTATCTGAAGTTTGGAGAGGAGTTCGAGCACCGCTATATCGGCCAGGGTCCTACCGAGAACCGTACAATTCAGGATACCCTAGATCTTGGGTGGGAGCTTTTAGGGCTACTACCAAAAGAGGAACTGGATCGTATCGATACAAAACTGATAGACAAATATTATCCAAAAGAGGCGCAGGAGGCTTAAGGATAAAGCGATATTTTGACAGAAAGGAAGTCGGTATATGGATCCCCGGGAATTTCCAACCAAAGGAAACTTAATGCTTGCGAAGAATTCGCTTGCCCTTGCCCACCAGGGATATGACCTGATGGATAAGAAGCGCAACATTCTGCTGAAAGAGTTGATGAGCCTGATAGATGAGGCCAAAGATATACAGGAACAGATCGATACTACCTTTACTAAGGCCTATGCATGCCTGCAGAGAGCCAATATAGAGCATGGAATCAGCAAGGTTCAGGAACTGGCATTTACCGTCCCCATCGAGGATTCAATCCGGATCCAGACCCGCAGCATCATGGGGACGGAGATACCATATGTGAAGTATGACGCGAAGCAGAATGACCTGACCTATGCATTCAGTACGACGCATGAGTCTATTGATATTGTCCGTGAGGCGTTCCGGGAGGTAAAGGATCTGACCATCAAGCTGTCGATGGTCGAGAACGCGGCATACCGGCTGGCGACGAATATCAAGAAGACCCAGAAGCGTGCCAATGCGCTTAAAAATATTACTATCCCTATGTACAGCAATCTGGTATATACGATCAATAACGCGCTGGAAGAAAAGGAAAGGGAAGAATTCACGCGGCTGAAGGTTATAAAGAAAATGCAGGGCAAATAAGAAGCACATTGATGAAAGAGACGGTCTATGGACAAAAGGCCGTCTCTTTTTTGACTCTGCATCAGGAATATGCACCGAATGACAGGAATGGTAAACAAAAAAAGTAATAATTTCGTCATTTGATAGATAATCATTGACTATATGGATATAGGTGTACGCAACTTATTGCAACGTTCCCGTAAATTAGTTATAATGATACTATTCATTAGGAAAGTATACTAAAATGATGCCTCAATTGGAAAATAGTTGAAAAGGGATGTGCCAATGGAACAGAAAAAAAGTAAAGACAATGTATTATACGTAAAGATGTTTGGCAGTTTTTCCATGATTTATGCTGGGGAATCTGTATTGGGAAATAAGGTAAGCGAGACGCAATTTACGTATATGATGCAGATTCTATTGCATAACCGGAAAAATGGAGTCAGCAGGGAAAGTTTGGAAGAGATGTTGTTTGGAGACCGAGATATCAAGAATGTCCATCACACAATGCAGAGTGTTATCTATAATGCTAAGAATAAACTGAGAAAAGCCGGTCTTCCAACAGCAAATTATATTCGGATGGAAAAGGGCGTGTTCTATTGGACCGATAATATACTGGTTGTTGAAGATGCTGCAGAGTTCGACCGCCTGTACAAGGAAGCGCAGCAAGAAAAGGACATAAATGCCAAACTTCAAATTCTACTTGAGGCATGCCATTGTTACACAGGGGAATTCCTATCTATGTACGCCGGTGTCATGTGGGCTGCCGCAGAAGCAAGGAGATACAGAAAGCAGTTCTGCCAATGCGTGGAGGAGGCAGCAGAGATACTCCGGAACAGGCAGGACTACCTGCAACTAGAGCAGTTAGGTACATATGCGTCCGGGTGGATATCTGTGTTCCTATCCTATATTCCAGGGAATATACCGCATGGTGACCCGGATGATGGATCGGGGAGGCCAGTCCATCTACCTGATGCTATGCACGATTATTGACAGCAAAGGAAACCCAATGAAGGACGGAGAACAGTTGGAAGAGTTATCCCGCCGTCTGGGTGATGCGATCTGCACATCTATCCGCCACGGAGACGCGGTCAACCGGTATGGAAAAGGCCAGTACTTGGTGCTGCTGGTTAATACGACGCTTGAGAACTGTGCCGTGGTTCAGAAGCGGATCAATAATAATTTTCTGATTGGGAGGCAGCGTACTGGGGTTCAATACTATGTAAGCAGCGTGACTTGTGAAATTGAATAATATATGTGCAAGGCGCATTCTTAATGCTCCGCTCCTCGTTATTACGAGAAGCCGGGGCTTTTTTTCTGCCTGAAAAGTGAAATCAATAAAAAAAGTCAAAATCTCCTTTAAAACGGTTGATTTTTGATTCTTCCTTTGATTAACGCTTTGCTATGATGGCATTAGAATCAAGATTTATATGGGATAATGCTGAAAGACAAAGCGGCGAGGAGATGAAGAATATATGAAATTACAGAAGGTGTCAGCCATTCTAGGCCTTACCGTCTGCCTGATTGGAACCCAGATTCCCGGCAATTATGCTGCGAATGTGGCGCAGGCAGCACAAGAAGAGCCAGAAGGCATAAGCCAAGGAGACTCGGGCGTGCTGGATGAATCGCAAGATATGCCAGTGTGGCCTGATGAAGGAAGCACGGCAGGGAAGACGACAAGCGGGCAGACGGAAGGAAATGAAGGGAAGGAAGCGGCGCCGGGACGGGGGAGATACCTGGCCAGGATACGAGACCAGAAAAGCCGGATGCAGGAGTAGAGCCAGGGGGCGGGGCAGGAACAGAAGTGCCCGGGCAAGCCCCTTCTGGAAGTGGAAATATAAAAGTACAGCCAAGGATAAACGGGGGAGGAAAGGGCATAGCAAACTACAGGCCTTCCGCGAAGTTCTCGGACGACCGGGAGAAGATAAAGTATAACGTGGAGATTCCGCTAGATAATCTCCCATCCTTCATTACCCAGGAGATGATAATCGGAGCATTAAAGTGCCAGGATGAGACAGGTTATCCCGCATCTGTGACGATTGCCCAGATTATTCAGGAATCCGGATTCGGCAAGTACGGACCGGGAGGGGAAGAAGGGAAAGGCTTATCCTATCTGGCATACCAGTATAATAATCTGTTTGGAATCAAAGGAACAGGACCTGCGGGCAGCGTAGGCATGCGTACCTGCGAGCAGGCCAGTGACGGATCCGCTTATATGATTACTTCCGGTTTCCGTGTGTATAACACTTACACGGAATGTATAGAAGACAGAACGGAACTATTAAAAGAGGTATATAAGGATCTGACTTTTGGTGTCGAAGATGCCAATACATTTGCCATAAAGGTGGGCAGCCGTTGGGCAACCGATATTCAGTATAGTCAGAGCCTGATCGGGCAGATGGAGAGATATGATCTATACAGGCTCGACCGCATGACGCTGGATGAGTTTGACGGGCTTTTGGGGACGTTTGTAAATCCGTGTCCCGGCTCGACCTTGACTAGCGGCTTCGGACCAAGAAGCATGCCAAAGGCAGGCGCAAGCACATATCATAAAGGCATTGATATGGGAACAGGTACCTATAACATCCCAACCTATGCAGCAGCGTCAGGAACAGTAACATTAGCCGGAGAGATGGGGACGGCCGGGATTATGGTTGAAATTGACCATGGAGATGGGCTGGTCACCAAGTACATGCACCATGACAAAATATATGTTGAAGAAGGACAGAAAGTAGAGAAAGGGCAGCAGATAGGGCTGTCCGGCACGACAGGCAATTCTACAGGCAACCATCTACACTTCCAGGTGGAAGAAGATGGGGTGGCAATCGATCCCGGCCTGTACCTGGGGTTTTAGCAACTCGTCTGAGGTTCTTCCGGAACCAGCCATCACCGGAAGAACTTCTCCTCTAATGAGCGGGGATAGATCGAGCATTCCGAAACCATTTATCAGCTTGCTATATTAAAGTCAATGAATATTATACAAAAATCCTTTTTTCACATGTAATTTTGTCGGTTCTTTTGTCTGTGCGTCTGCTAAGATAGACGAAAGGTAAAAGCGCATAGCGGCCGGAGATAAATTTTACGAAATGCCTGGTTGGGAACACCTTAATAAATAATAGAAAGAAGAAACAACGGTGGGGAAAAGAACATACTACATCGGTTCTCCGAACGGAGTTATTCTCTGCGTGGATAAGCGGCTGAATGGAGAGACGATTGGCCGGATTTATCACGCATACAGCAAAGAGGCAATACACATCTCAGGCATGGAAGAGATGATCGTCTATTTGGAAGGTTTCTTTGACAGATTGGGATTCCCGTTTCCTGGGACAGATGAAAAGACATTCCGTATATCGGGAAAAAAGACAGAACGAGAAGAAAGGATGATAAAGGTTATGCGAGAAGAGGACATATTAGAGAATCACGGAGATGCCGGCACTTTTATTATCCGCGTACAGCATAGGCAGCATAGTAGCTGGCAGGGACTAATTACCTGGGTCGATGAGGACAAGACGGTTGCGTTCCGGTCAGCACTGGAACTGATTAAGCTGATAGACGAAGCGTTGAATGATAAAGACGACGAGTCGGGTAACGAGACATTTGTAAAGAGTTGAGAAAACGTGCAATTATGATGGAATTGGAGGAATACGCGTTATGAAAATGTTAAAAAGATGGCTCGCGTTTTTCGTGGTAGTGGTATTGCTTATAGGAGTGGCGTTTAACGGACGTAGCCCAATTGCTGCGAGTCAGATAGACGAAGGAAATACGACGGAAGGGGCGGCAGCAGGACCCGCAATGGAACAGCAAGGAAGCGAAGAGCCAGAAGCCGCGGACAACAGCAATTCAGAGAGCAACGGCGATATGAACGGGGCGACCGTACAGGAGATAGAGCCGGATACACAGGCAGGCGAAAGCCAGCCAGCTGCATCGACAGAAAACATAGATAATGGAACAGCAGTATATCAGGATGCACTGGAACTGAAGCAGGAAGTGAAAGATGAGAACGGCAAAGTTATCTGCACCGTAACTGCGAATGTTCAAGATGGGACATTCGAAGCAGACACCTCCGAAGTTTCAATGGAAGTTGCAGCGGTGGAACCCAATATTTCTGAAGAAGTAAAGGCATTGATGGAAACGACCATAGACGAGGGGCAGATGCTGGGAAAATATTTCTTCTATCATATTATCTTCAAAATAAATGGCGTACCAACAGAGCCGGGTCGTGAAGTCAAGATCACATTTGAGCCAAAAGATTACCAGATTGCAGATGTAAAGAAAGCAAGAACCTTCTATTATAATGAAGCGAATTCTATCGCAGGAAATCAACAGGCAGAAATCATAGAGATTACACAGAAGGCAGATAAGATCGCAGAATTGCAGAACGCCGGACAGAGCACAGAGCACATCGACGATTATGATCTGGCCGAGATCGCTTTGAGAGATGATGGCTCGGCAGATAAGATCCAGATGGAAGGCAGACGTTCCACAATCTATGGATGCTATCTTAAAGAGCCAAAGCCGGAGGATGGAACGATGAATGGCGGCGCTTCTACAGAAGGAGAGACTAAGGAAGAAGAGACAGAAGGCAAATCGGATATATCAGGTACGGCGGCTTCCATAGAGGAATCAAGAACATTACAGTATGAGGATGCGAATGTATCGGTAACGGTTAGCGCGAATAAAGAAGGCATCATACCTGCGGATTCAAAACTTAAGGTCATTCCCGTCCTTCCTGATGATAAGAAAACCAAAGATCAGTATAAAGAAGTAGAAGATAAACTGAAGGACAAGGCGAAGAACGAAAATTACAGCATTGCAGGATTCCTGGCTTATGATATCAGTTTTGTTGATGAAGATGGAAAAGAAGTCGAGCCAGACGGCAATGTGAAAGTCACGATGGAATACAAGAAAGATGTAATTCCAAAAGAGGTGGAAGTAACAGAGAAAGACCTGGGCGTAACGGTGATGCATCTGGAAGAAAATGAGAAGGGCCAGGTAAAGAAGGTTGTCGACATGGTTGCGGATGATGGATCAAAAGCATCTGTGGAAACAACAGACAACGGCAAGGTGAAAAAGGCAGAATTTGTTACAGATAGTTTTTCTACGTTTACACTTGCATGGCAGGAATATGAGCCATTACTTACAGATTATGCCAACGGCTCTGTGAGAACTAGCGATAACAGTTTGGGAGCGCCGGAGCACAATAAGCGTATCAAATATAATGAGAAAGATAAGGATTATACGCTGACACTGGATGTTACCGGGAAGAGAGGAAAAAAGGCTGGCGTAGATGTACTGCTTGTAATTGATAAGTCTGGAAGCATGGGCTTAAATGATAACGGCCGGACGGACTCTAATTATTTCAACCTGATGCCGACACTTAAGAAAACGGTTCCGACTCTTGTCGATACGATATTGCCGGATTCGGATTCTGTTAACCGGGTGGCAGCGATCAGTTTTAGCAGTGATGATTATACAGGGAACGATATTAGTACTGACTGGGTTGACTATAATGGGAAGAGTGGATTTAATCGGAAAATAGAAGGCCTGGGAACAAAGGGAGGAACCAACTGGCAGTTGGCAATGCGCAATGCGGATAAGAAGTTGAAGCCAAGAGCTGAAAGTCAGAATAAGAAAGTCGTAGTGTTCTTGTCCGATGGCGAGCCTACGTATCGATATGAGAAACGTTCCTATTATCCATACGAGGAATATGAGACAGGGGGCGGCCAGAGTTATAGCAGCGCTAATCTTACGAATGCCGTGGATGAAGTTGCAGGTTCTGACTATTTAAAGGATGCCGAGATCTATTCGGTATATCTGACAAGTCAGACCAGCACAAGAATGACTGAGTTTGCAAATAAACTTACAGCCAAGAACATTAATGCCCACGCCAAAGATGGAACGAATATGGCAAGCGCGCTTCAGGAGATTATCAATCAAATTGTCGCACCGGCGTATCAGAACGTGGTTATTGAGGATACTCTGAGCGAATACGTTCAGTTTCATGATTTTGACCAGGAAAGGAAACCGGTAATAACGGTAAAGAAGACCACGGCTGATGGAGGGACGACAACGCTTAGCCAGAGTGATTACACTCTGAACTATAATTCCTTGACAAAGAAGATATCCGTCAGCCTTCTACATGGAGAGGCATTGGAAGAAGGGGCGACATACAGCATCAGTTTTGATGTGGAGCCGACCGATGCTGCAACGAATTACTTTATAGAACATGGAGAATATCCACATATTGGAGATGAGGGTACGGATGCCGATGGAAATTACACCAGTTCCGGCAAAGAAGGATTCTACTCAAACAGTACTGCAACGGTTAAATATAAGGAAAATAAGGAATCCTTGCAGCAGACGGCAGCATATGCAATGCCGGTCGTACAGGTGGAAAAGGCATTCTGTGATTTTAGTTTTGATAAAGTGAATTCAAAAGACAACCCGGTAGCTGGCGCAAAATTCCTGCTAAAGAATGATAAGGATCCTTCCAAAACTTATGTAGCGGTTTCGGAAAGCGACGGAAAAGTTACCTTTAAGAATCTGCGGGTTGGCGAGTATACTTTGACGGAAACGGCAGCAGCAAAGGGGTATGTCAGAGAAACGGCAGAATGGAAGGTAAAAGTTGAAAGAGGCAAAGACGGCAGTATTGCGGCAGCCCTATACCAGTCTGATGGAACAACTCTGACGGAAGGGCAAAAAATCGTCAACTACACGGAGAAGGAAGAAGCAGTCAAGAATTTGGAGAGCGATAAAACCGCCAGCGTGGTTAATGAAGCGGATCGAGTCTTCCAGATTGAACTGTCCGCATCTACTAAAGGCAGGGATGAGGGAATCGCAGCGCAGGCGGCGAGCATCGTGCTCGTGCTGGACGCAAGTGCCTCTATGCAGGAGAATGGCAAGAAACTGAAGGACATACAGGATGCAGCAAAAGCCTTTGTGAACACGACGAAAGAGAAATCTCCCATCAGCGAGATTGCCGTGATATGGTATCAGGGATCAGAGGGATCATCTTCGACGATTACGGACAGTGGATTTTATACGCTGGATACAAGTGATAACGTGGACGCCATCAATCGCTTCATCAGCAACAAGAACGCGTCTGGCGGAACACCTATGGGCGACGCGTTAGAAGAAGCCAATTCTATATTAAGCGGACGTCCGAATTCCAGCAAGTATGCACTCCTTTTTACGGATGGAATGCCAGGATATAATTCCAGCAACAATAGTTTCAACTGCATGGTGGCGAATCATGCCAACAATGAGGCTAAGGAAATCAAGGAATATGCCAAATTATATACGATTGGATACAAATTAAGCGGCAGTTTTAAGTGGGAAGAAGGTCATAGCCAGGATAGTACTAATAATCACGGAAGCCACAAGACCGAGACGAAGGCTGCGGACTTTCTTAAGAATTACCTGGCATCGAGCCCTGAGGGTGACAGAACCTACGCTTATACGACGGATAACACCGATGGCCTGACGAAGATATTTGAAGATATTGCCGGCCAGATTGGAGATTTATATAAGATCAATCCGGAAAAGATCGTTGACGTGATCGATGCGCGCTTCGAATTGACGGAGGAGTCCAAGAAGAAACTGGAAGCAATGGACGGCGTGACGGTGGAAGTGAATCAA
>PPYE01358460.1_pt1 | contig 11465 bp, 9 predicted proteins | sample 1559881 | NCBI WGS metagenome assembly PPYE01 (sample SAMN08240022, study PRJNA423297) | Human gut metagenome, whole genome shotgun sequencing project.
GCAAAGACGATGCCTGCGATCAGGTAATACGTCGGCTGGAAGGAGCCATCTGCGATGCCGTTCAGGCTGGTGAGGGACACAAAGACCATGAACACCGGCACCAGCAGGATGCGGGTCAAAGTGAGTTTATTGGGCAGATTCATACAGATTCCTCCAATTTGTTATTTTGCAACAGTACCATACAGATCGTAAAGGTCGCTGTCGTCCACCAGAACATCGTAGAACTGGCCGGGGTACAGCGGCTCCTCGCTGGAAACGCACACATTGCCGTCCACCTCAGGAGCATCGCCGGTAGTGCGGCACAGATACAGGCCGCTCTCCTCGTCGATGCCGTCGCAAAGCACATGCACGGTCTGGCCCACCTTTTCGGCCTGCTTCTGGGCCATGATACCGGTCTGGATCTGCATCACCAGTTCGGCGCGCTTGTCCTTGGTCTCCTGATCGATCTGGCCGTCCATTTTGGCAGCAACGGTGTTCTCCTCGGCAGAGTAGGCAAAGCAGCCCAGACGATCAAACTTTACTTCCTTGACAAAATTGCACAGATCCTCGAACTGCTCCTCGGTCTCGCCGGGGAAGCCTGCGATCAGAGTGGTGCGCAGGGTGATGCCGGGGATCTCGCGGCGCAGCTTGCCGATCACCTCCAGCAGCTCGGCGCGGTTGGAGCGGCGGTTCATATTCTTGAGGATGGTGTCATTGCAGTGCTGGATGGGCAGATCGAGGTAGGGCACCACCTTCTCATTGCGCTTCATGGCGGCAATGAACTCATCCGTGATGCGCTCCGGGTAAGCGTACATAATGCGGATCCACTCGAGGCCCGTCACCTTGTTCAGCTTATCCAGCAGCTCGCAGATGCTGCCGGGTTTGCCCCAATCCTCGCCGTAAGCGGTGGGGTCCTGTGCGACCACGATCAGCTCTTTCACGCCCTCACCGGCCAGCCAGCGGGCTTCGGCCACGCAGTCGGCCATATCGCGGCTGTGCAGCGGGCCGCGGATGCCGGGGATGGCGCAGTAGTGGCAGCGGTTGTTGCAGCCTTCAGCGATCTTTAAGTACGCATAGTGGGCAGGCGTGCCGATGACACGCTTGCCGCCCAGCGGAAAGTCCTTTTTGGCACCGTAGCTTTCCAGATGGTCCTCACCATGGAACAGGCGGGCCACGATGGTGTCGATGGCCTTGTTGGAGGCACAGCCCACCACCGCGTCCACCTCGGGGATCTCTTCCTCGATCTGGCTGCGGTAGCGCTCGGCAAGACAGCCGGTGACGATGACCTTCAGCTCCGGGTTCTGCTGCTTGTAGGAGCAGGCTTCCAGAATGTTTTCAATGGCTTCGGTCTTGGCGCTCTCAATGAAGCCGCAGGTGTTCACAAGGATCACATCTGCTTCGGCCAGATCGGCCACGGTCTCGTGGCCGGCAGACAGCAGGATGTGCACCATCACATCCAGATCGACCTGATTCTTGGGGCAGCCAAGGGAAATACACGCAATTTTCATAGGGGATGATACTCTCTTTCTCTTTTGAGGGGTGCTTTTTATTCTTCTTCCGCTCTTTTTATCGCTTCTTTTATGACCGAATACGCAAAGCCGCGGCGCTGCAGGGCGGCCACCACAAGGTCGCGGCGGCCATCGGCCAGCTTTTTCATGTAGCGGCTGCGCACCAGAGCGGCGGCAGCTTCCAGCTCCGGGCTTTCGCCGTCTGCGTCCGGGGCATAGACGCTTTCCAGCGCCTGCTCGATCTGCGCGCCGGAAAGGCCCTTCTGCCGCAGGATCTGGGCCGCCGCACGGCGGCTCTTGCGGGCGGCAAGCAGGCTGTGTGCCCGGGCTTCGGCATAGCGGTCATCGTTTACGTAATCCAGCTCCACCATCTCAGCCACAGCAGCCGCTGCAGCCTGCTCGGTAAAGCCATAGCACAGCCGTTCATACAGCTGTGCCGAGGACATCTCGCGTGAGGCCAGCGCATCCAGTGCGCGGGCGCGGGCCTTGGCCGGGTCGGCGCACTTTTCTTCTTCCGGCTTCGGGCGGCGGCGTTTATAAAAGGACATTTAGTCCTCCACCATGATATCCAGTTCGCTCTCGCTGCTGCGGGCAGGAGCCTTGACCACCGGCTCCTTGGCGTCCTTTGCCGCTTCTGCAGGCTCTTCGGCCTTGGCCGCAGCGCCCTTGCCTGCCGGGCGGCGGGATGCGTACAGCTTGTCGGCATTGGCGCGGATCTGGCCCTCGATGTCATTTGCGATCTCGGGATTGTCCTTCAGGAACTGCTTTGCGTTGTCGCGGCCCTGACCCAGACGGACATCGCCATAGTTGAACCATGCGCCGCTCTTCTGCACGATGCCCAGCTTTACGCCCACATCGATGAGTTCGCTCATCTTGGAAATGCCCTCGCCGAACATGATATCGAACTCTGCCTCACGGAACGGAGGTGCCACCTTATTCTTGACGATCTTGGCGCGGGTGTGGTTGCCGATGAACTGGCCGGAAGAGTCCTTCAGGCCCTCCACGCGGCGGATGTCGATGCGCACCGAGGCGTAATATTTCAGGGCGCGGCCGCCGGTGGTGACCTCCGGGTTGCCGTACATCACGCCCACTTTTTCACGCAGCTGGTTGATGAAGACGCAGACCGTGTTGGTCTTGCCGATGACCGAAGTCAGCTTGCGCATGGCCTGACTCATCAGGCGGGCCTGCAGGCCCACATGGCTGTCGCCCATTTCGCCCTCGATCTCAGCCCTCGGCACCATGGCGGCAACCGAGTCCACCACGATGGCATCGATGGCACCGGAGCGCACCAGTGCTTCGCAGATCTCCATGGCCTGCTCGCCGGTGTCCGGCTGGCTGACCAGCAGATTGTTGATGTCCACGCCCAGCGCTTCGGCATAGGTGGGGTCCAGTGCGTGCTCCACGTCAATGAAGGCCACTTCGCCGCCCTGCTTCTGGGCTTCGGCCAGAATGTGCAGAGCCAGCGTGGTCTTACCGCTGGATTCCGGGCCGTACACCTCAATGATGCGGCCGCGGGGCACACCGCCCACGCCCAGAGCCAGATCCAGACCCAGACTGCCGGTGGAAATGGCATCCACCTGCATGGAGGCGTTATCACCCAGCTTCATCACGGCACCCTTGCCGAACTGCTTTTCGATCTGGGCCAGCGCAGTGGCCAGCGCATCCTTTTTGGCCTCCGGCTCGGTCTTTTTGGTCGCCGGGGCAACGGTGTTGTTGTTCTGATTTTTTGCCATAGCGTGCTGCTCCTTTTCTTCCTGCTGCCCGCCGTGCGCGGGCTGTCCGTATACTTTCCAGTATAGTATACCACAAAATCAAAATATTACAACAAGAAGTTGTTTCTATTTTCACTTTTATTTTTCGGGTCTGTGGGCGATCATGCACCGGTCATTGCCGCCAAAATCCTTGCGGCATTCAATGTCTGCCCAGCCGTTTGCAGCCAGCAGTGCCGCCACAGCCTGCCGCTGCTGCCAGCCGATCTCCAGCACCAGCGCTCCGCCGGGCCGCAGTGCATTCTGGTAATGCTCTGCAAGGGCACGGTAGAACACAAGGCCGTCCTTTCCTGCTTCCAGCGCCATGGCCGGCTCCTGCGCCACCTCCGGCTGCAGATGCCGCATCTCCTCGGCGGTGAGGTAGGGCGGGTTGGATACGATCAGATCAAGCTGCCCTTCCGGCAGGCCCTGCCAGTAGGTGAACAGGTCGCCCTCCACCGGCTGCACCGCATAGGCTGGCTTTGCCTTTGCGCGCAGGGCGTTCAGCGCCGGCCCCCAGTCAAAGGCCGGGGCATCTGCCTGCTCAAACGCGGTAGGCTCCAGCAAGTCCTCCGTCTGCCCGCCCTGCCCTTTCAGGGCGCAGCGGCAGTTCTTTTCCAGATAAACAAAAGCTTCCGGGCTTTTTTCCACGCAGGTCACCTGCGCCGCCGGGCAGAAGCGCTTGACGCCCAGCCCCAGACAGCCGGTCCCCGCGCAGAGATCCAGCACCCGGGGCGCTGCAATGCCCGTCAGGGTATTGGCAGCCGCTTCCGCTACCACCTCAGTGTCTGCCCGGGGGCAGAGCACACCGGGGCCAACGGCAAGGTCAAAATCCAGAAAGCTCCAGATTCCGCACAGGTATTGCAGCGGTTCCCGCTGCTCACGGCGCGTGCAGAGGGCTTCCAGCTTTTCCGCTTCCTCTGTGGTCAGCACCCGGTCGGAAAGGCGGGCATCCCGCCCGGCTGCCACGCGGAACAGCTCCCGTGCATCGTAATCGGCATCCGGACACCCTGCAGCGGAAAGCCGGGCTTCCACGGCCCGCACCGCTTCGCGCGGGGTCAAACCAGCAATTACCATCTGCCATCCTCCGGGTCCTCGGGCAGCACAGGGGTCACGGCGGCAATGGCCACCTCGATCATGCTGTCGTCCGGTTCAAACACGGTCAGGTGCTGCACCCAGATACCGGGCTGGCGGATGATGCGGGTGGCAATGTTATCGGACCGGCCGCACCACTTGAGCAGCTCATAGCTGATGCCCATGACCAGCGGCAGAAGCAGCAGCTTGAACAGCACCCGCAGGCCGATGCTGCCCCACGGCAGCACGCTGTAGAGGAACACGCTGACGATGACCACCAGAATGAGGAAGCTGGTGCCGCAGCGCGGATGGAACCGAGTGTACTTACGCACATTCTCCACGGTCAGCTCATCACCGGCCTCATAGCAGGCAATGGTCTTGTGCTCGGCACCGTGGTACTCAAACACGCGGTGGATCTCCTTCATCTTGGAGATGGCCACCATATAGGTGAGGAAGATGCCAACTTTCAGCACCGCTTCCAGCACCACCTTGGCCCAGCGGCCCAATGTTACAAAGTGGTTCACGCCGCCCACGATGAGGGTGGGCAGCACGGTGAACAGCAAAATCGCCAGCAGGCCGCCCAGTACGGCGGCACAGGCCAGCAGTGCGTCCTCTGCCTTTTTGCCCAAGTGGTCGCCCACCCATTTTTCAAAGGCAGTCTCTTCCTCTTCGGGGTCGTAGTCGTCACCCATGCTCACCTGAGCCGAGTACATCATGTAGCGGTAGCCCACGATCAGGCTTTCGATCATGGAGATGGCACCGCGCACCAGCGGGATCTTTGTCCAGATGCCGTGGTTCTTCACAGGGTCGATCTTGGTCTCAATGGTGCCGTCCGGCTTGCGCACGGCGCAGCAGATGAGCTTCGGGCCGCGCATCATGATGCCTTCCATCAGCGCCTGCCCGCCGACGCTGGTCTTGAAACGTTCCTTTTTGGGTTGATTCATTGGGTTCTCCTATCGGATCATATTTTTCCCGGTTATTTTACCACAGAATTGTGACAAAATCTTCACGCTTTATGGTACAGCGGCAAGCCCAGTGTGACCACTGTGCCGCGGCCCAGCGTGCTCTTGATGTCCATGGTGCCATCCAGTGCAGTCATGATGGAATCCACCAGCGCAAGGCCGATGCCGCTGCCCCGCACCGAATTGCTGCCCTTGTAGAACTTGGTCTTGACATTCTCAAGGTCTTCCGGCGGGATGCCGCGGCCCTGATCGATGATCTCCACAAAGGCCTTGTACTCCCCCGCCCACAGCTTGACCGTGATGCGCCCGCCGGGGGCCGAGTACTTGATGGCGTTGTCCATGATGTTGATGAACACCTGCCGCAGACGGTCCGGGTCGGCATAGACCGGGATCATCTCCTCCGGCTCGGTGTAGCTGAGCACAAGGCCCTCGCGCTGGATGCGTGCTTCACAGAACAGCACCGCATCGGTCAGCTCTGCCACAAGGTCCAGCGGGCGGCAGTCCATACGGATGCGGCCGTTCTGCAGACGGCTGAAATCCAGCAGCTCTTCCACCATGTTGTACAGGCGGCCCGTCTCATTGTTGATGATCTCAAGGCCCTTGCGGTAGTTCTCGTCTGCCGGGTCGTCCAGTGTGCGCAGGGTCTCCACCCAGCCCCGGATGGAGGTGAGCGGCGTGCGCAGCTCGTGAGAGACGGAACTGATGAACTCGTTCTTCATCTTCTCGGTCTCTTCCAGCCCTTCGGCCATCTGGTTGATGGTGCCGCGCAGGCGGTCCACCTCGTCGTGCTCGTTGCCGGTGACCGGCAGGCGCACATCCAGCTCACCCCGGGCGATGCTGGCTGCGGTGCGCTCCACCTGTCCCAGCGGCACCACGATGCTGCGGATGAAGTACAGGCCGGACATCACGGTGAAAGCAAGGATCACCGCCGCGATCACAACACTTACCGCGAGGGCGTTCTTGATCTGCGCTCCCACAAGGGTCAGGCTGGTGACAAGACGCATCGCCGCCACATCCTCGGCGGCATAGGGCACCAGATAACAGGCCGCCATCACCAGCTCGCCGGACTGGGTGCGGTAGACCGCCACACCAAGGCCATCAGAAGCCTCCTGCGCCTGCTCAAAGTCGATGCCGGTCACAATGCCGTCCGCATTTGTGCCGCTGGAGGACGCAATGACCCCGCCATAGCTGTCCAGCAGCATGAACTCGTATTTGTCCTTATCGGCAAACTGCTCCACCATGCGGCGCAGGGCCACGCTGCGGGTAGCCGCCGTGCTCTGCACCGTATCGCCGGTGTACATTTTCAGCTGGCCGGACACCGAAGAGAACCGCCGGTACATGGTCTGCTGCACGCTGTTATAATAGCTGCGTGTGTAGTTGTACAGGAACATGGTTTCGGCCAGCAGCACCAGCAGCACGGTGATGAGCAGGTTGCCCCGCAGCCACCGGCGGGTGATCCCGCTTCTCATTCTTCCCATCTGTAACCGTAGCCCCACACAGTAAGGATATGGGTGGGATGGCTGGGTTCATCCTCCACCTTCATGCGCAGACGGCGGATGTTCACATCCACGATCTTCACGTCACCAAAATAGTTCTCACCCCAGACACCCTTCAAGATCTTCTCGCGCACCAGCGCAATGCCGGGGTTGCGGAAGAACAGCTCCATGATCTGGAATTCCACCTGCGTCAGCTCAATAGGCTGGCCTGCCTTGAGCAGCACGCGGCGGTTCTCGTCCAGCACAAATTCGCCGCTGGTGAGCATCCCCAGCGGGTTTTCCTTTTCTTTTTCGTCCCCGCCTGCAGTACGGCCGACGCGGCGGCACAGCGCTTTCACACGGGCCAGCAGTTCGCTTACGCTGAAAGGCTTGGTCATATAGTCATCGGCACCAATAGAAAGGCCGCGGATCTTGTCCTGCTCCTGTCCCTTGGCGCTGAGGATGATAATGCCGATCTTCTGATCGGTGCGGCGGATGGTCTCGCACAGGGAGAAGCCGTTCATGCCCGGCAGCATCACATCCAGAATGGCCGCATCGCAGCCCGGCTTCTTCTCCAGCAGCGGCAGAGCCGCCTCGGCGCTTTCGGCCTCCACAGCCTCCATGCCCGCAAGGCGCAGGTTCAGCGCGATCATCTCGCGGATGTTGGCTTCATCTTCAACGACAAGCACTCGTACCATGAACTGTTCCTCCGTTCTTTAGTTGAGCAGATACAGCGCCTTGGACAGGCGGTAATTTTTATCACGGATCTCCACATCCGGGGCAAGCTTCGCCTGCATCTGGCGAGATGCCACGATGCCAAGGCGGGTCCAGCCCTTCAGGCTGGAGGTGGTGCGCACCAGACGCAGGGTCATTACCAGCTGGTCTTCGTCCACCGTGCGCAGCTCCACTGCACCATCATATTGTTCGCTGTCGGTCAGTTTGAGGTTGCCCTCCCACTCCATGGGCAGCTCGATATAGCAGTTGGTCTCTTCGTCCAGCAGCCCGAAGCTTTTTTCCGGGTGCGGGCTGGTATAGTCCATCCACACGATAAAATCCATGCGGCGGCTCTGGCTCATGTTCAGCAGGCCCGCTTCGTCCGGCTGGGTGGGGATCTCCACGATGCCGTCGCCGTCCAGATCCTGACTGACCAGACTGGGCACATTGCGCAGGGATGCGGTGTAAAGCTTTTCGGTACTGATCTGATCGGCAGGCACCATCTGCTGCGTGTCCTCGTCAAAACGCAGCAGCACGCTGGCCAGATTGTTGCCGGAAATGCCGGTCCAGCCATCCAGCACCAGATAATGCCTGCCGTCCGCACCCACACCCGCCGCCACCGAGGCGCAGCCGGCGAACCGATTGGCGGAAAGGCCCATAACAGCCACCTGCTGGAAGCTGCCCTCTTTATCCACGGTCAGCAGTTCGATCTGCACGCCGCCGTCCTCCAGCGTGGACATCAGGATCAGGTCCTGATTGCCGCCGCCGGTGATATCCTCCACCAGATACTGCTGGTACTGCTGCTCCAGGATCGTGGAAAGCACACCGTCGGTGTAGGAATACACCGCCAGATAATGGTCGCCCTGTGCCGCTGTATAACCCACCACCAGTTGGGTGGCATCGCCGGGCTGCAGCTGGGCCAGCCCCACCGACTCTACCGTGTCCGCAAGGCCCTCTACGTTCTGGCGCACATGCCAGATGTCGGCATCATCCTTCTGCAGGATGGCAATGCACACGTTGGAGCTTTGGGCGGTGGTGTAAAGCACGGCGGCATCCTGCCTGCCGTCACCGTCCAGATCCTGCAGCAGGAAAGGCGAAAGCAGGTCGCCCTGCATGGGATATTTGAGCTGTGCGCTCTCCCCCAGCCAGTCGTTCAGGGCAGTCTGCACATCGCCGTAATCGCCGGAAAGCTTGGGCGCACGCAGAAGCTCTTCCACCTGCACCTGTTCACCGGGCATGCTGCAGCCTGCCAGAAGCAGGCACAGCAGCACGCAAGCCAACCACCGGCCAAAATGATTCGGATGTTTCAACCGCTGCGCCTCCTCTGTGTGGAAAACTTGTCCGGCCAAAGGCCGAAAACATGCTATTGTCAGTATACCACGGGCCGGGCGCAATTCCAACACCCGAAAACGAGAAAAGGGGCTGCCGCACCACATTTGGTGCAGCAGCCCTTTTGGGGTCCTGATTTTTATTCTTCGGTCTTGTCAAACAAGCCTTTTTCTTTTGCGGCGTTCCAGGTCAGGCAGGTGCGCAGCTTGCTGACGGGGAAGGCCGGGTGGAATTTATTGTTGTCCGCATCGTCCTTCATCAGATCCTGCTCCACTGCCCAGCGGGCGGCCTTTTGTGCGTCGGTATCGCCCTCGTCGATGTCGCTGTAGAGGGCGGTGCTTACAGGCTCAGGCTTCCCGGCGTGCTCCCACAGCAGCTCGGCCAGCTCGATGCGGTTGGAGGGCATGGGGATGCCGGGCATATTGATGACGCGGTAGATGCCGGTGCCGGCTTCATAGATAATAGCACCTGCGGCAGCACCGATCACCACAGCAGAGATCGCGCCCTGAATGTTGCCGGTATCGCTGGGTCCAACCGGGTCGGGTTCAGGAATGGGGTCATCCGCGAAGGTTGCCGTCACCTCTACATTAGCATCCGGCATGGTAAAGGTCACCTTGGTGGGGTCGTTCTCGTCCGGGGTCGTCAGGATGTTTGTCGGGTCGTCTTGCTTAACACCATTCACCTTCACCGTCCAGCCGATGAAGTGCTGTCCATCCGGCGCAATGGCTGTCAGGTGCACGGTTTCACCCACCGGCACAGCGCTGCCGCTCGGTACGGACGCATCGCTGCCGTCAATGTTCGCAGTCACATGATCGCCGACCCTCAGAGTGGGGTTCAGAGTGGGGTTGCTCGCAAAGTTTGCCTTTATTTCCACGTTCTCAGCCGGCATGACAAAGCTCACTTTGGCGGGGTCGTCCGCGTCCGGTTTCAGGAAGGTGTCCGTGTCTTGCTCAACACCATTCACCTTCACCGTCCAGTCGATAAAGCGCTCGTTGGCTTCCGGCTTCCTGCGCGTTGCTGTTACAGTATCGCCCTTAGCAGCTTCGGTCTTATCCACAGTGCAGTTTACAGCTTTGATGTTATACGGAATATCGCTATAATACGGTTCCGCCTTAACATTATAAGCGGGCATGGTCAGGGTCGCGGTGGTGGCGGTGCCATTCTTCAGCAGCCTTGAAAGCTCTGTTTTGTCCGTGATTTCACTCTCAGTACCACTTACAACTTCATACAGCTTCCAGCCTGCAAATGTCTTTCCTTCGGGAGCATCTGCGGCAGTCAAAATCACTTCAGTGCCTGCGGCCACAGGAGCCTTCAGTTCTTCAACTTCGCTCTCAAGCTTTGCAGCGGCATTGTCTGTGGTCACAGTGTACAGCGGACGCACATAACCGCATGTATTGCAGTTATTGTCTTTTGCATTGTCGTAAACATGGGGGGCTTCCTGCGCATCCGTCAGACCCGGGCAGTTTGCAGTAGTGCACTCCCTCCAGTGTTTGGTACCGTCATGGTTCCACTGGTAGTTGTGCCAATGCACGTCCAGCGTAACAGGAAAACGAAACTCATCATCGACTTTGTATTTATAAGTAACTGTAGTGCTGTTCGCTTTCAAAATCCATGTTGTCGGGTCAACCGTACCACCTTCCCAGCTGCCGGTGGCAACGCCATCTAACTCAAATTTCCCCGGCAGCTGATGCAGATCATATGTCCGATCGTCGTTCGCCAGAATTTGGTAGCGTTGGGAACCAACCTGCAAATCCCTGATTTTGGGGTTGTTTCTCAAATCCAGCGATGTCAGGCAATTATTATTGCACCGCAACCACCACAAGCTTTTATTTTCCCTTAAATCCAGAACTGTCAACTTGTTTTTGTTGCAATTCAAGCTTTCAAGTTTTGTGTTTTTGTTCAAATTTAATGACGTCAAACTGTTGTTATAGCATATCAACCGCTTCAGTTCCGGGTTTTCACTCACGTCCAGTTCCGTTAAATTATTGTCACCGCAGAATAGGTCGGTCAACTTCGAAAAGTATTTGAGTCCCTGCAGGCTTGTGCATCCGCTATTGCTTATCCTAATTTCCTTAACGGCATTTCTTTCCGTTTGGTTCAGCGCACCATCTTTATCTTTGTCAAAATTATCTGCTACATATTGTCTAAATGCTCCATCCGGGAAGTTTGTCGCATCAATAGCAACAGCGTCTTCCTCCGCCTGCGTGCTCACGCTGCTTTCTGCGCTGGCCGCAGCCGGCTGTGCCGCAAACGCACTCACCGGCAGGGTGGAAGCCATCATGCACACCGCAAGTGCTGCACTGAGAAGTCTCGTACTCTTTTTTCTCATGTTCTCTTCCCCTTTTCGTTTGTTATTTTGCAGGCACCCACCCCAAAAGGCACCGTCTGCTCTTCAAGTTTACCCCCCCATACAACATATCAAGAGGCATTTTGCTAGAAAATAGGTTCGAGTTTTTAGTGGACTTGTTGAAATGTTTGCGGTTTGGCCCGCTATTCCCGGTAACATTCAGAAGCAATGAAAATGCCACGCAAAAAAAGCCCTCTCCCATTGCTGGGAAAGGGCTTTTGAACACTGTATCAAACAGTCAGAGCAGATTAGACGAGCTCCAGAACTGCCATCTCAGCAGCGTCGCCGCGGCGAGCGCCGATCTTGATGATGCGGGTGTAGCCGCCGTT
>PPYE01385670.1_pt1 | contig 11464 bp, 10 predicted proteins | sample 1559881 | NCBI WGS metagenome assembly PPYE01 (sample SAMN08240022, study PRJNA423297) | Human gut metagenome, whole genome shotgun sequencing project.
TCAATGATTTGATACTCACATCTTTTAAAGTAACGAATACCTTGTTTATACCACTCCCTTCTGACATATATCCTTTTTTTAAGCGGGCGATCTCAACCTTTTGTTTTACCACTGTTAGCTCTAAGCGTTCTACCTGTGTAAGGTTTCGGCTGGCATGCAATGCAGAAAAGTGATTACCGGTTTTCTTTTTGTTTTCAAGGGCAGCTTCACCATGCTCCAAATATTTTCTTATCCAGTTGTGGAGCATACCTCTGGAAATATTTTCTTCTTTTGCTAAAACCCTCTCACCGATATTTTCATAAAAATATCGTCTTACAATACGAAGTTTGTCTTCTTTACTCCAGTTACGGTTTTTTCCACCTTGTGGTCTTCCTTTTTGAGCCATTGTTCTCACCTCATCTTCTATATTTACATAGAAAAAAGTAGACATGCTCTTTTTTCATGTCTACTTTTAGGTTACCACTTCAGCATATAGCCGGCCTCTTTTTAATATGTGCATTTTTATTTTTTACTGCGTTTTTTATTAGTTATCTGCGGTACAGCTTCAGTGTGTTTTTCACGCCAGCCAAAATAGAGGAAGAAGCCTAAAGCGATCAGGAAAAAACAAAGGCTGGTAGCCTGGGCCGATTTTAAACCAAATAAGAAGGGCTCGACATAATCGCCGCGCAGCATTTCCAGACCAAAGCGTACAGCTGAATACAGCATTACATACAGACACATGGCCTGCCCTTTAGCGTGATCAGTAGTGCGGAATAAAAGCAGGAGCGCGAAGATAACGATATCCAGCTGGCCTTCCCAAACCTCGGCTGGCCATAAAGGAACGGCGCCATAGGTTTTAAAAGCCAGCGTACCTTCCGGATATAAAAGACCAAAATTACCGCCTGTAGGCGTTCCGAAAGCATCGCCGTTCAGCAGGTTGGCCATACGGCCGATTGCCTGACCGATCAAAATTGCGGGACAGACGATATCGGCTAAAGCGAGCCAGTCGATCTGATGCCGTTTACAGTACCAGATGCCTGCCAGAACGCCGGCGATGACGCCTCCCTGTATTGCCATGCCGCCTTGCCAGACAAAAGGTATCTCCAGCAGATGATGCTGGTAATAATCCCAGTCGAAAAAGAATACATCCCAGAGGCGTCCGCCGATCAAACCGGCAAAGCCGCCGTAAATACCAATGTCCAGGATATGCTGCTGCCAGCGGCCATCCTGTTTGGCCAGAAAGTAAGCAACACCAGTTGCTAAAAAAATGCTCATACAGAGAACTAAACCGTACATACGGATAGGAAAATCGCCGATGTGAAATAAATACTGATGCATAGAACCTCCACGTGCCTGCCGGTAAATTTATAGTTTGAGTTGCCGGATAGTGCTGCCCAAATGTTTGAATAAGATTATTCTAACACAGTAAGCCTGAAAATTCTATCTTGCGCAGGAAGTGTGATGATTTAATTCCTACAATTAGAGTATGGTTTTTGCTGGCATTGTATGTTATAATAAATCAGTAAAAATTTCGGAAAGAGGGATACAATTATGCTGAAAATAGAAAATCTGTCTGTTGCCGTACAAGGCAGACAGATTCTTCACGATATTAACCTGCACATTAAACCGGGTGAGGTCCATGTTTTATTCGGGCCTAACGGTACCGGTAAATCTACTTTGATCGGGACGATCATGGGCTTTGAACGTTATGAGGTATTAAGCGGTAAAATCTATTTTAAAGGTCATGATATTACCGAAGCTCCTTGTTATGAGCGGGCCCGTTTAGGTGTAGGCGTAATGATCCAGCGTCCGCCGACGATCCGCGGCTTGTCGCTGCGTCATATGATTGAGATCTGTGGAGCTACGCCTCAGGAAACGGAGCAAATGGCAAGATGGATGGGTTTGGCTGATTTTCTCGACCGCAGTGTCAATGAAGGTTTCAGCGGTGGTGAACTGAAACGTTCGGAGCTTCTGCAGCTGATGGCGCAAAAACCTGATCTGCTGCTTTTAGATGAACCTGAATCAGGTGTCGACGTGGAAAATATCGCACTTGTAGGACGGGCTGCCAACTACATTCTGCATAACGAGCCCTGTGGCGGCACCGGCTGTGATAAACCCTGCTGTGCCCATAATCTTGACTGTGACACTTATAATCCGCTCAGCAGTCAGCGCAGCGGTCTGATTATTACTCATGTCGGGCATATTTTGAAGTATGTGCCGGCTTCGCATGCTCATATTTTGTATCAGGGCACTTTAAGCTGTACCAGCGGCGATCCTTTGGATGTATTGAGCTGTATCAGCAAGACCGGTTATGAGAAATGTGTGAATGGCGGCTGCAGGAGGGGAATGAAATGAGTGAACAGGTAAATCTGCAGGAAGCGCTGGTTAAAAAAGCTGCTTTTGGCAATGATATCGATTTGGAAAAATTTGATGATAATAACGAACAGCATGTGCAAAGTACCGCCGAGCTTTCAGTAGCAGGGAAAGAACGGCTGGAGCATGTTGGTATCGATCTGGAGCGGGAGAATCGCAGCGCCAGCTTTATTCAGGTCGACAATGCGCCTATTGAGGCCGAAGTAAAGCCGCAGCTGCCGCTGGAATTGATGAATACCGGCGTCGCCGCTAAAAAATATCCTGAACTTGTCAAAAAATACTGGTGGAATGCCGTGAAGGCAGATACTGATAAATATACTGCTAAAACTGCATTGGAGCAGGAACAGGGATATTTTATCAGAGTCAAAGCCGGGCAGAAGATAGAAGCTCCGCTGCAGGCCTGCGTTTTTATCGGTCACGAGGAGCAGCTGCAACGTGTTCATAACATTGTTATTGTAGAAGAAGGCGCTGAGCTTAATATCATCTCTGGCTGTGCCAGTGATCCCGGTGTTGAAAAAGGCGTTCATATCGGTATCAGTGAATTTTATGTTGAAAAAAATGCTAAGCTGACCTTTACCATGATCCACAGCTGGGGCGAAAACATTGCTGTGCGTCCTCGCAGCGTAACGATCATCGAAGAAGGCGGTCAGTTTATTTCTAATTATGTCTGCATGGAAAAAGTAAAAGATGTGCAGATGTATCCTACTACCAAGCTGGTAGGCGAAGGCGCTGTGGCACGCTTAAATTCTATTTTAGTGGCACCGGAGGGTTCGCATCTTGATATCGGCGGCAAGGCGCTGTTAGAGGTGCCTGGTACCCGTGCCGAAATCGTGACCCGTACTATTTCTACCGGCGGTGAGATCATCAACCGCGGCAATCTTACAGGTCGTGCCGAAGGCATTCGTGCCCATTTGGAATGTAATGGCTTGATGCTCAGTAATAAAGGTTATATTTCTGCCATACCTGAGCTGGACGCATTTACAGGTAATGCCGAGCTCAGCCACGAGGCCGCTGTGGGCCGCATCGCTCCTGAAGAGATCGAGTACCTGATGGCGCGAGGAATGGACGAAGAAGAAGCTACTGCTACTATCGTCCGCGGCTTCCTCAACGTCAATATTGAAGGACTGCCGGAATCTTTGGCTAAAAAGATCAATGAAACTCTGGATACGTTCACTTATAATAAGGGAATGTAAGAAAAAGTAAAAAAAGTACTTGTCAATCGCGGCAAAGTGAGTTATAATAACCCTTGTGTTCAACACAATTCCGGGATGGTGTAATGGTAGCACAGGTGATTCTGGATCATCTTGTCTGGGTTCGAGCCCTAGTCCCGGAGCCAATGGCGCCATGGTCAAGCGGCTAAGACGTCGCCCTCTCAAGGCGAAATCACGAGTTCGATTCTCGTTGGCGCTACCAAACTAGATTTTTGCGAACCCTTCTGCACGCTGTTATCAAGCGATGTCGAAGGGTTTTCGTTATAGTTGTAGGTTATTTTTACAGTATACCCTATATCATCTTTAGTCAACACTATATCACGGACGAATGTTGAGATAATCATATCACGACGTTCGTCCGTGTTTTTTATTTGTAGAATGTTATATAAGAAAAATTTGACATGATCGGGTGTAATTTTGAAAGGCTCGTTCAATACTTTTTCTATCGACAAGTCTTTTTCTAAAACTGATAGTTTTTTTTCATATTCTGAAATATTTTTGGAAATAGTGTCGGATAATAAACCGCTTTCAACTGCTTTTATACAGTTTTTCAGCTTATTTTTTATTTCCGTAATCTCGGTTTCTAATATACTAATCTGTGTATTTCCGTCAATTGGTAAATTGGCTACAGTATTTGCAATAAACTCAATTGTCTGCGGCTCTGACAGTAATTTAATGGTTTCTGCAAGTATAATATCTTCCAGTTTTTCACGAGGAAACAATGGCATATCACATTTTTTACTTTTACTGGCGTAACATTGATAATAATAGTAACGTCTTTTTTGTTTGCTTGTGCCGCTGACACCGGTCATAAATTGCCCGCATTTTCCACATTTCAGTTTTGATGATAGCAGGAAATTTTCGCTTTTCCCTCTGATATTGGTTTCTTTTCTTGATTTTATTCTTTTCTGTACAGCGTAAAACAGGTCATCAGGAATAAAACGCGGGATCACTTTTGTTTTAACAATGTTACGCCATTTATAAGTACCGATGTAAGTTTCATTTTTAAGCATATGAGTAAAGCTGCAGCGTGAAAAATTATTTCCTTTTGCCGTTTTTAAATGTGTACTGTTAGCATATTTGGCTATGTCAACAATACGATCGCCTGCTGCATACATTTCGAATATTTTTCGAACAATAGGGGCTGCGTGATCGTCAATTATTAAATGTTTGTCGTCATCTAATTTATATCCTAAAGGGATAATACCGCTTAACCATTTACATTCTAGTGCGTTTTCAGTCATACCACGTAAAACCTTTTGGGCTAATTCCACACTGTAATATTCTGCCATACCTTCTAAAACAGATTCTAGGATTATGCCTGATGGATCGTCGGTTATATTTTCTTTTGCAGATATAACTTTTACACCGTTCTTTTTTAGTTTTGCTTTATACGTTGCACTGTCATAGCGATTACGGGCAAACCGGTCTAATGTGTAAACGATAACAATATCAAAAAGCTGTTTACCACTATCGGAAATCATTTTTTGAAATTGTGGGCGGGCGTCGGTTTTACCGGTTAAGGCTCTGTCAATATAACTTCCGACAATAGTAATATCCTGACGTTTGGCAAAATCAGTGCATTCACGGATTTGACCTTCAATGCTTTCTTCACGTTGATTTGTAGATGAATAACGTGCATAAATTACGGCTTTGGACATAAAAAAACAACTCCTTTACTGTTTTGTGTATGCAGCAGCGGAGCTGATATGCTATAATGTGTATAGTAATCTGCTCGCTGTGAAGGGTGGGCGTTACGTTGACCGTTTCGGAGTACCAGTCCGAAACGGTCTTTTTTTTATTCGTTCATTAACAGTGATAAAATTGATAACGGTAGTTCGTATTCATCAAGAGCTACAATTTGAGGATTGACAGTATTTTCTTTTTGAATAAGTATACCGTTTGACGTCATTTCTGTTTTAATTATTTTAGATATTGGATACGAGAAATTTTTTGTATTACCGACGAATGCGATTCTTTTATTTGTGATATAAAATATACCTTCGTCAATGGTGTCGATAGTTGTTGACGTTGTTTTTCCGACGTCAAATAAACCAGCGCGATATCTCACACCTTTACATATTTTAAAACTAACAGCTGGGCCAGCGTAGCCGACCTTTTGAGTACGAGTTACAATTTTTCTTAAATGCGAATAGTCTGCAAGATGGACTATCTCATTCTTTTTCAATGGAAGTTCAATTGTATCATTGTCCAGTTCGGGCAGTGTTAGATTGTTATTAGCTAACCATATAAGATTTTTTCTTTTAAAAATATAAAATTCTTCTTGCGGGATCGTTATATTAAAAGTTTCTGTTATTTTGCAAAATTCATCGAATACTTTAGGAGATAATGCAGGCTCTTTTAACAAAGACACAGCATATGTTTTAAATTGTTTTTCCATTTCAGATTTTTGGAAATGCGGCGGTACGTTATATTTTTCTACAATTTTATGAAGTGTACTTATTTCGTCTGTATTTTTGAGTGAATATATTTCCGCAAGTTTTCTAGAATATTCCTTTTCTCCTTGTATTTTGACAAGCTTTAGTTCTTTAGATAGTTTCTTGGCTTCTTTAATTTCATTTACTTTTCTATTCACGAACGAAAAAATACCCATTTTAACACTACCTAACATTTTTATTTAGTTAATATCGCCTTGAAATGCGATAGCCTTGCCTAAAATTCTGAATGACAGACAGTTTGCTTTATCAAATACCATAGGTTTATACTTTGGATTTTCAGCACGCAATTCGACGAAGTTATCAGAGATATAAACACGTTTCAATGTAACAGCGTCGTCGATAGCCACAGCTGCGATTTCTCCGTTTTCGACTTCCGGTTGATGTTTGATGAATACAATATCACCATCATAAATACGGGCATTTATCATGCTGTCACCTTGAACACGCAGGCAAAAGTCTGCGTTTATAACGTTTCCACACTGCACATAAGAATCGAAACATTCCTCTGTTAAAACAGGTTGCCCGGCTGCTATTTTACCAAGCAGCGGGATTTTTTTTGTTTCAATGGGGAAGATGTTCGGATAATCAGGTATATCCGGGGATTGCTCCCAGCCCATTAAATAACCGGGTGTCACGTTTAACGCGTTAGCAATACCTTCTATCTTATCAGAAGGTATATTGCTGATTATACCGGTTTCGTACCGTTGGATAGTTTGACGGCTTACACCGACGGCTTTAGCTACTTCTTCAAGCGTTTTTTCATTGTTGATACGAGCCAATCGCATACGTTTACCGATAGTAGTCATTTCTTTACTCCTTTACTTATCAAGTATGTAACTCAATTATAACATAAATTACTCAATAAGCAACAGAAAATACTTAAATTGCGAATAAAATCACTTGACACGTTACTGAAGCGCGGTTATAATTTAGTTACGCCGCAGGTGACAGGAGGTGATATGATGATTGACACTGCCGCATTAAGAGGGCTTATTGCTGAGAAGGGATTTTCTCAAAGAGCCATTGCTCAAAAGCTCGGAATGACTGATAAAACCTTCTATTCAAAAATGAATAAAAAGAAATTCGATTCTGATGAAATGAACGCAATGGTTAGTATTTTAGAAATTAAAAATCCTAGTGAAATTTTTTTTGCTCAAGAAGTCACTTGATGAGTGACAAAGGTAACAAAAAAAGACAGCCCGAAAGCTGCCAAAACAAAAAAATAAAAACCACCAAAATTATACCACGAAAGGAGTGATTTTGTGAACGAAATGCAAATTTTTAATAATCCTGAATTCGGGCAGATCAGAACTGTCGATTATAACGGTGAACCGTGGTTTATTGCAAAAGATGTTTGTGAAATATTGGAATTGAGTAATGCGACAGTAGCGTTACAAAGATTAGAGTTTGATGAACTGACTAAGTTGAACTTAGGCAGTCGTCAAGGTGAAACGAATATCATCAACGAATTCGGGCTTTACTCTTTGATTCTCGGCAGCAGGAAAAAAGAAGCCAAACAATTTAAACGTTGGATCACGCATGACGTAATCCCGGCGATTCGTAAAACTGGTAAATACGCTGTGAACGCTGAACCTTATGATCCTGACAAACTTACTTATAATCAGCTATCAGAGATAGCGACAATTTTGAAAGGCTGTCCAAAGTACAAACTGCCGTTGATCTGTCAGTTGTTTCAAATTCCATTGATTGAAAGCAGTGTGAGTTTTCAAAATCAGACTATTGACGATTTTATGGCAGAGTTTTTGCAACAGTACAAGCAGAACTTGATTATGAAACAAGTACTTTACGGACATTACCTGCACTATTGTAGAAAACATAAGGTATCAGGAGTTACAGACAGGTCGTTTTCACGCTACATAACCGGTAATTATAACGTTGATATTGTTCAACGCCGAATGGGTTTTATGCGCGAAAGATTTTATAAATTTAACGGGGTGTGATAAATGTGACTGAAATCAGAATAACTGTTGAAACGGTTGGACACCCGCAACTTGAAAAAATCAATCGTTTTGGCGAAGCGATCAGAAAATTTTATGCAGAGCCTAAAAATGTTATAGCTTTTGAAAAATGGAAGAAGGAAGGTGCTGCAGTATGAGAAATCCTCGTTGCGGGATTAGGTCTTATATATGGGCGACGGTGTGGTACTGGTGGATTGAAATATCGGTTTTTATAACCGGTTTTGTTCTCGGAATGCTGATATCGCGGGCGTAACAATGGAACTTTACGATCATCAAAAAACCGCTCTTGCCTATTTAAGATCATACAATTCTTTTATGTTGTTCATGGAACAGGGGACAGGGAAAACGATACCGACGCTTACAAGACTTAATGAGCTGATACAGTCAAATGCTGTAAAAACTGCTTTGGTGATCTGTCCTAAATCAGTAATGGGGTCGTGGGATCGTGACATTCAGATGTTCGACGCCGAATCGCAAACACGTTTGAAAACTCATGTTGAAGTTATCAATTATGACAAAGTGTGGCGGTACGACCGGAATAAATTCAATCAATATGATCGTCAATATGACGTGATCGTGATTGACGAAGCGCACAGTATTAAAAACCGTACATCAAAACGTGCTGCTTTTATTTTAAAGCTGGCAGTGAGGGCAAAGTACAGATATGCGCTGACCGGGACGCCGATATCAAACGGACAGCTGGAAAATTTTTGGTCTTTGATTTGCTTTCTGGATCCGTATTCGGTAGGTAGCAGGGTTTACAGTAACATTTTCAGGATTGTTGACGGCGGCAAGGGTTCATATTACGAATTTCTTGAAAAATATGCCTTGCTGGATCAGTTCCATAAACCATACCGTTACAGGAATGTTACTGCATTACAAGAAATCGTTGATGATTATTCGTACAGGGTAACAAAAAACGAATGTCTTGATTTACCGGATAAATTACCTGATGAAATTATCGAATTGGAACTGCCTGATAAAAAGCTGTACAAGGAAATTGCGAAACATTCGGCAAGCCTTGACATTGAATTTGTGGCAGATAACCCGCTGGTTAAATTGTCTAAATTGCGGCAGATAGCAAGCGGATTCCTTATTGATGACAGCGGTTCGAAATTTGACTTGAAATGCGAAAAGATCAGTGCGCTTGATGAATTTTTAGACGGTTTTGATAAAAAGCTGGTCATCTTTGCTGAATTCACTAGAAGTATTGATAATATTGTCGCTTTGCTGAAAAAACGAAAATTGAAAACAATCGTTTTAGACGGCAGGCAAAAGGACAAAAGCATTTGGAGAAATTTTCAGTCAGATGAATCGATCCGCGTTATTGTTTGTCAGTATGTGAGCGGGTGTCAGGGAATTGATTTATTTGCAGCTGATACGATTTTGTATTACGAACCGACGCTGCGTTCGAACATTTTAGAACAAAGTCGTGATCGTATTCATCGTAACGGGCAAACGCAAAAATGCAGCTATATCCATTTCATTACAAAAGGTACGGTTGAAAAAGACATTTACAGGTCATTAGCTGGTTTTAGCGATTTCAATGAAAAACTTTTCACACAATATATTTCAGAATATCAACGAGCGCAGAGAGGTATTAAAAAATGAAAATTTACATTTATGATATCGAGGTTTTCGCGCATGATTGGTTTGTTGTTTTCTCGGATATTGATGAAAAAGAAATTGCTGTATTTCATAATGATAACGTTGGTTTAAAGCGTTTTATGCTGCGACAGGGGCTGATTTTTGGCGGCTTTAATAACAAACATTATGACGATTGGGTGACGCAGTCAATGTTAACCGGTGCTGATCCTGAAAAGGTAAAAGCTCACAATGATTTTATTATCATGCAGAAGGGTAACGGGTGGGAATTTCCATTTGTTCAGTATCAAAAGAAACTTTTTAAAAGTTTTGACTTGCGTGATGATATCGCTGATAAAGGCTTGTCGCTTAAAGCGATTGAAGGAAATTTATGTCAGCCGATAGTTGAATCGTCGATAGATTTTAACATCAACCGGAAGCTGACTAAATCAGAAGCAGAAGAAGTAATTTTTTACTGTAAAACTGATGTGTCTAATACCGTCAAACTTTATCACAAAAGAAAAAGCTATTTAGACGGCAAAATCGCCGTGGGACGGTTGAAAGGTATTGATGAAACAGTTTCCCTGTCTTTGACCAATCCAAAGCTGACAGCAACATTTTTGGACGCGAAACGGGCTGATTATAATGACGAATTTGATTACGAACCACCTGATGAACTTGTATTGAAAAAGTACCTTGAACCGTTAAATTTTTTTAGGCATATTGACTACAATCAAAAGCTGGAATGTGATATCGCAGGTATACCGCATGTATACGGTTGGGGTGGGATTCACGGGGCAAAAGAAAACTATTTTGACCAGGCAACGGACGAAATGAAAATTGTTGACATTGATGTTGGCAGCTATTATCCGTCGCTGATGTTGGAATATGGTTATATTTCAAGATCGATACCAAGTACAGAAGGTTATGCTAATGTTTATAACACCCGCATTAAGGCAAAACATGAGGGAGACGACGAAACTGCCGGAGCGTTAAAGCTGGTTTTAAACAGCACTTACGGTGCTATGAAAAATCAATACAATTCACTTTATGATCCGCGGGGTGCAAACCACATCTGCATAACTGGTCAGCTGCTTTTAACAGATTTAATTGAAAAACTGGAAACGGTTGAAGGATTCAGCTTGATCCAATCCAACACCGACGGCTTGATGATTAAATTTCCTGTTGAAAATGAAAAGATTATCAACGGAATAGTTGAGGAATGGGAACGCCGAACACGGTTGAATATGGAATATACGGAAATACACCGTATAATGCAAAAAGACGTCAATAACTACATTGTACAAGTTGGTGCGACGTATTTGATTCGGGACGGTATTAAAACGTTTACGAAGGAAGATAAATGCAAAATAAATACAAAAGGCGGCTATGTTTCGTTGTGGCAAGGCGGGAATTTCAAAAACAATTCTTTGATTATCGTTCAAAAAGCAGTTGTTGAATATTTCATGAATTCTGTACCGGTCGAAGATACGATCAATAACGCTGACAACATCTTTGATTTTCAAATGATCTGTAAAACAGGCGGCACGTTTCAAAATACTGTTTGGGCGGTCAGTGATGATAATATCACTGTTCAACGTGTGAACCGTGTTTATGCTGTAACCGATAAAAAATACGGTTTGATTTACAAAGTAAAAGCTGGTCGACTTCATAAAATGCCGGACGTGCCTGAACATTGTTTTGTTGATAATACAAACTGCTTGAAACTGTCTGACCTCGATCGTTCATTTTACATTGATCTTGCGAAAAAGCGAATCGCCGATTTTCTCGGCAAAACAAAAAAGACAAAAAAGAATAGAAAGGAAGTTGAAAAAATGGCAACTACAAAAATAGAAGATTATAGCAACATGAATATTTA
>PPYE01131728.1_pt1 | contig 11463 bp, 7 predicted proteins | sample 1559881 | NCBI WGS metagenome assembly PPYE01 (sample SAMN08240022, study PRJNA423297) | Human gut metagenome, whole genome shotgun sequencing project.
TGCCGTCCAAAGCTGCACCGGGCGGTAGATGCCCGCGCCGGAATACCACCGGCTGTTGGGCTGGTCGGCGTTGCGGGCAATGACACGCAGCTCGTTTTCCCCTGCGTGCAGATACGGCGCACAATCAACATAAAAGTTGGTGTAGCCGTAGGGGCGGAACGCTGCCTTTTGACCGTTGAGCCAGACCTCGGCATTATGGTAGACGCCCTCAAACTCCAGAATGTGGGTGTCTGCCAGCGCGTTTTCCGGCACGGTCAGGGTGCGCCGGTATTCGTAGTCATATCCCTCGTACCAGCCGGTGTTGGTGCCGCCCGCGCTCAGGGCGGTGCGGGGTTCAGCCAGCATGGCATCATGGGGCAGGGTCACCGTTTTGCCGGGTGCGGTATCGCCCAGATGGCGGCACGTCCAGCCGGTGAGAAGGGATGTTGCTTTCATACAAGATCCTCGCTTTCAAGGTTATCCATAGCAAAAAACGCAGACGACTTTCCTTTTCTGTTGTCTGCACTATATCATAATGTACAGCAAAAAGGGGATTCACTACGTGAACGGTCTTTTTTCCCGCGCAAGCCGCCTGCGGCATTGGCAAAATAGACAATCGTATCATGTGCCTTATGTGCAGGTTGCTTAAAGCAAAAAAGACAGCCCACCAAAATGGGCTGTCTAGGCTGTCGAAAAAGGTGTGCTCACCCCTTGGCCCCCTCTGTGAGGGGGCTCCGCCCGCAGGCGGTGGGGGAGAGAACTTGGGCAGGTTGCCGTCCGCGCGGAAAGCACCGTCGTAGGTGTTTTCGACCCGGATCCACAAAAAGCTCTTTTGCCGTGCCACCACCAGATGGATCAGCCGCTGCTCGCTGTCGGGCAGCTTTTCTACACTCTCGATGGCGTTGTCCAGCGCATTGCCGAACAGCGAACACAGGTCCATCGTATCCATAAAATCCAGCGCCGCACCGTCTGCCACGCAGGTCAGCGTGATGCCGTGCTGCTGGCAGTACAGGCTTTTGCTGGTCAGGATCGTGTCCAGCACCTCGTTGCCGGTCTTGTTCTGCGCCTCATAGCTGCGGATCTCCTGCTCCATCGCGTCGAGGTAGTGGGCCTTTTCCTCTGAGGTCTCGCTGCGCAGCACGGCGATCTGGTGCTTGAGGTCGTGATATTTTTTATTGATAAGGTCAATGCTGTCCTGCGCCGAGCGGTACTGTGCGTACTGCGCCTGCAAGACGTTCTGCAAAGCGTCGCGCTCCTTTTTGCGGCGGTACTCCACCAGCTGCATGTGGTGCGCAAACAGAATGGCCATGCCGCCCAGGTCTACCAGCGTGCGGATGTTGTAAATTTCCGCCGTCATCTTGCCGGAAAACGGCGTGTCCGGGCTGACATAGCTCAGGTTGCTGGCGGCATAGACCGCCACACCGATGAACAGCGTGCTGAGGAATTCCTTTTTGTGGATGTGCAGAGGCGAGGCAATATCGTTATAATTGCGTTCCAGCGCGAACACCGCGCCATACACTGCGGCATAGTCGACTGCCAAAATGCACACACGCACACCCGCGCCCGGCGTGCCCTGCCGCCCGGCCATATAGTAGTAGAGCTGCCATTCCAGCGAGGCGGCCAGTTCCCCCAAAATAAACGCGCGGACGCAGTAATACCCCGCGCTCCGGGCGGGCACGTCGGCCTGCATTCGGATGTACAGATACATGATCAAGATGGATACCGCAATGCAGGGCAGAAACCAGAATTGCGGCACCTGCCCCGTTGCCTGCATAAAGACGCCGAGCAGCAGCAAAAACACCGCGTGGATCGTATACCGCCGCCAGCCTGCTGTACGCTTGGGCAGGAAGAACAGATATAAAAGGCAGGCCAGCCAGTCCGCCAGTGCGGTATACAGGCGGGGAATGTTGCCCAGAACTTCCGTTTCCATCAGATGGTTTCCCCCATGTAGTGGTTGAGCGCCGCCAAAAATGCCTTGCGCTTGGCGCGGCTGATCTGCACCCGCTCACCGTTGACGATGGCGTCCTCGTCCTGGATGCCGTCCACGTGCTCCAGATTGACAAGGTACGCCTTGCTGCTGCGGAAGAAATTTTCCGGCGGCAGCTTCTGCTCCACATCGCGCATGGAGCCGGTGGAATGTACCTCGCCCTGCTTGGTGTGGAACAGCAGGTCGTGGTCGCAAATTTCTACATAATAAATGTCGGAGACATCGAGCTTCTGCACACCGCCCGCGCAGGGCACCGTGAGGAAATGCTTCTGGCGGCGCCCCAGCAGCTCCCGCACATGGTTCATCCGCTGGCAGAAAGCGTAATAACTCAGCGGCTTTAAGATATAGTCCAGCGCCTGCACCGCGTACCCCTTGATGGCATACTGCGGCGAGTTGGTGATGAAGATGATAAGCACCTCCGGGTCGGCGCGGCGGATCTCCTCGGCTGCTGACATACCATCCAGGAAGGTCATCTCGATGTCCATCAAAATCAGGTCATAGCCGCCCTTATAGCCCAGCGCGATCTCGTCGCCATCCGAAAAATGCGTGATTTGAAAATGGCAGTTTTTCTCCTGCTGGTATTTTTCCAGATACGAGTCCAGCACTGCCCGATCCTGCGCGCTGTCCTCGACTACTGCGATGTAGTTCACGAGAATTCTCCTTTTGAGAGCAAATGAATGCGTTTATGTGCCGACCGCTATGCCGCTTGCCTTTCATGGTTATAGGCTCTATCTGATAAGTATTATACAGATTCTTTTCCGAATTTTCAATAAATCATGGTTCTGCTTACCCGCCTTGATTGCCCACGCTTTGGGCGGGAAGATGTTTTACATCGCATAGCGTTTGATTACCCACAAACGCATTTCCGGGGTGTCCCATCGAGGAATGCGGACACCCGTCTCACAGGGTTTTCACGCAGGGAAAGCCCGCACAAATAACTAAGGCAGCACCGCACAATTCCCACCTTACGGCTTAAGCACCGCTCCGGCGGCTGCGGCACCTCGCTCGCCGTATCGGCACTTAGAATTATGCGGTATTGCCCCACGGTCCGGGCGGAAGCAAAACCTTCCCGGGTGTTGCTGTTGGGGAAGATGAAATTCTTGGCGCTGGAGGTGACAGTCACCCGGATGCGGTGGCCTTTCCGGAAGCAATTGGACAACTTGGTGGTGCGGATCTTCAGGCAGACGATCTCGCCTTCCTGCAAAAACTCCGACCGGGCAAAGCCATTACGGTATCGGGCGCTGAGCAGGCCATCCGCCAGCTTGATGGACCGGCCATTCTCATCCACGTCGGTAACACGCACCACAAAGTCGGTATCCGGCGCGTCAGAAGAAATATACAATTCCGCCGTCATATCACCGGTCAGAACCAGGTCTTCCTTCAGCACAGGGGAGGTGTAGCACAGCAGGTCCTGACGCAGTTCCTCCCGGGTGTAGTCCTCCGGCACTTCGATCTCGTTCTCCGACATATCGATGATGTGCTGGGACGGATTTTCGGGGTCATAGGCGTAACCGTCGCAGTTCTCCCGCTCCGGCTTGGCAAAAGCCAGCCGCCCGTCCCCGGCAGAGGTGTTGGCATGGCCGTCACTATCCAGATACAGGTGGGTGACCCGGGTCTCGGGCACTGGCCAGTTTTCGGCGGTCTTCCATACCTCCTGGCCCAGGGTGTAGTATTCTACCGGGGCAGTCTGGTCGATGCCGTTGTCCACTTCCTTGAGGTGATGCTCAAACCATCGGAAATACAGCCAGTCCAGATCAAAGCGCAGCGCCTGGCTGCCGAAGGATACCCCGTGCATGTCGTACTTACTGTTGCCGCTGTGCTGCCAGGGTCCCAGAATGACCTTGCGCATGCCCCGCGGGAAGTCATGGACCAGTTCCAGGGCTTCGGTGGTACCCATGCCGTTGTCGTCAAACCAGCCGGACTGAATCAGCGCCGGGATCTGCGCCCTGACGGAGCGTTCCTGCCAGTTGGACATACGCCAGAAATCGTTGTAGTCACTGGGTTCCAGCCACCGTGTGATGAAGGGCACATCGTACCCCAGAGCCTTTTTCGGCAGGTCGGTCAGGGGGCGGATGTTCAGCACTTTCTCCCAGTCATCGCGTTCCATCAGCTCAGGGTGGAAGGTTTTCTGAGACACCGCAAAGGCCCAGGCCAGCATGCCCGAGGTGAAAGACCCACCCCGGCGGGGCAGATCCACAAAGGCGCTGCCCGCGCAGACTACGCTGATCAGAGCTTTCAGGTGGGGGTTGCCGCTGGCAGCGGCTGCCCACTGTACATAACCCAGGTAGGACCCGCCCACCATACCGATGCGTCCGCTGCACCATGGCTGGGCGGCGATCCAGTTCAGAGTGTCGTCGCCGTCCTCCACCTCGTGGTAGTTGGGCAGCCATTCGCCTTCACTGGCGTTTCTGCCGCGCACATCCTGTACTACCACCGCGTAGCCGCGCTGGACGTAACGGTAGTATATCTCACAGCCGTCCTCTTTGCCGTAGGGGGTGCGTACCAGCACTGCGGGCACCGGGGTACTGCAGTTTTTAGGCAGGTATACGTTGGTGGAAAGATGTACCCCGTCCCGCATGGGCACTGGGAAGGTCTGCGCATGTTCTACCGGGAACAACTGTTCCTCCGGCCAGGTCGAGCGCCACAGGCGCAGGATGGTCTCCTCCTCGGCACCGGGTTCCACCAGCACCGTGACCATCTCCCGGGCAGGGCAGGTGACGGCGATCAGCCGCCCTTCCTTCATCTGTTTGTTGTTGGGGAATTTTACATCCCGCTGCAGGTAGCTGCAGCCGTCTTCGCTGGTGTAACGCTCGCCGCACAGGGAAACTTCCCCGGTGCCATGCAGCCCCGACTCGTAATGGGACAGGTTCTGCCCCAGGGCGGCAAAGTCCATCTTCACAAAGAAACGGTAAAAATCCCGGTCCTGTTCAGTCAGGTCCTGCCAGTCCAGCAGCGCGCCGGTATGCACGTCCAGTTTCCGGATCTGGGGTGTACCGTCGCCCAGCCGCAGTCTGCCGTACAGGATGCCTGAAACATATAAGTCAAAATTACGCATTTCCGTTTCTCCCGTTTTCCGTTTAGACGCCGATGAAAGCACGGATGGCATAGGCTACACCGATGCCCACATAGTTGCCCAGGGCACCGGCCAGTACGCCCATGAGCAAGCCGATGTTGATAAGGGTCTTCCACTGGGCGCTGGAGGCGATGAGGGCGGCGGTGGGGCCATCCGAGATACAGCCTACGATGGACAGCAGCACATACTCAAAACGGACTTTCAGCAGCCGGGTGATGAGCAGGTGCAGCAGAATGGAACAGGCGATGACACAGAAGCAGAACAGGGTGATGTAGAAGGTGGATCCGAAGAACTGCTTCAGGTCCACCGCAAAGCCGATGGTCACCAGGAACAGCACCGCTACGAAAAGGCCCAGGTCAAAATTGCCGCGCAGCTTGCGGACAGCCGGCACCTGTGCCAGGATGATGGAGAAGGTGGTGATGAGCAGGATGCGGCCTGCACTGCGGAACCCTTCTCCGAATACCATCGAGGAGATGCTGGTGGCAGCCCACACGGTGCCAAAGCCGATGGCCAGCAGCCAGGCGATTTCCTGGATGGACCATTCCTTGGAGGTCATCAGTTCCTCGTGGTTGCCATCTCCCAGCAGCTCCGACTCGCTCATTTCATAGGGCCACAGCTTTTTCAGCCATTTGGAACTCTTGTACAGGGCGGGGGTAGCAAACATCAGGATCAGCGTGGGGATGCCCACCACATAGTCGGCGGCATTGGCCGAGGCGATAGTGTTCTTGCTGGCATCCAGGCCTACAGCGATGGCGGTCAGGTTGGAACTGCCGCCGGTGTAGGTGCCCACGAACATACCGGCCACCTTCCAGCCCTCGTCGATTTTGTTGGCGAACAGTACGCCGAACACCAAAGCTGCCACGCAGACGCTGAATATGGCCGAGGCCAACGCAATGATCGGTTCCTTGGATAATTTGCGCATCTGTTTCAGGTCCAGGCTCAGCAGGCAGATGGAAACGGACAACGGCACACAGTAGCCGCTGATGGCATCATAGGTAGGGCTGGAGGTAGGCACGATCCGCAGGTTGGACATCACGATGCCCATGACGATAACCGTCAGGGCCGGGCCCAGCGTTTTGAACACCTTGAACCGCTGCAGCCAGAATCCCAGTGCAACCGTGGCGACCATGATGAACAGGAGCGCGCCTTCGGAGGAAAAAATCGTATTCGCCATAATATACCTCTCTGCGGGGTCCGCTTAAAAATCAATATCGATGCCAAGGCCCGGTTTGTCGGACAGGGTGTAGACGCCGCCATTCACGGCAAAACCTCCGGGCATACCCATCTCGGGGTCCACGGCGTACATAAAGCTGTCGCAGTCCGCCTCGGTGATGTTCTGCTTGGCGGCAACCAGACTCACACCGGCAGCAATGGCCACCTTGGTCTCCAGCATGCAGCCCACCATGCACTGTACATGGTTTGCCTCGGCAATGGCGTTGATTTTTTCCGCCGGGTACAGGCCGCCGCACTTCATCAGTTTGATGTTGATAATGTCTGCAGCATCGATCTTGCAGGCCTTTGCTGCGTCGATGGGGGTGTGGACCGACTCATCCAGCATGACCTTCAAGTCCACCTTGGAACGCACAAAGCGCATACCGTCCAGATCCCAGCTGGGCAGGCACTGTTCCACCGCTTCCACGCCCAGCTCTTCAAAGGCTTTCAGGGTGCGCACCGCATCGCTGACCGTGTAACCCTGGTTGGCGTCCACACGCAGGCGGATGTTGGGGCCCACCGCCTGACGGATCAGGGTCAATGCCTGAATATCCTCACTCGGGTTGATGCCGGCCTTGATTTTCAGAATGGTGAAGCCATCCTTTTCCACCCGTTCCCGGGCTTCGGCGGCCATGGCTTCCGGTGTGTCAATGCCCACCGTCATGTCCGTGACGATCTGGTTCACGCTGCCGCCCAGCACCTTGTACAGAGGCTGACCCATCAGTTTGCCCTTGATATCGTACAGGGCAATATCCACCGCGGCCTTTGCCGAGGTGTTGCCTGACAGCAGGCGGTCCATCATCCTGTGGATGCCCTCAACATCGAGCGGATCCATGCCGATCAATCCGGTGCGGAACAGTTTCAGCGCTTCCAGAACGGTGGCTGCGCTCTCGCCAGTCACCGGTTCAAAGGGCGCGGCCTCACCGATGCCCCACAGACCTTCGTCGGTGGAGATCTTCACCAGCACATTCAGCGAATGATCCTGTACCGCAAAAGCAATACGGAAGGGCTTTTTCATGGGGATACGGATGGTTTCTACCTTTACGTCTGTGATTTTCATAGGGTTCCTCCTGCACAATAATTTTTATAAAATTTACAATTTTTTATAAATTTTACTATTTCTAAAATTTTTGTCAAGAGCTTTTCTGTTTTTTTCACATTTTTCAGAGCACTTTATAGGATAAGCAAGAAATCATCTGATTTTCTTTGTAAAAAATTTTATAAATATCGAATTTTTTCTTGCTTATTTACGTACAGAGCATTTTGTGATATACTGTAAATAAATTTTTTTACGAAAAAGCGGGAGGTCTTATGCTGGGCGAACATGTTCGAAATATCCGGAAAAAGCGGGGAATCACCCTCAAGGAACTGGCCGAAAAGACTGGTTTGTCCATCGGGTATATCTCCCAAATCGAGCGCGATCTCACCGACCCGTCCCTGTCCACCCTGCGCAAACTCAGCGCCGCTCTGGACATCCCCACCTATCTGTTTATGGGAGGTGAGAGCAGCACCAGCCTGACAACCCGTCAGGCGGATATGTTGATTCTCTCCCAGCCCAATTCCAATGTACGGTATCATCTGCTTACGCCCATGCCCAACGGAAATTTTGTACCTCAGTCGTTGGTCATACGCTTTGAGCTGGAACCCCACTGTAAGGACGGCGACCTGCCGGTGATCCATCCCAGTGAGGAAATCCTGCTGCTGGAACAGGGGCAGCTGGATGTACTGGTGGAGTCCGAGACTACCCGCCTGAACGCCGGAGACACCACTGTGGTGCAGTCCAACCTGCCCCACATCGTTTCCAACCCCGGGGATACCACAGCGGTGGGGCTGGCTGTGTTCACCCCTGCCATTTGGTTCCCCAACAACCGGCGCAGTTTTAACCGCGGTGGCGAAACCTGAATCTTCGCACCGGTTTGGCGCAGCAGCGCGTTTTCCGGGAAGGTTTTTCACAGACAAACGGGCACGGACGAGCAATGCCCGCCCCTACAAGAGTTTTTTTGCAGCCTGAAAAAAAAATTGCAAGCCGGCGATCTGCTGGCTTGCAATTTTTTATCCCCCGCAGAGGGTCTTTTTCGCCGTTCCCTGCCTTTTACTGCCCGGCCAGCGCAATCTGCTCGCGGGTGATGGGCAGCTCATAGAACCGCTTGTGGGTGGCGTGGTAGATCGCATCGGCCACGGCGGGCAGCGGGGTGTTGATGACCACCTCGCCGATGCTCTTGGCACCGAAGGGGCCGGTGCCCTCGTAGCTGCTCTCAAATACGACATGGATATGCCCGATGTCGTTGCGCGCCGGGATCTTGTACTGCATCAGCGAGTTTTCCTGCGGCATGCCGCGGTCATCGTAGGTGACATTCTCGGTCAGCGCCATACCGATGCCCTGCAGGATGCCGCCCTCGGCCTGCACCCGCGCAAGGTTCGGGTTGACCGGTGTGCCGCAGTCAACAGCCGCCTCATAGCGGATGACCTGCGCCTCACCGGTTTCCAGATCGACCTCGACCTCGGCAGCGCCCACCATGAACGGCGGGGGCGAGATCTCCGAGCTGTGGGTCACAACTGCCTCCAGCGCCGTATTGCTGCCGCACTGGGAGGCTGCGGCGATCTGCGCCAGCGTGGCGCGCTGCGTGCCGTCCTCGCTTGTCACGGCATCGCCCGCAAAGACGACTGCACGCTCATCAAGGCCCAGCAGCCCCGCGCCAACCTGACAGATCTTCTGCTTAAGCTGCTCGGCGCACTGCTCAACCGCCTTGCCGGTGACATAGGTCGTGCTGGATGCGTAGGAGCCGGAATCGTAGGGCGAGGAATCGGTGTCCGCGCCGAGGACCGTCACATTGTCGAGCGGGCACTCCAGCACCTCGGCGGCAATCTGCGCCAGAATCGTGTCGCAGCCGGTGCCCATGTCGGCTGCACCGATTGAGAGGGTATAGAACCCGTCATCGTTGATCTTCAGGCTGGCGCTGCCCACATCCACACTCGTAATGCCGGAGCCCTGCATCGCCATGCCCATGCCCACGGCGCGCACCTTGCCGTTGCCCATGTCGCGCACGGGGTATTTTTCGTCCCAGCCGATGTTGTCATGCACGGCCTGCAGACAGCGGTCCAGCGCGCAGCTGGTGTTGACCTGCCCGTAGTAGGCGGGCATCACATCGCCCTCATGGACGATGTTGCGCTGGCGGATCACAAACGGGTCGATGCCCAGCTTGTCGGCCAGCTCATTGACGGCGGACTCCACCGCAAACAGGCCCTGGGTCGCACCGTAGCCGCGGTAAGCGCCCGCGGACATGTGGTTCGTGTAGACGACATCGCTGACAAAGCGGAATGCCTCGGCCTTGCCGTAAAGCGGGATGGATTTGTGGCCGGACAGGCCCACCGTTGTAGGCCCATGCTCGCCGTAAGCACCGGTGTTGGACAGGGTGTAGAGGTCGATGCCCCTGACGATGCCGTCCTTTGTCGCACCAAGGCGGACATGCAGCTCCATCTCATGGCGCGGGGTGGAGGCGATCTGGCTCTCGTACCGGCTGAAGATGATCTTGCTGGGCTTTTTGGTTTTCCATGTCACAAAGGCGGGGTAGACCTCGCAGACCGAGGTCTGCTTGGCGCCGAAGCCGCCGCCGATGCGGGGCTTGGCCACCCGGATCATCGACTTGGGGATGTGCAGCGCATTGGCCAGGATCCGGCGGCAGTGGAAAACGATCTGGGTCGAGCTGAGGACATTCAGCCGCCCGTAGGCATCTATGCTGCAGTAGGTGCGGAAGGTCTCCATCATGGCCTGCTGGCAGGCGCGGGTGTGGTATGTATGGTCGATGACGACATCGCACCCCGCCAGCACCGCCTCAATATCGCCCGCCCCGCTCTCATCGTGGGCACACAGGTTGCGCTTGTTGTCGGCCCCTACCGGTGCCAGCGACTCCCAGTTTTCCTCCGGGTGGACAAGGACGGGGTTGTCCAGTGCCGTGTGGTAGTCCAGCACGGCGGGCAGGACCTCATACCTGACCTTGATAAGCTTCATCGCCTTATCGACGCATTTTTCATCCTTGCCGGCCAAAATTGCGACAACATCCCCCGCAAAGCGGACATGGCGGTCGATGACAAGCCGGTCATAGGGGCTCGGCTCGGGGTAGGTCTGGCCCGCCTGGGTGTAGCGGCGGCCCTGCTGGTCCACATCCTTCCATGTGTAGATCGCCTCGATGCCCGGCACCAGCAGGGCACGGCTCGTGTCGATCTCCTGCACGATAGCGTTGGCATGGGGGGAGCGCAGCAGCTTTACGATCAGGCAGTCCTGCGGGATGACATCATCCATGTAGACGGGCTGACCGGTCACAAGCTGCATAGCGTCTTTTTTGCGCATGGACTGGTTCACGGTTTTCATTGGGCAGCCTCCTTCCCCTTTTTCCACGCTAAAAAGTTCAAAATGCCCCGCAGCTGGCCCTCATAGCCGGAGCAGCGGCAGAGGTTGCCGGCCAGATACTCCTTGATCTCATCCTCGCCGGGGTCGGGGTTTTCCCGGAAAAGCGCCAGCGCGTTCATAATAAAGCCCGGGTTGCAGAAGCCGCACTGCTCCGCACCCTGATCGGCGATAAAGGCGCCGAACTCGGCAGCCTCCTCCTGCAGCCCCTCCAGCGTGGTGACGCTGCAGCCGTTGACCCGCGCCGCCAGCACCGAGCAGGACAGCACCGGCTTTTCATCGAGAAAGACCGTGCAAAGGCCGCAGTTGGCGGTCTCGCAGCCGCGCTTGACGCTCTTGCAGCCGAGGCTGCGCACAAGGTCCAGCAGCACGGTGTCAGCCGCGATTTCGGCGGTGACTTTTTTATGATTTAAGGTAAATGTGATCTGCATGGTATACCTCCGTCAATTTTCCAGCGCGGCCACGGCACGCCGGACCAGCACACCGGTCAGGTGGGTGCGGTACTCGGCACTGCCACGCAGGTTGCTGCCGGTCTTGACGGCTGCCTGCACGGCGGCGGGCAGCTGCGCCGGGTCGCAGTCCGGCGTGACAAGCACGGCCTTCATCGGGCGCGCGCCGATGGCAAAGCGGTACTGCCCCTGCGCCGTGCGGGCAGCCGCACAGGTCAGGATCGGGAAATCGGTCTGGGTCGCGCGCACCGACTGGTACTGCACCTTCAGCCCCGGCGTCTTGCGCAGGCAGATGTGGGTCAGAATATCGCGGTCATAGGGCATCGCGGCAAACTGTGCCAGCGGCATCCGGCCCGCC
>PPYE01208473.1_pt1 | contig 11463 bp, 9 predicted proteins | sample 1559881 | NCBI WGS metagenome assembly PPYE01 (sample SAMN08240022, study PRJNA423297) | Human gut metagenome, whole genome shotgun sequencing project.
TTTTTTCTGTATGACAAAGGACTAATTTTATAAAGAGACAGATAAATGCTCATTTGTTATATTCATTTATTTATAGTTTTATATAACAAATCATGTAGATATGGCAACAATAAAAATCAAATTCCGTACCTCTTCCGTAAAAACAAAAGAAGGCGTATTATTCTATCAAATCATTCATGCCAGAGTAACCAGGCAAATCAATACCGGCTATAAAATTTTTCCTTCAGAATGGGATAAGCATTTGGCTTGCATCATTCTTCCGGACAATAATGACATAAGACGACGTTTTCTCGCTCAACTAACAAGCCAAATAGCAGAAGACATGCATAGACTGAAAAATATCATTTCAAAGCTTGAACATTCGGGCAATCCTTTTACCTCCGGAAAAATAATAGAGCTATTCCGTATTCCCCCCATCAATAAATACAGTTTTCTATCATTCGCACAAGATCTTATTGTACAACTAAAACAAATCGGCAAAGAACGCACTGCCGAGTCTTATGCCTCAGCATACAACAGTTTCAAGTGTTTTATGGACAATAATGGTGACGTTCTACTTGAAGATGTAAATTCCAATCTGATGATAAAATATGAAATATACCTTAAAAACTGCGGTGTCTGTCCAAACAGTTGTTCATATTATATGCGGAATCTCCGAGCAATATACAATCGTGCTGTAGAAAAAGAGTTAACACAACAACAATATCCGTTCAAGTATGTATATACCGGTATTGACAAAACAGTAAAACGAGCTGTATCTCTAAAAACAATTCGCCAAATACAAAATTTAGATCTGAGCACAAACCCTTTGATGGATTATGCAAGAGACATCTTCATGTTCTCGTTCTACACCCGCGGAATGTCATTCATTGACATGGCATATCTGAAAAAGAAAGATCTGCAAAATGGAGTTCTGTCCTATCGCAGACATAAAACCGACCAACAATTGTTCATTAAGTGGGAAAAGCCCATGCAAAAAATTGTCGATAAATATAACACTATAGAAAGTCCTTATCTACTACCTATCATCAAAAATAACGGTAAAGACCCAAGAAGAGAATATAAAAATGCCTCACATTTGATTAATAGAAAACTGAAGGTAATAGGACAAATGTTAGAGATCCCCGTCACACTAACAACATATGTCGCCCGCCATGCATGGGCAAACATTGCCAAGAGTAAGAATATCTCTATCTCGGTTATTAGCGAAGCTATGGGACATGACTCCGAAAACACAACACGTATTTATCTAGCCTCGTTAGACGCCTCCATAGTGGATAAAGCAAACAGTATTATACTTAAATCATTATAGTATACAAAAAAAGTATTGGCAGGGCTGACCCAAAAGTCAGCCCTGTTTAGTTTTCCAATGCTACATTATTAATAAATAAGATTATCATGGCTCTACACAACGGATAAAGCATGCATCACTTTTAGGTGTTTCTATTTTATTTTCACCAGTAAGAGTTGCGTAAACATTACTTTTAGAAATCAGATTAAAATCAAAAGAGAAATAATTAATATCCCACGCCATAATATCACTTTCTACATCGCGTCCTGGTGGATACACCCGCTGTAACCAATAGATAGCCCCCGGACGCATATACAAATCATAAAACAAAGGTTTCTCATCACCTGCCGTCATATTGAATTTATCACTACGTCCAGCAGAATAACGGAGTACAACTGTATTCTTTGTCTCACCATGTATATAGCCCTGACCAGTAACTACGCCCTGCCAATTTTTCATATCACCATATCCTTGTTTTCTATGTCCATAGCCTGACGCTCCTATCGGAAAGAATAGATTCCGTCCATTCGTTTTATTATATATAAAACAACCACGCATACCATATGTGCCGGAACTGCCATAACGATATCCGTATATTTCATTGATATCGGAAAGTGTTTCCTCAGCATCATCACCATAGAGTACACCATAGCCCATTTCTATATCCTTGCTTTTATACAATACATTATAATCATCGTAATTGGCAATTTCCACTTCTTTTCCATTGATTCTAGGCTTTTCAAAAGGGGTATTAAAAGGCTGAGATGTGATTTCATCCCACAATTTAGTAGTCTCTTTTCCAGCAATCTTTAGTGGCTTGGCTTTATCATCTTTAAAGTCTTTCGGCTGTACTTCTATCCAATATTCTTTCTCATGCTTATTACTTGACGCATCAATTGGCTCATTCAGATTTCCCCACTTAAACAATGACCCTTCTTCTACTGGCGAATCTGTTTCCTCCGTAGCAGTTTTCATATTAAACGTATGCCAAGCCCGTCCTTCATCAAGCAAAGCTACAGGAGCATAGCCCTGGCGGACAAATATAAGGTGATTGCAAGTATTGTTGTGATAGCTGACACGAATAACGGCATGGCGGGATTCATTTTCTGTACATGTACCATTGAAAGTAATTTTGAAATCAATTACTGAACCGGAAAGCCCCTTAAGTGTACCATGTTCATCTATACTCGTATACTTGTTACTACTACTTTTTTCTAACTTCACAAATCCTTCGTGTGTTGTCGCTGCAACAACAGCTTCCCAAGCCCCCTCGGAAGTAAATTCTTCGAAATTTGTAGCATTCTCCCGTGCCAAACGTTTTAAAACGACATGGAAAGGCTTGTCATTATTATGCCGTCGATATATTCCTTTGGGATTGACTACGCGACGTACCTGAAATATATCAACTATTTCTGTTAATGGCTCACCCTGCGATAAAGTAGCGGTTATTTTTATTTTTGCCTGACGCCGGTAGGCTACATATGGATTATTCCCGGTATAACTAGTTTTTGCGATCATCTGTTTCGCACGTGTATATAAAGGTATACTCATATGAAGTATATTCGCCCCCTCTTCTTTACGCACAGAATAATTACCATATTCAGTATCTTCGTGAATGCCTGGATCTACGGCATATTCGCGATTTCCTCGTTGAGTTCGGTTATAGTATTCTTGGTTGCTTTCTGCATAAACAATACCCGAGCCTTCACTAGCATCTTTTTCTGTTGTTGTAAGTATGGTTGCAGTAGTACGGCGCAAAGAAAGAAATCCATTCCATACATTCTTGCCTTCCAAATCAAAATGATAATAATCAAAATTATTAGCATCTGCACCAATAGGCGCCCAACCATTGTTGATTATTTCCGCTTTCACACTTTCCACTTTCGCATAACCTGGATTTATTTTTATAGGCAAATCCATCGTTCTGTTATATAAATAGGAAATATAATAGGGATTGGGCACCTCAATACCTGGTTCCGGTTCAGCATATTCGATATGCCAGTCTGCATCATTTGCAAAATTTTTAAATTTCAATGTAAGTTTATAGTGATGATTACGTTCGGCATCATAGTTTGTTGTAATGTTTTTGCCAAGCATAAAACGGTATTTAATATCACCACTACCTACTTTTTCTTCATTAATAGAACGATAATAAGCGTCTACTTCAATATATGTACCATAAGGCACGTTATCTTTTGGCCTATATTTTGAATAATCTTTGTCCGGCTGTTGCAGATGAGGAGGTAATCCGGGATGATCCAGTTCTCCATCTTCATCTGCATCCTGGCGCTTATCATATGGCTGGTCTCCCTGCATATTCTCAAAGAAAAACAAAGCATCAGCTGCCTCTTCGTGTCCATATTTAAAAGTTCCATTTTCTTCACACGGATAATAAGCTCTTCCCGTAGCTAAACGCACCGGATAAGATTCGTCAAATGCAGGTGGGGTAGTTCCTGTATAATACTTTATAATTTCTCCGTCTTTTATTAAGGACGATTGTTCATTTTCACTTGGTGTGTTTGTTTTTCCCAAGTAGCAATTAACAGGAATATCTTTTATCTGAACCGATTTCAAGTAAATAAAAACTCCTTCTTTCAATCCACTGGCATCATAAGCAATGGTTACTTTGGAAGCTGCACGGCGAATCCATGCATGCAATTCCATATCTTTCTTGTTTATAGCTATCCGTGAAGCTTCCGTATTGCGGTTAGCACCCGCAGGTGTATTCTCTTTTGTAGTGAAGTAGCCAAACATCTGATGGTTTTTAGTAGCTTTTGTCACTTTTCCATCAGTAGTTTCTTCTGTCGAGAACCAGTTTTCTGCTTCCCATGTCAGATTAATCGATTTCAGTTTATCGACTGTTTGTATATTATCTTTTTCCGATTCAGCCAAGTTACCCATATTTGCTACTGCATACATGTAATAATAGCCGTAAGGAACTTGAGCTAACTTGAAGGTAGCCCGCTTGGTTTTGGTTTCCGCCGTTTTGTCTCCTTCCGCATCTGCGTCTGTACGGTCAATATCATCAACATCGAATTTATCTGTAGTTTCCGTTGAAGCAGCACCTTTCGGAAAAAGATAGTACGATTTCACCAGATTTCCTTCCTCATCATACAGCAACACACAAAGATCATTGATGTCTTTGATTACATCTCCTGCCGTACGAGTGTTTACATCCAGAGCCGGCCGAAGAGGAAGAAACTCTACAGTAGCACTCACACTGACTTCTCCTTCCGGCATTCTTTCGCCTTCGTTGTTCAGCCAATCATCTGTACAGGCAGTCAAGACAAATATCAGCATACCTGTAAGACTATAAATAATGTTGCGTTTCATATTTTCCTGTATAAAGTTTTTTAAGGAAATCTTTCCTTTCATTTTTTATAATCCGAAATCGGGTTCTAGTGTGATTCCGGTATAAGGACGCACATCTACTATGCAATCCATTGCATGTTCATTAATTGTGATATTTACCACCACATGTGTATTTCGCGGTAACTGTGGAAGATTTGGCAAGTAACTTTTCAATTCTGTTCCGTTGACACCCAAAGTCAGCAGATAAGGGTTTTCCTTATTGTTGTCATCACTATGCTTTCCCTCCAACAGGTAAATCGGTTGCTCATTGGTTTTCGTATTTTCATCTCCCGGGAGCAGTTGCCCTTTAAACAACGATGACGCATCATATGTATAATACCCTTTCAAAGTAGGAACATCAAAACTATTTATGTCCCAGAACTTTGTTCCCTCCGTCGTTTCTCTCTCTATATATGTAGCATTATGCGGCAAGTAATACTCCCTTTCCGCCATTTTATCAATAGTCAGTTTCGTGATCTCTATGGACCGGCTGCTTTCATTCGTCATATTGAAAGTAAATTTAACAGCTGCTCTCGTTATGGAAAGCTCACGTTCACAATCCTCGGCAGGCACATCTACCATATAAAGTCCACTCATCGGCAACGGCCCGTCGATTCGTTCCGTATTACTGCCTAGCCGAATGGTTAGGTTGGATATATAATCCGTAAAGAATAAGCTTCCGGGCTGAATTTTCTCAAAATCGCACTCTACCAATTTACGTTTCGGAAAAAATCCCGTTGTCTTTATTTCCGTAGCTTCATTTGCAAACAAATAAATTTGTTTCTTTTCGTTTCCGATAACCTTCATCGGCTCGCTATAACAATCAGTAGATGCAACCTCCAAATTGTAAATCCGGTTATGTTCCACTATATTATCATTGTTACGTACTACAATAATACGCAACGTTTTCATCTTCTCATTATCATTTACCGGAGACTCTGGATAGATATCACTGGCCCGTGTACCCGATTGCGATATGTCAGACAGGGCAACGCTGATATTAAGATTCACTAACGGCACTCCCCTGTCAAACATTTCACTATCTGCATCATGAGCACACCCCCGAAAAAGGAGAGAAATAGCCCATGGTATAATGATATATGCGATTTTCTTCATTGTCCTATATCGTTGATTCTGACAGTCCAATCGTTTATCTTAATATAAGTTTTAATCCATTCAAGATTCGGGCTTAAGAAGAATATCATTGACCATTCACTTTCACGATCGAGAAACTCCTGCGAATCCATGCTTGCATACAGATCACTCTTAAGCATAAGCAAATAGTTAATAAGTGGAATATTGATAATTTCCACACCATCTGCTTTGCGACGCACCGTCAGCTTAGGTGAGTACCAGTCACGCACCATCAACCGTGAAGTAGATAGTTCGGCATAAGCTACCACCACTTCTCTTCCCTCATCAGTGAATCCTGCCGAAGCTTGCCCTTGCGCCCATGGAGTGTATGTCACCATACCATTCTCAAGCAAATTATTATCGTAACTGAACAGTATATTATCATCGGTAATTTCAAATTCAAATTTCTTATCATCTACCGGCTCACCATTCATTTGTTGCAACACAACACGAATATTATTGGTGTTCTTCATCATCTCAACGGTGCCTTCACTGTAAAGGTCGGCAGTTGCGAGAGTAAGTTCACCCCAATACAAACCATGCAAGTTCTTTCGTCTGGGATTTGTCAAGCATTCCGAATCCAGTTCCACTTGCAAATCGGTATATCCAGTTCCTTCTCCGGGTGTATACTTCATAAGGAAAGAGCTCTTATTACAAGCCAGACCACCATAAGCTACGAAATGATAATTTCCTTGTTTGAGGTCCAGCTTCATGCGATAATTCTCGTCCTGCAACTCCGTACCCGTCACTATGCGAGTATCCACATAATTGCCATTTTCATCATAGACCAGCAATGTCAGACAATCCACCTTCTTAGCAAATGCATTGGCATATTCCATATTGTAGTCGTAAATGAAGCGTAGTGACACGCCATGCGGACATGGAGCAAGATCTTCATAAATACGTTCACACGATGAAAAGGCAAAATTTATCAGTACGATGCCAAGCACCGTACTGATAAACCCTGAAATTATATTTCGTTTTTTATTATGCATCTTTGGTTTCTTAAAAATCGATATTATTGACACGAACCACCCAAGGCAATACATCTACCGAAACTGTCAGATAAATATCACCTCGCTCATCCGGAGTATCAGGGCCTGGGTTATCAGGGTCATTATCTGAAATACGTGGATGCCCAAGACGGGAAATGTTAGTTACAGCAAGTTTATAAACATTGTTGCGAACTACAGCAAACTCCATCGGAGCCATTTCACCTTCCACACCATTGTCATTGTGGCGATTCCAATAATAATAGTAGCAATAATAGCCCCAACCACCGTCTTTGTCCTCGCTTGACTGATAGATGGTTATGCCGGCATCAGTAGCTGCTTGTCTGAAATCACTGAGATAAGAACCTTCAAGTGTTTTGTTGTTTCTGTCCCAAGTGTTCCATTTAGAATTAGCACTACTTTCATCTTGAGGGCTAGCATCCCCTTCCTCACCTGTACCACCGGTACCATATACAGCCACATAAAGCGGATGAGAACGACTCCATGTTTTGGTCTCTTTGTTGTATGCAACAGCTTTCACTGCTTTTCGCACATTTGGCCAACTTACATACAAATTGCCGCCAAACATATAAATAATCGGATCTTTATAAGAATCACGCTTCAAATCAGAAGCAGTGTAATTAATAACTTCTGCCAAGCGCTTGAGATCTTCGTCAGAGCTATTAGCAGCATCTTCAGTAGCTATCATTTTTCCTTTGAAAACAATACCGGTTGTTATACCGTTTACCTGTCTGTCAACCGGTCCCGGAATTGTATTCTCCGTTACATATCGCCATATACGATAATCACCATATTTGTTACCAGTATTCCAGCTATTATCTGTATCTGCTTCACCACCAAGAATGTTAGATAATAAATGTGTGTTCCATTGATCTTGCTTTGTATTGTCTATTGAGCCGTCAGCTTGAAAGAGAGGGTAATTAAAATACTCACTTAATCTTGCTGTCTCAATGCCTTGATTCTTCTCGGTTGCCCACACATCCACGACATAATTACCAACAAGATGAGTTTCCCCACCTCCCGCAACGGTAAACCAGGGCTTTTCCGGGCTGCAAAGACTAGCTTGTGCCGGAAGTCCATTATCAGATACCCGACGCAAATAATAAAAACTATTATTCATATTCACCAAAGCCATTTTACCTAATTGAACGTTTACAATGTAAGCACCAGGTGTTCCGTCCGGTGCAATATCTTGTACAACCGGATAGGTATTGCCTTCCTGAGGACGTATATTTTCAGGCAAACTACGACTACCATCTCTAAAATCGAAACGTGCCATTGCGCGTTCTACTTTCACTGCACCACCTACACTGTTGTCTACTTGTGACAAACTTCCCGCATTGTTTATTCCGGAAAGATTAAACGGAGTAGCTTCATTATATAACAACCAGTCATTCATCGTATTAGGAAGCAAGCGTTTGGCTATGGAATAGTTGGACATCAGGAAGCTGCCACCTTCATTCTTGCTCCATATCTTTCCTAATTCCTTATCGTCACCCTTGCAAATTGCATTATACCATGTCGTATTCTTATATTCAGTTTTACTGATAAGTTCTACCAATTCATCTGTCGGGTTACAAAATATAAATACATTCACTTCCTTTTTATCAGTTGGTGTTTCTGTATCATTATAGAACTGAGACAACTGTGTTTTAGTTATTTCGGAAGTTCCGATATAAGCCTGTTTATTTGCGGATTGTTTCATCTTGTCCGACATGTCACCAAAAGCAATGAATGCATTATCCGTGCTGCGGGCAAGTACCACGTACATTCTTTTCACATTGTTCTCATAATCTTTACCGATTTCGACACCAACATTGCTGCCACCACCTTCAACCGTATTACTACGCGAACCGGGTACAGACGGCATAGTTACCTGTACTGTCATGTATGCCTTATCTCCCTCATAAACAGTAGGGTCAAATTCTGTTTCACCTAGTTTATCCTCAGCAAACCTGCTGTGAGAACTACGGCAAAAAGGCATAAAAAATACTTGCTAATTCTTTTCATAATCTGCAACTTTGAATGAATTAATAATTTCTATGTTTTTATATTTAGATCCTGTTAATGTTTTATCTCTTCTATTTGCTTTAACATCTCCTCCGCATCAGCCAGCCCCCTATGTGCAGCTTCAGTAAACATTTTCTCTGCCATATCAAACTCCTTCTTCAAGGCAGCATATGTTCCCCGACCATAAACAGCCTGCGGTGAGTTTCCAGCTTTCTTCAGATAATATTCCGCATTCTTCATATCCCCCCTGCCCATTGCGGCATTTGCAGCATTCAGATTAGCCACTTCATCATCAGGGAACATACGTACAGCAACTTCGAATGTTTCATTATATTCTTCACTCCCCAGTTTCATATCCTGTGCAGCAAGATACATCTCGTTCAAACTTAACTTCTGTGGCTGTGTCTTAATCAGACGTTTGATTTCGTTGATATCAGTATAGGTACGCACTTCATATTTGACTGCATAGTCTGAATGACGAAGCCCCGGATAAACCTCTTTCAGTAAGAATGCATAATCTTTGGGAAAGGCAGTCTTGATGCTACGTTCTTTTGCATCTGGTTCCAGGTTACTGCGGATTAATGCCAGAATACCTGCTTTGTTTTCGAGATACGAGTTTTCTACATAACGTTCAAGTCCTGCCCAATCTTCCGGCTCGTAATCGGTAATGAATAGTGAATCGGCAAAATCGTACTGTTTGCGTACATACTCTTTCAGTGTTTTCGTTCGTCCCATCGCCAGACGTTCATTATTCGAATAGGGACTTTCAGGCGAAGCATATCCTTTAATGCTGACAGAGATAATCCGTGTATCCACATCATTCTTCACCGCATCAATAGTATTAAGTATCTTTTGCAATTCAGTCGGATTACGACGATAATCCTCATGAATTTCTGTTCGATTCACAGGAAAGTCAATATAAGCCGAACCTTCCAGTACATTAATTTTCGGTTCTGCTTTCGGACGAATGTATACATAGGCAGGCACAAATTCTTTCGGCTCCAACTGAAGTACCAACAGAGGCTCGTTGCCATCAACAAGTGCCTCGCCGCAACAACCGCATGTTTCATTGCCCGTACTGAGCATGGCACGTTTCATCCAATCGGCATAAGGTACGACTGTACGATATTTGACCACAGATACTTTGTTTTTTTGATAAAGCATCACATCATCCGTACACAAGCCATTGCGTAGATGATGATAATAGCGGTTGCGACCAGCTATCATCACCGAAGGTAAGTTCAATTCATTACCTTCTCCTGACAATCTAGGCGTAAGAATCACTTCACGGTTACTTTTTACACTCAATGCCGAAACATCAATATCCATTGATACGAACAATTTATCTTCCGAACGAGACACGGCAAGGTCAGATACTGTCACATTACCGCCCATTATTGTTTGAGCCTTTGCTTCCATCATCAAGAGTAGGAATAGCAAACTACTACAAAATATTTTTGTTGTTCTATTCATATCCGTAATTTGTGTGATTTAAAAAGTATATATAAGATTGACTGCCGCTTTTGTAGGTCCAACATAATTATGCGATTTTCCATCGGCTATTTTTGTACCGCATTGGGTACAGGGATAACTGTCGTAGCGAGTATAAATCCAGCCCAGACCTAACTCCGCTTCCAAATTCCAACGTTTGTTCAATATCCACGCATAACCATAAGCAATACCACCACCGGCAAACCAACCTTGATAACGACGATCAGAAAGCACAGATAAATCTGTTCCAAGAAATGAAATATGATTGTTCAGATTACCAATGTTATACTGCCCACCCAAAGCATGAACACCAACAAAATGACCAGCGAAACGATCACAAAACCAATAACGCCCTTCTGGTTGTAGAAGCCAATGTTTCCACTTACGCTCATGTGAAAAAGTCCAGCCATTATAGTTGGCAGAAAGATCAAATGTCCATTTCGGAGCAAGGCCAACTTCTATTCCTGCATTAACAGTTGCAGTAACATCATACAATAAGCACAAAAATCATAATTGCATACAGTTTCAATTTGTTTTTTTTCATATATATAAGTATTATATATTACTAAATTCACACATACACGCATACAATTCGAATCCTATTTATCCTATATATCGGAAATAGAAATATTTTAGACATACGTTATATATCAAATCAATGTTACATACATCTTTTCAACACCCCTATATATATGAGTAGAAATAAATGACATTTCAAATATATCTCTTCCTAAGAGATGTATCCAATCTGTTGCAAAATTATATAAAATATTGTAAATGACAATGTAAAATATAAACTTTTTTTTAGCTAAACTATTAAAAACTAGGGGATTTGCAAAACTTTGTAATCTATACATATTTCTAGTTAATTCATTATTCATTGAAATTCAATTAATTACAATTATATTACAGATTGGAAACTTCTCTTAGGAAGAAAGGTACTTAAATTGTATATATACTAGAACTAATATCCGCATATATTCAATTTTGCATATTGCCGGTATACCTAATAATGAATATTTCAGTTTCTCATTAGGAGATAAACTCTTTGTCTTAAAAGTCAGCACTAAAGAGAAGAACACGGGATATAGCTTTGTTCTTATCATTATAAAAGAATACATTATGAAGTTCCCTCCAAAAAATATTCCTATAGTATTTGGATAAATCGAACCT
>PPYE01276000.1_pt1 | contig 11463 bp, 10 predicted proteins | sample 1559881 | NCBI WGS metagenome assembly PPYE01 (sample SAMN08240022, study PRJNA423297) | Human gut metagenome, whole genome shotgun sequencing project.
ATGTTGTTGATTGGTATGTGAACGGACACTGCGGCACTCCCTACAGGCGGACCTTGCGGTCGGCAAGGTTGTTTGCCCGCCAGTTGCCCTCGCCGTCATGCGAGGTGTCGGCGAGCACCGCCTCGCCGCAGGCGAACTTCTCCATCTCCGCGCGCTTCACCAGGAAGCCCGTAATGCGAACCAGGTCCCCATTGGACGAGTAGAACGAGAGGTACTTGTCGTCAATGGCAAAGGTGCCCTTCACGACGTCGAGGACGGCGTCGGGGTTGGACTTGGCCGTGGGCTCAACGGGGAAGATGTCGGAGACGCCGGCGTTGAAGAAGCGGTGCATGCGAGCGCTGTGACGAATGTGGTCGTAGAAGACCTCGGGCTCGTCGCCAACCTTGATGCGGACGCCCGGCGTTACACCCGGCATGTCGGAGAAGCCAGCCTGCGCATGCAGCGTGAAGCGGTTGCCAGAGACCTCCGAGTACACGGCCGGGAAATCCAGGACCTGCTTGTAGACCTGGCACATGATACGCTCGGCAAGGTCATTGGCCTCGTCGTCCGTTCCGTAGGCGCGGCCGTCGTGAAGGCCTAGCAGCTTGGCCACGCACTCGCTCATGCCAGCCACGCCAAACATCGCGCAGAAGCGGTCGCGGCTGATGAGGCCTTCCTTGGCAAGGAACGAGGTCTCGAAGAAGTTCGACTTCTCGACAAGGAACTTGATGCGGGAGTTCATGTACTCGAGAAGCGCACCGGTGGCAGACGGGAGGATGTTGTCCATGAAGCCGTCCACGCTCGACGCCATGTCCGCAAGGCGCGGGAACAGCAGGCGGTCAAGGCAGTAGGCACCGCCGCCCATGGGCAGCACGTTGTAGCAGCTTACCACCGTGTAGTCGCCCGGGTAGGTCTCGCGGTGGATGCGGTCGTTGGCAAAGGCGGGGTTGGCGCAGGTGAGCGTGGTCTTCACGGCGAGACGGGCGAAGTCATCGGGCGTGATTGCCGGATCGTACTTCAGCGTGAAGTTGGGCACTGCGTTGGCAAGCTCCTGCTCGACCTCCATGAGCAGCCGGCCGGCGCGCGTCTCCTCGGGGCCAATGTTTGCGTGGCAGTAACCGCTGGCAACGGTGCGGTCAATGTAGTTGAGGAAGCGACGAAGGCGCGCCTTTACCTCCTCGTCGCTATAGCCGTCGAGGAAGGGGTCAAGCATGCGGTCAAGCTGGCCCACATAGACGGGGCGGCTGGTGACTGAGGGCACGTTGTCGTAGACCATCGCGAGATTCCAGAGAGCGTCATCCAGGGTCTCCGCTGGCTTAAGGCGCAGGAACTCGCTCCCCTGGGCGAGAAACTTGCCGTAGTCCGGGCAGATGTAGCGCGGGCGGTAGGGCGCGTTGCCCTCGCACATGTAGTCAATGCCGCCGTGCTCGAAGAAATAGTCCGCCTCCTTAGGACGCTCGATGGGGTCGATGCTGTTCTCGGCTGCCTGCGCTAGGTGCAGCAGCTTCTGCTTGTACGTGAGGTTGCTCGCCGTGCAGATGTCGTAGAACTCCTGGGTGTTGTCGATGGTCTTCATGAACGCGTGCTCCCTTCTCTCTCGTACGAACCCTGCCCAAGCTCGTCACGGAGCATGTCTTCGAGAAGCTCGAATGCCTCTCGGTCAATCACGATCTTTCTGCCCTCGAGGCGTACCATCCCGGCCCCCTCAAGCGAAGCTATGGAACGGCTCACCGTCTTCGTGCTTACATAGAAGGGGCTTGCGCCAATGGCCTCCATCTCGCCAAAGGCGGCGGGCGCTTGGAACTCGTCTATCACGTAGGTGCCGCCGTCAAGCAGAGGGCTTGTGGAGGCAATGGCTCCGCGCGTAAGAACATAGACGGAGCCAAAGCGATCGAGCTCGTGCACAAGCTCGTCTCCCTTGTCCAGTTTGACAAGAGAGCATCTGCCGAGAAGGGCGGCGGGAATACGACCCGCCCAGGGGGTGAGCCTGTCGCGAACCTCAGCGTCCAAGGTGCTGAGGTAGCCAAGCGTATCCATGCCCCTCCTCTCGCAGGCCGTCAGGTGCATGCTACGGCCCAACGCCTCTGAAATAAAAGGACATTTGTCCACTTGACGAGACACCCATGTCCACTTGTCGGTGGGTGGTGATGGACTGGCCCCTAACGGGCTTCGACAGCAAGCGCTAGCTTGCCGAGAGGAGCTTGCCCTCCTCGCCGGCCTCCGCCATGCGCTGCCTTACTGCCTTGGCCGTGAGGCTGGGGTTGACGGTGGAGGAGGATTCCGCGCAGATGGCGGCAACCGCAAGGCCGGCGGCGCAAGTTCCCTCAAGATCCTCTCCATGCAGATACGCCCAGATGATGGCCCCCATCATGGCGTCACCGGATCCCGTGGCGCTCACCACGTTTGCGCTGTAGCTGGGAAGCCGAAGCAGCCCGTCTTGCCCCGCACAGAGAAGTCCGTCGGCTCCAAGCGAAATGAACACCTGCTCAAGCCCGGTATCAAGAAGCTTCTGGGCGGCCAGCCCTAGGCTCTTCTCGTCGTGAATGGCGACTCCCGTAAGCGCTTCTGCCTCAAGGGCGCTTGGCTTCATGGCGTGGAAGTTTCCAAGCAGTCCGGAGAGCTTTGCCGCCTTGGAGGTAGAGACGGGGTCACAGAACAGCGGGGTACTCACGTGCTCGGCAAGAAAGCGCAGGCTCTCTCGGGAGATGTTTGTGTCGACGAAGCACGCCGTGGCGCGGTCGATGAGGTCGAGCCTGCGCTCCAGGACGCTCGGGGTGAGGCTGTCGAGAATGCCCATGTCGGCGATGGCCTGGGAGAGGTCGCCGTGCTCGTCCAATATGAAGAGGCGGGTTGAGGTGGTTCCACCGGGAACGGTCACCGACCCCTCGAGGTCCATGCCCATCTCCCGGCACCCATCAGAGAGTTCTTTTGCGCTCACGTCTTCCCCAAAGGCGGTCACCAGCTTGGTGCTAGTTCCAAGTAGCGTGAGGTTGTGCGCCACGTTTCTCGCGGTACCGCCGGGGGATACCACGATGGTGCCCGGTGTGACGTCGCGCGGGGTGGGAACCCCGCCCGGCTTGCCCACCACATCCATATTGGTGGCGCCGACCACTACCACGTAGGGGTTGTCCGAAAGAACATATTGCCTGCCGAGAATCGCGCCCTTCTTAGTGAGGTTTGAGATGTGTACGGAGACGGACGAGCGTGAGATGCCCGCGCGGTCGGCAATCTCTTGCTGGGAAATTGAGGGGTTTGCGCGGACCCATCCAAGAATCTGCCGCTCTCTCTCGGTAAGCATCGCGTCTCCTCTCTCATGTGCCGCCTTGCATTGCAATTCTAAACAATTATTTATTGTTACTAAGCATTTGCCGCTTGTCGAATTGTTTGTACCGGCTGCCCTGCTTATCCGCCGCTTTCCTGACGGCCAAACAATACTAGTCATGTCGATGGTTTCGATTTGTCATTTGTTCTGGCGTTACGCAGCGGCATCAGAAAGATGCTCGCGGAGGGAGCGACCATGGGCAAGCGCGTGTTTCTCATCGTTTTGGATAGCTTTGGCATAGGTGCCGAGCCAGATGCCGCAGAGTGGGGTGACGAGGGGAGCAATACCCTCTGCGCCTGCGCCACCACGGGCGAGCTAGCTATCCCCAACATGGCCTCGCTCGGCCTTCTCAATATTGAGGGGGCGCTCGAGTCCCCCTATAACGTGAGCCTTGAGCCCGTTGCCTCGCCCGCTGGGGCGTATGCCCGCCTTCGCGAGGCCTCCGCCGGCAAGGACACCACGGTCGGCCACTGGGAGATGGCCGGTGTCATCTCGCCCAAGCGCTTCCCTACGTACCCCAAGGGCTTTCCGCAGGAGGTACTGGACGAGTTCATCCGTCAGACCGGCCGTGGGGTCCTTTGCAACAAGCCCTACTCGGGCACGCAGGTGATCAAGGACTATGGCCGCGAGCAGCTCAAGACCGGCAATCTCATCGTCTACACCTCGGCAGACAGCGTCTTCCAGATTGCTGCGCACGAGGACATGGTGCCGCCCGAGCAGCTCTACGAGTACTGCCGCATTGCGCGCAAGATCCTTACGGGCGAACATGGCGTTGCCCGCGTCATCGCGCGCCCCTACACGGGGGAGTGGCCAAATTACGTGCGCACCCCGCGCAGGCACGACTTCTCCCTGGAGCCCACGGGCACCACGATGCTCGACGTTCTGAAGGATGCCGGCCAGGACGTGCTCTCCATTGGCAAGATCTACGACATCTTTGCTCACCGGGGAATCACTGACCACGTCTTTACCTCGGGTAACAACGAGGGTATCGAGCGCACGGTCGAGGCAACGGGACGCGACTTCACTGGTCTTTGCTACACCAACCTCGTGGACTTCGACATGGTCTACGGCCACCGCAACGACGCGCCCGGCTATGCGCGCGCCCTGAGCTACTTTGACGGCCAGCTTCCGCGCATTATGGCGGGGCTGCGCGACGATGACCTACTCATGATCACGGCAGACCACGGCTGTGACCCCGTGACCCCCTCGACAGACCACTCGCGCGAGTACGTTCCGTGGCTCGTGTACGGGCCGCGCGTGCGCGCGGGGGTCGACCTTGGCACGCGGCCCACGTTTGCGGACGTCTCGGCGACGGTCCTCGACTACCTCGGCGCGCCCGCGCTCCCCGATGGAACATCCCACCTCGATCAGATTCTGGAGGCATAGCCATGGCACGAACCCCTACAGCGCACAACGAGGCCCTCGCGGGCCAGATTGCCCCATTCGTCCTCATGCCGGGAGACCCGCTCCGCGCTAAGCGCCTCGCCGAGACCTACCTCGAGGGCGTCGTGCAGTTCAACGGCGTCCGCAATATGTTGGGATACACGGGTACCTACCAGGGCAGCCCCGTCTCGGTGATGGGCAGCGGTATGGGCATGCCTTCCATTGGCATCTACTCGTATGAGCTCTACAACTTCTATGGTGTCAAGTCGATTGTGCGCATTGGTACCGCAGGAGGCGTGGCACCGGACGTGCGCTTGCGCGACATCGTGCTTGGCATGGGCGCCTGCACGGACTCCAACTATGCGCACCAGTTCAAAGTGCCTGGCACACTCGCTCCCATAGCAGACTTCGGTCTTTTGCGCGGCGCGGCCGACGCAGCGGAGCGCCTGGGCTACCCCACACGCGTGGGCAACGTGCTCTCGTCGGATGTCTTCTACAACGACGACCACACGGCCTCCGAGCGCTGGGCAAAGATGGGCGTCCTCGTCGTGGAGATGGAATCGGCGGCGCTCTACCTCAACGCGATGCGCGCTCGTAAACGTGCGCTCACGATACTCACCGTGTCGGACATCCCCGCCCGCGGGGAGGCCATCACGGCCGAGGAGCGTCAAGAGAGCCTCACGCAGATGATGGAGGTCGCGCTGAGCCTGGCAACGCCAGATTCAAAGGCATAGCGGCAACACGAGGGAGGGCTTCCCTCTGTAGATAGGAAGTTTTGGCTCCATGGGATGCCCCGTTCGGGAGAGGGCGGGGCGGAGAAAGGGGACAGAAATGCCAGATCAGAGCAGCTTTACTCGGCGTGGCTTTCTGAAGGGTCTTGCTGGTACATGCGCGCTGGGTGCCACCGGTGCCCTTGTGGGGTGCGGTGGCTCCTCCGGTGGCCCGTCGACCAGCGGTGACTCTACCGACGGCGGCGCCATGTCCGGAATGACCCACAAGGTCGAGATGGTCACCGATACCGGCGGCGTGAACGACCAGTCGTTTAACCAGATCTCGTGGTCCGGCCTTCAGCAGCTCCAGCAGAACGAGGGCTGGGACGTTAGCTACCTCGAGTCCAAGCAGGAGGCCGACTACGCTACCAACCTCGACAAGGCGGTTGACGACGATGCCGAGCTCGTCTGGGCAATCGGCTTTGCCATGGCAGAGGCCGTGGGCAACGCAGCCAAGGCCAACCCCGATGTCCAGTTTGGCATCATCGACAACGCCAACCCTACCGGCGCCTCAAACATTACCGGCGTCCAGTTCCGCGCCCAGGAGTCCTCGTTCCTCGTGGGTTACATTGCCGCGTGCGTAAGCAAGACTGGCAAGGTTGGCAACGTGCTGGGCGTCGAGAGCGACGTCCTGCGCCAGTTCGAGTTTGGCTACAAGGCCGGCGTCGCGTACGCTAACAAGGACAAAGGCCTCAACGTCCAGAGCGAGTCCCAGTACGCCGAGAGCTTCGGCGACGCGGCTAAGGGAAGCTCCATCACGCAGCGCATGGTTTCCAATGGCTGCGACGTCGTGTTCCAGGCGGCAGGCGGCACAGGCGTTGGCGTCATCAACGCTTGCAAGGATGCCGGCATATACGCCATTGGCGTCGACATGGACCAGTCCTACCTCGCCGAGGGCACCGTGCTCACCTCCGCGCTCAAGAAGGTCGACGTCGCCATCGTAGACGTCTCCAAGCGCCTCCTCTCTGGTGAACTCGAGGGCGGAACCGACATTATACTGGGCCTCTCCGACGGCGCCGTGGGCATCCCCGAGGACCACTCCCTCATGGGGGATGACGTCTACAACGACGCCATGGCCGTGGCGGAGCTCATCAAGTCGGGCGCTATCGTGCCGCCCGCGACCTCGGATGACTACGACAAGTTTGTCGCTAGCCTCTAGACGCGTAGCTGGGGGTGCCTGGTGTGCGCGCCGGGCACCCCTCTTGGCTTGATTGCCGAGGGGCCTTGGCCCCTCGCTTTGCATAGGGAGGTGGACTATGGAGGCCAGTTCCGACTATGCCGTGCAGATGCATGGCATCACGAAGACCTTTGGCTCGTTCACGGCGCTCGACAGCGTTGACCTTGACGTGAAAAAGCAGACGGTCCATGCCATCCTTGGTGAGAACGGTGCGGGCAAGAGCACGCTCATGAACGTGCTCTATGGCTTGTATCAGGCAGATGCGGGCGAGGTGTACCTCGGTGGGCAGAGCGTCCAGATCCAGAGCCCTCTCGACGCGATTGCCCACGGGATTGGCATGGTCCACCAGCACTTCATGCTCGTCGAGAACTTTACCGTTACCGAGAACATCATTCTCGGCGACGAGGTCTGCCACTCGCTGGGCGTCCTCGATATGGCTCGCGCCAAAAAGGAGGTCGAGAAGATCGTCCGGGAGTACGGCTTTGACGTTGACCCCGACGCGAAAATCGAGGATATTACCGTTGGCATGCAGCAGCGCGTTGAGATCTTGAAGGCGCTCTACCGCGGTGCGGACACGCTTATCCTCGACGAGCCCACCGCGGTCCTCACACCGCAAGAGATTACGCAGCTCATCAAGATCATGCACGGCCTTGTCGCCAGGGGCAAGACGATCATCATCATCACCCACAAGCTCAAGGAGATCATGGAATCTGCCGATGCCTGTACCATCATTCGGCGCGGCAAGTACATGGGCACGGTGGACGTGAGCAAGACCACCGAGGGGGAGCTTGCGTCCAAGATGGTTGGCCGCCGCGTGAACCTAACTGTCGAGAAGGGTCCTGCTAAGCCGGGCGAGACGGCCCTCTCGGTCAGGGGGCTCCACGTGCGGGATGGCCGAGGCATCGAGCAGGTGTGTGGCCTCAATCTCGACGTTCGTGCCGGAGAGATCGTTGGTATCGCTGGTATCGAGGGCAACGGCCAGGAAGAGTTTGTGCAAGCCATCGACGGCCTTGCGAAGGTGGATTCCGGCACCATCTCCGTGAAGGGCGAGGAGATCCAGAACACCATTCCCAGGAACGTGCTCGACCACAAGGTGGCAACCGTCCCCGCCGACCGTCAGCGCTTTGGCCTGGTGCTTCCCTTCACGGTTGCCGAGAATGTCATTCTCGAACGGCATGGCGAGGAGACGTTTGGCAAGGGCGCAACGCTCGACTACGGGAAGGTTCGCTCCTTTGCCAACGGTCTCATCAAGGAGTACGACATTCGCCCCGCGGATTGCGTCGACAGCCTTGCGGGTGGCCTTTCCGGCGGAAACCAGCAGAAGGTCATCATCGCCCGAGAGGTCTCGAGCAAGCCGGATCTTCTCGTTGCCGTGCAGCCAACGCGTGGCCTCGACGTGGGTGCCATTGAGTTTGTTCACAAGGTGCTCATCCGCGAGCGCGATCGTGGCGCGGCAATACTGCTCATCTCGCTGGAGCTTGACGAGGTCATGGACGTGGCGGACACGATTGCCGTCATCCACCACGGAAAGATCGTGGGCACGTTCAAGCAGGGAACGGTGAGCGAGGAAGAGGTTGGCCTTCTCATGGCAGGGGGTGGCAAACAGTGAACAACACGGTAATCAAAGTGCTGAGGAAACCCATCACCTCGGCAATCGTCGCCATTCTCATTGGCTTTTTGGTCGCGGCAATCGTTCTTGCCAGCGCAGGATACGACCCCGGTGCTTCGTTTGCGGCGCTCTTCTCGGGCATGGTTGGCAGGCCTCGCTACATCGTTAACGTGATTATCAAGGCCACGCCGCTGCTTCTCTGTGGCATCGGCGTTGCCTTTGCGTTCAAGGTCGGCCTCTTCAACATTGGCGCCGAGGGCCAGTACATCCTGGGCACCGTTGCCGCGACCATCGTGGGCATCACCTGCGACCTGCCTGCCGTTCTCGAGATTCCACTCGTCGTGCTCTCGGGCACCATTGCGGGCGCGCTCTCCGGGGCGCTCATTGGATGGCTCAAGGCAAAGTTTGGCATCCACGAGGTCATCACCAGCATCATGTTCAACTGGATCAGCCTCTACCTCTGCAACTACGTGGTCTCGCTCGACGCGTTCCACCAGCCAAACACCACGGGAACCTATGCGGTACATGAATCTGCGCTCACGATGATCCTTCCAAACTGGAAGCTCTCCGCCGAGGGTCAGGCGGCGCTGGCAAACTTCCCCGTGCTGCGCGATGTCCTCGTGCGCTGCGACGTCAACGTTGGCATCATAGTTGCCGTGGTGGTGGCAATACTCATCGGCTGGCTGCTCAAGCGCACAAAGGTTGGATACGAGATGCGCGCCGTTGGCCTCAACAAGGATGCTGCCCGTTTTGCCGGCATTAACGTCGAGAAGAACATCGTGCTCTGCATGGTCATCTCGGGAGGTCTCTGCGGCCTTGCCGGCGCCCTCAACATCACCGGCATCTTGCCGCACGGCATCTCGACACTCGCCGCGTTCGAGAACAACGGCTTCAACGGCCTCTCGGTGGCGTTCATTGCGGGCTGCTCGCCCGTCGGCTGCATTCCCGCCGCTCTGCTCTTTGCCGGCCTCATCTACGGAGGCCAGACGGTGCAGCAGACCATGGGTGCCCCGTCCGAGATCATCAGCATCATGATTGGCACCATCGTGTTCTGCATGGCCCTGGGTGGCGTTATCCCCATGCTTGCCGAGCACATCCAGCGCTCTCGCGCCGAGCGGGCCGAGCAGGCGCGCAAGCTTGCCGCCGAGGCAGGCACGACTCCTGTTGCGGCACCTGCTGGAGAGAGCGACGCCTCTAGGACCAGCGGGTCCGCAGGCGCTAGCTCGTCGGAAGCCGAGGCATCCTCCAAGACCACCGAACCCAACGGTTCCAACGACAAGAAGGGGGCTGATGGCGATGCTCGATAACCTTGTGCTCGTCCTCTCCATTACCCTCATGTACTCCACGCCCCTCGTCTTTGGCGCCCTTGGCGGCGTTATCTCCGAGCGCTCCGGCGTCACGAACATCGGTATTGAGGGCATGATGAACGTCGGCGCGTTTGCCGGAGTTGCGGGAAGCTACGTCTCGGGCAACCCCTGGATAGGCCTTCTCTGCGCTGGCCTGGCGGGCGGGCTGGTTGCCCTGCTCCACGCGGTGGCGTCCGTTACCTTCAACGCCGATCAGACCATCTCGGGCGTTGCCATCAACCTGCTGGCCCCTGGCATCGCGCTCTTTGCCTGCCGACGCATGTTTGATGGCGCGGCCATGTCCTCCGTGGTCAACACACTGCCCAAGCTCATTGACACCTCGGGCTTTGGTGACTCCCCGCTCTCGAGCCTTAACCTTGACGTCACGGTGCTCCTCGGCCTTATTGCCGCCGTGGTCATGTGGTTTGTGCTCTACCGAACCAAGTGGGGCCTTCGTGTTCGCTCCGTGGGCGAGCACCCCGAGGCCTCCGAGACCCTGGGTATCAGCGTCTATCGTACGCGCTACATCTGCGTGATTCTCTCTGGCGTACTCGCGGGATTTGGCGGCGCGTCAATGACGCTGGCCATCATCTCTCAGTACACGCAGACGGCCATCAGCGGCCAGGGCTTCATTGCTCTTGCAGCGGTGATCTTTGGCAAGTGGACTCCGCACGGCGCCTACCTAGCGTGCCTGCTCTTTGGCTTCACGCAGGCGCTTACCGTCATGTTGGGCGGTGGCTCCGTGGTGCCCACGCAGATTCTGGCGATGCTGCCATACGTGATGACCGTCCTCGTCCTGGTGTTCTTTGTGGGACGCTCCGTTGCGCCTAAGGCAGACGGCGTGCCGTACATCAAGGGCAGCAGGTAACAAGCGGCTTAAGGAGCCTCTGAAAAGATATGGAACTAACCGACGAGCAGCTCGTGGGAGGGGCGCTCGAAGCCCGCGAGCATGCCTATGTACCCTATTCGCACTTTGCTATTGGCGCGGCGCTTCTTGCGGAAGACGGCACTGTCTACCAGGGATGCAATATCGAGAACGCGGCATACACGCCCTGCAACTGCGCCGAGCGCACGGCCTTCTTCAAGGCGGTCTACGAGGGGCAGCGGCACTTCTCGGCAATCGCCGTTGTGGGAGGCCCGGAGGGACTGCCCGTCTCGGACTGGTGCACGCCGTGCGGCGTGTGTCGTCAGGTGATGCGCGAGTTCTGTGACCCAGACTCGTTTAGGATCATCGTTGCCCGCTCTCCAGAGGAGCGCCGATCTCTTTTGCTGCGCGACCTTCTCCCCGAGGGCTTTGGGCCGGAAGATCTGGGACACCATCGGGCGGATGAAACGGGGGGTGACGCCGTATGAGGATGTACGACATCATCGAGAGCAAGCGAGACGGCCATGAGCTTACTGACGAGCAGATTGACTTCTTCGTTAATGGCTACGTGGCGGGTGACATTCCGGATTACCAGGCCTCCGCGCTCTGCATGGCCATCTTCTACGAGGGCATGACCGACCGTGAGATTGTGCGCCTTACTCTGGATATGGCACACTCCGGTGACACGGTGGATCTCTCGCCCATTCCCGGCATTAAGGTGGACAAGCACTCGACCGGTGGCGTGGGAGACAAGACCACCCTGGTGGTGGCACCTATCGTGGCGTCGCTTGGTGTGCGCGTTGCCAAGATGAGCGGGCGTGGCCTGGGACACACCGGTGGCACGCTCGACAAGCTCGAGTCCATTCCCGGCCTTACCGCCTCCATCGACGAGCAGCGCTTCTTCTCCATTGTGAGCAAGGTTGGGTGCGCCGTTGTCGGCCAGACCGGAAACCTGGTGCCCGCAGACAAGAAGCTCTATGCCTTGAGAGACGTAACGGCTACGGTTGACTCG
>PPYE01627934.1_pt1 | contig 11463 bp, 7 predicted proteins | sample 1559881 | NCBI WGS metagenome assembly PPYE01 (sample SAMN08240022, study PRJNA423297) | Human gut metagenome, whole genome shotgun sequencing project.
CACGTCGCTTCAGAACATGCGCCATGAACCTATCCGAGCACTTGCCTGTCAATATATCCATCTCTATGATTATCTTTTCCAGTGGTTATCCCGTGGCCCGAAAACAGACCCCACGGCAATTCAGAGCCCTACCAAGAATCATTTATATCTTCTTGATAAACAGTACTTTATATTTTTAAATATGGCATTACTGAAAATTACCATCTCTCGAAATCTTAGGCTACTTGGGGAGTAGCCTAAAAGGTGCGAGAACGGTTATCACCCGGTTGTAGAGACGGGGCACGCCCCGTCTCCCACTGTCTGATAGTAGCTTTAAGTTACCATTTGGAGGGGATGAGACGGGGCATGCCCCGTCTCTACAGGAATACACACGGGTTATAAGGCATGGTGGAATGATACCGGGAACAAGAGGTCATTTCACCCGCATCACCATGTCTATACGTCTAGGATAAAACAGGAAAATCAAAAAATAGAGAGGATCAAACGCCTACAATGAGTAAACAAGCGCATTTGTTTGCTTGTTTTTAGTTATTTTTTACTACATTTGCGCCGTGAAAGAATACGCTACTCCCCAAGTAGCCTACTCCCTTTACCCTACTTTCGGTACATGATTGTACACACTCTCAAAACAAATTTTATTCACCGCAGACATCTTTTCCAACGAGAAACTTTTCAAATAGATTTGCGTAGTCTTGATCGATTTATGGCCCAATAGTTCGCTGATCATCTCAATCGGGACATCCTGTTCCTTCAAAATCATCGCAAAAGAATGACGGATCGAATATGAGGTGATCGGGATAGACACACCGCAGGCTCTCGCCAACCTCTTCAAATTCCGGTTAAAATGGGCCAAAGCGGAAGTGTACTCCTTGTAGGCTTCTTTTCCCACTTTTATCCCTTTCAAGAAAGGAAACAAATAGGGTGAGTCCTTACCTACATCACTTGACAGTTCCCTCAGCGACTCCCATGCGGTAGATTGTACCTCTATAAGCATCGGAGTACCCGTTTTCTGGCGTTTATATTCCAAAACCCCACCCCGGACATTCTCCTTTTTCAGATGAGCGAAATCCACGAATGCCATACCGCAAAACTGGAACATCAGGCACAATGCCTGCCGTGTTTTTCTCAGTTCCGGATCATCTAATGAGGCCGTCATCAGAGAACGTAATAAATCCTGTGGTAACGCCTTTTTGCGTTTGCTCTCTATACCCGTGAAAACTCCCTTAAATAAATAAGGGATATAGGGGGCCAACCCTTCCTCCACCGCCATGTTGTACACACAACGGATCCGACGCATATAGGTCGACACCGTGTTCCATGTACATCCTTTATTCAACAAAAAGGCCTGATAACGCCGAAGGTTCTCCTTATTGACATAGATATAGGGAATTACCTCCAACCCACAAAACCGCATGAATGAGTTCAATGCATCCTGATAGCTCTTCGCCGTGGAATAACGCCCATCCACACGCAATTTATAGATATACAACCTCATCCCTTCTACTAAATCCTTTTTCTCCATACTATCGCTATTTTTTCGTGATAAAACTTAGCAAATGTAATACAGATCCGGGAGGTTGAGCATATACAAAAAAAGGCGAACCAACCGGTCCGCCTTTATAAAATCTCCATTTCTAGATTATTTCAGTCCTCTATTCTTCAGCAACGGATCCGTACCCGGTTCCTTGCCACGGAAATTCTTGTACATATCCATAGCGTCGTCGATACCGCCCGGGGTCAAGACATATTTACGGAATTTATCGGCACATTCTTGATTAAAGATGTCGCCGGTTTCCTTGAATGCCTCGAAAGCGTCGCAATCCAATACCTCAGCCCAGATGTAGCTATAATAGCCGGCGGTGTAGCCGCCACCCATCGTATGGTTGAAGTAAGTCGTACGGTAACGGGAAGGGATTTGTTTCAGCAAACCACGACGGCCTAACGTCTGTTGCTCGAAATCCATCACGTTCAAGTTGGCCGGAACATTATTCGTCTGGTCAACGAACTTGATCACTTTCTTATCCGCCGCATCACCACTGACCGCATGGAAATCCATATCCAGATAAGAAGCCGCCAGATACTCCGTCGTAGCGAAACCTTGTCCGTACTTACCGCTCTTATCCAACTTCTCGATCAACTCGGCCGGGATCACCTCGCCGGTCTGATAATGCTTAGCGTACACCTTCAATACTTCCGGCTCGAATACCCAATGCTCCATAACCTGTGAAGGCAACTCCACGAAATCACGAGGAACACCAGAAACACCGGAGTAATGCACGTCACGGAACAAGCCGTGCAAACCATGACCGAACTCATGGAACAATGTATTCGCCTCATCAGCGCTCAACAACGCAGGTTGTCCCGGAGCGGGCTGGCTAAAGTTACAAACGATCGTTACGACCGGAGCCACACGCTTGCCATCCTTATAAGCCTGCGGACGATAAGAACCACACCACGCACCACCACGCTTGCTGGCACGAGGGAAGAAATCGAAATAAATAACGCCCAAATGAGAGCCATCCTTATCTTTGCACTCAAAAGCCTGCGCTTCCGGATAAGGCAACGGGATATTACGGATCGGGGTGAACGTGATACCATATAACTTATTAGCTACATAGAAAGCACCCTCACGAACATTATCCAACTTCAAGTAAGGACGAACCTCATTCTCATCCAAATTGAATTTAGCCTTCTTGGCCTTCTCGAAATAATAACGCCAATCCCAGCCCTCGGCCTCGTCATTATTATTATTACCACGGTTGATATAAGCGTTGAACATCTTCTCACGCAACTCACGTTTATCGGAATATTGCAAGAACGGCATCACGCTCGGGTTCTGCAAGGTAAATACCCATTTGCCTTCCATCCCGGCATCCTTAGCCGCTTGAGCGGCGTTAGCGATCAAGGTCTCGGGCAGACCGGAAAGATCCTCCTGCTTGTCGATCACCAATTTGAAAGCGTTCGTCTCTTTCAGCATATTCTGTCCGAAAGTAAGCTGTAACATGGAGATCTTGCTATTCAACTCACGCAATTTAGCCTGATCCTCAGCGGAAAGATTAGCGCCGCCCCGAACGAAGTCCTTATAAGTCTCCTCCAATAACTTCATTTGCTCCTTATCGAGACCCAACTCATCCTTCTTATCGTATACCGCCTTCACACGAGCGAATAATTTCGGATTCAAGTTGATATCATCACTATATTTTGACAATAGCGGCGACATCTCACGGCTTAACGCCTGCATCTCATCATTCGTATTCACGCTATTCTGTCCACCGAAAACGATCTGGACCTTCCGAAGCAACGCACCCTGCTCATCCAAAGCGACAATCGTATTCTCGAACGTCGGCTCCTCCGGGTTATTCACGATCGCCTCGATCTCCTTGCGTCCCTCTTCCATGCCTTGCAATAGGGCCGGTTTGTAGTGCTCGAACTTGATTTGATCAAAAGGTGGAACTCCAAACGGGGTGGTATATTCCGCAAAGAACGGGTTCTCACCCTCCACGGTCTTCTTTTCGGAAGTACCGCAGGCAGTAAGCATAACGGCTAATCCTGCTGCCATAATTAATTGTTTCATCTTTACTGATTTTTTGATTTATGAGTTATGAATTGTTCTGCTCATTTTAGCCCTCTGTTCTCCAACAGCGGATCGATGCTAGGTTGTTTGCCACGGAAATTCACGTACATGTCCATAGCGTCGTCGATGCCGCCCGGGGTCAGTACGTATTTACGGAATTTAGAGGCAACCTCCGGGTTGAAGATATCACCCGTCTCCTTATAAGCTTGGAAAGCGTCGCAATCCAACACTTCCGCCCAGATATAGCTATAATAACCGGCGGTATATCCACCTTCCATCGTATGTCCGAAATAAGTGGAGCGATAGCGAGACGGAATCTGACGGATCAGACCACGATCGCCCAAGACCTTCGCCTCAAATTTCTCAATATCCAAATCGGCAGGGATCTCTTTCAATACATGATAATCCATATCCAGATAAGAGGCGGCCAGATACTCCGTCGTAGCGAAGCCTTGTCCATACTTGCCACTCTTGATCATCTTGTCTACAAGGGCTTGCGGTATTACCTCGCCGGTCTGGTAATGTTTAGCGTACACTTTCAATACCTCCGGCTCAACGGCCCAATGCTCATCGACTTGCGAAGGTAGCTCCACAAAGTCACGAGGCACATCGGACACGCCATAATAATGAACGTCGCAGAATAAACTATGTAGGGCATGACCGAACTCATGGAATACGGTCTCGGTCTCGTCGGCCGTCAAAAGCGCCGGTTGTCCCTCCGCCGGTTTACTGAAATTAAACACGGTAGTAACCACCGGGGCTACCCGTTTCCCATCTTTATACGTTTGTGAGCGGTAACCGCCGCACCATGCGCCACCTCCTTTGCCCGGGCGGGTAAAGAAATCCATATACAGCACGCCCAGATGCGTACCATCTTTATCCTTGCACTCGAAAGCGAGAGCGTCGGGGTCCGGTTTCGGGATGTCCTTGATCTCGGTAAACGTGATACCGTATAATTTATTGGCTACATAGAAGATGCCCTCACGTACATGTCCCAACTCAAAATAAGGACGCATCTCGTTCTCGTCCAAGTTATATTTCGCTTTCTTGGCTTTCTCGAAATAATAACGCCAGTCCCAGCCCTCGGCCTCGTAATTACCGCCTTCCTTCTTGATCTCGGCGTTGATATCGGCCAATTCCTCTTTTGCTTTCGCCAAGGCAGATGGCCAGATTTTATCAAGCAAGTCGTACACGTTCTTCTCGTTCTTCGCCATATTCTCTTCCAATACGAAAGCGGCATAATCCTCATATCCCATCAATCGGGCTTTCTCCAGACGAGCGGCAACCAGCTGCTTAACGACCTCCTTATTATCATTCTCATTATTATTGTTGCCACGATTCGTATACGCCTTGAAGATCTTCTCACGCAAATCACGCTTATCGGCGTATTGAAGGAAAGGCATCACGCTCGGATTATGGAGGGTAAACACCCACTTACCATCCAGACCATTCTCTTGGGCCGTTTGCGCCGCCTTGACGATCACGTCTTCCGGCAGACCGGATAAGTCCTCTTTATTATCGATCACTAATTGGAAATCGTTGGTCTCTTTCAGGGTATTCTGTCCGAAAGTAAGTTGGAGCATGGATATCTTCTCGTTCAGCTCACGCAACTTCGCCTGCTTATCCTCCGGCAGATTGGCTCCTCCCCGGACAAAGCTTTTATAGGTTTCCTCCAACAGCTTCTTCTGTTCCTTATCCAGATGGAAGCTCGCCTGATTCTCATATACGGATTTCACCCGGGCGAAAAGCTGGGGATTTAGGCTGATATCATCCGAATGTTTGGATAAAAGGGGATAAAGCTCACGTTCGAGCTCTTGGATCTCGTCCGTGGTATTCACACTGGATTGGCCACCGAAAGCATACATTACTTTAGTAAGCAACTCGCCACTTTGGTCTAAGGCCACGATCGTATTCTCGAATGTCGGCGCATCCGGATTTGCCACGATCGCCTCGATCTCCTTCGACTGCTCTTCCATGCCTTTCAAAAGAGCCGGCTTGTAATGAGCCACCTCTATTTGGTCAAACGGAGGCACCCCGAACGGTGTCGTATACTCCGCAAAAAACGGATTGGGTGTAGCGCCTTCCGCTACATCGCTTTTCTTTGAGGAGGAACAAGCTCCCAAAATAACCGCTAAACCTGCGGCCATAAGCGTTTTATTCATGCCATTGTTATATTAGAATTACAATGGACAAAGATAACGAAGTTTTGCGTTACAATTCTATTTCAAATTGTTATTATTTAGAATCCGGAAAAAGATTTTCACAATTCACACAAAAAAGATCCCCAAAGGGAGATCTTCCCTTCGGGGACCCAATATGCTTTCACTCAATGTTCAATCGAATCGCTCTCTATACCGTCCTCGATATTTTCATTTTCGATCGTTTCTTGTAAATCTTGAATGTCATTAGACGTGTAATCATCCGACAATACCGAATTGGTAGACATGGTCTCATCGTGAAGATCATCGCTCTCATCCCATAACGTTTTCATTATATTCTCTGGCATATCTCTTATATTTTAAAGTTATATGCCTATTCAACAACCTCGACAAAGAAATTGTTGTTCCAATAAAAATAGTTCACTAATTTTAGCGAGATTAACGCAAGAAATAATATGAATCGAATTTGTAGTCTTTTTGGTATTCAGTATCCCATCATACAGGCGGGAATGGTTTGGTGTAGTGGTTGGCGGCTAGCTTCAGCGGTTAGTAACGCCGGTGGATTAGGATTGATCGGGGCAGGCTCCATGCACCCGGAAGTACTCCGGGAACATATCCGTAAATGCGAGGCGGCGACCGACAAGCCTTTTGGCGTGAATGTCCCGCTGATGTACCCGGAAATCGATACCTTGATGCGGATATTGGTGGAGGAAAAAGTGAAGATCGTATTTACCTCCGCCGGTAACCCGAAAACATGGACAAAGTATTTGAGGGATCATGGCATGACGGTCGTTCACGTGGTAAGCAGCTCTAAATTCGCCACGAAATGCGAGGAGGCCGGAGTGGATGCCATCGTTGCCGAAGGCTTCGAGGCCGGCGGGCACAACGGACGGGAGGAAACAACTACGATGTGCCTGATCCCCGCTGTCCGGAAAGCGACCTCTCTCCCCCTTTTGGCGGCAGGAGGTATAGGAAACGGTCAAGCGATGCTAGCGGCACTCGCACTAGGGGCCGACGGCGTACAGATAGGCACTCGTTTCGCCTTGACCAAAGAAAGCTCGGCACACGAGAATTTCAAGAAACTATGCTTGAATCTTAAGGAAGGCGATACGAAGTTATTATTAAAGAAACTGTCTCCTACCCGTCTGGTAAAAGGAGATTTCGCTACGGCAGTGGAAGAAGCGGAAGCCCGGGGAGCGTCCGTGGAAGAATTACGTGAGTTATTGGGCAAAGGACGTGCCAAGAAAGGAATCTTTGAGGGCGACCTAAAGGAAGGCGAGTTAGAGATCGGACAGGTAGCGTCTTTATTCTGGGAGGAATTATCCGTGGAAGAGGTGATGAAAGAATTGATCCGTGACTTTAAGCTATCCTTAGAGAACGTAAAAACACAGTTGTGTTCGTGAGAAAACACAACTGTATCTGTGGATAAGCACAACTGTGTTCAAGAGAAAACACAGTTGTGTTCCTTATCATAATCGATACTTATACAATTGCGCCATGACCTTTTGGTATTGGTTTTGCAATTGCAGGTAGTTTTGCACGCTTTGGTAATAGGTCGTCACATCCACGAAATACTCGATCATAGAGATTTGCCCGGCCTGTATAGCCTTGTTCAACAAGACCAAGCTATTCTGCCTTTTCAGCACATCCTTATATTCATCGATAGATTTCTTTAAGGAGACAGACTGGTCATATAGCTGCCTCAACCCATTCTCTACCGTGAAAGAAGCGCTCTCCAACTGCATCTCCGTATAGCGGGCCTGAGCCTTCGCCTGTTTCACGTTATTACGGTTCGAGAACAACGGGATGGTGATTCCTACCAAGAAACCATTGAAACGCTCTCCACCCGAGGCGGGATTCATACGATACCCTAACTCAAAGCCGGGCAGACCTTTCGCCTTATTCACGCTCACCTGCCGAAGAGCTGTCGTCTGGTCGCTACGCAAGGTCTGTAATTGCGGATCGGATTGCATCGCCTCCGTCCGCAGCTCATCAAAGGAAAGCACATCCTTATCCGGCAAGGCGTAAACCGTATCCGTAAACTCGATAGCGATACCGCCGTTCAGGGTAGCCAGCTCCTGCAGCTTGGCAATACGGGAAGTCTCGTTCATCCGGGCCTCTGTCCGAGCGTTCAATAATTCCAGATCGATCTTGTTTGTCTCAAGGATATTCGCATTTCCTTTCTCCAAACGAGTCGCATAAAAAGCGGAAAGTTGCTCGGCGTTCCTAAGACGGGTATCCAATAGGTTCTTCTGCTGGTTCAACAGCACCAAATCTAGGCAAACCTCTTTCACCTGCAACAAGATTTGCTGACGAAAAGCCATCCCTTGACGATCCAAACCCGCGGATTTCGCCTTCGTCAGCTTATGCTTCCGGACATATACGGACGGGAAATCAAAGCTTTGGGAAGCCACGAACTCGCCCGTGAATCCCATCCCTTCTTTATTCCCCCAGAAATGCGAATAAGAGACCGAAGGGTCTGGCAAATTATTATCCAACTTCGCCTCCAGCTTCTGCGACTGGACCAACTGGCTGTTCGCCTGTAAATCCTTATTGTTCGCCTCCACGCTCCGGAGCACGTCCTCTATAGAAGTCTGGGCGGAAAGGCCGCCTGTCAATACAGACAAGGCGGCGACTATAATATATGATTTCATAAAACTTATTCTTTATTCTTGTTCATTATCAGATAAACAATCGGGATGATGAATCCGTTTAAGAACGTAGAGGTTAATAAACCACCCAAGATCACCGTCGCCATCGGGCTTTGGATCTCATTCCCGGGAAGATCGCCATTCAACGCCAACGGGATCAACGCCAAGGCGGAACTCAACGCCGTCATCAAGATCGGGTTCAAACGGTCTAGGGAACCTTGTATCACGGACTCTCGCAATCCCATTCCCTCTCCACGCAAATGCGTATAGTGGCTGATCAGCAGCATACCGTTTCGGGTAGCGATACCAAACAAGGAAATGAAACCGATAATCGCCGGGATACTGATCTCGCCGGAAGTAAGCCATAGGATAATCACGCCACCGATCAACGCCAACGGCAGGTTCAACAAGATCACGCCACTCTCCTTCACGTCCTTGAACTCATTGTACAGTAACATGAAGATCACCAATAACGACATCAACGACGTCAGCAATAAGGTACGGCTGGCCGCCGCCTCGCTCTCGAACTGGCCGCCATATTCGATATGGTATCCCTCCGGCAAACGGATATTAGCCTCTACCCGATCCTGTATCTCATTAACCACACTTCGCAAGTCACGTTCCGATACATTGGCGCTAATCACGATCTTACGTTGCACATTCTCACGATTGATCGTATTCGGACCGGTCACCGAACGGATATCGGCCACGTAGCTTAGCGGCACTTTCTGTCCGGCGGCATCGATCATCAGATTGCTAATATCATCCATCGTGGCACGGCTAGCGTCGGAGGTCTTCACGGTCAGGTCGAAGCTCTTGCCATCGTCGTACACCTGACTTACGGCCTCTCCACCCAACATCACATTGATATATTCCTCGAACTCCGGCAGGGGAATGCCATATTTAGCCAGCAACTCACGTTTCGGGGTGATTGTCAACTGCGGACGCTCGATCTGCTGCTCTACCTTCAAGTCCACCAGACCCGGGATCGTTTGGATAGCGGCCTTGATCTGGTTACCGACCGTAAACATCAGGTTCAAGTCCGTACCAAACAATTTGATAGCGATATTCGCCTCCGTGCCGGAAAGCATAGCGTCGATACGATGGGAAATAGGTTGCCCGATCTCTATATTAGCGCCGCTGATCGTAGATAACTTCTTGCGGACATCATTCATCACCTCATCCCGACTACGGTCTTGCAATTCGAAAGGAGCCTCGATCTCGGAAACATTCACGCCCAAGGCATGCTCATCCAATTCCGCACGACCGGTCTTCCGAGCCACAGTCTTTATCTCGGGCACTTGCAACAGCAACGCTTCCGCACGGCGTCCGATCTGATCCGACTCGTCCAAGGAAATTCCCGGAAGTGAACTTACGTTGATCGTAAAAGAACCCTCATTGAACGGGGGCAAGAAACTACGACCCAAATGAAAGAAGATCACCAAGGCGACCACAAACAAAGCGATCGTGGTACCTAGCACCCATTTCTGGTAAGCCAACGCTAACTCCAAAGCCCGTTTATACACCACCTTCAACTTCCGGGCTATCCAAGCCTCACGCAGTTCCTTCATTCCCGTCGCTTTACGGTTCAGCAAATAGCTACAAAGCACCGGGGTCAAGGTAAGCGCCACCACCGTAGAAGCAAACAACGCCACGATAAAAGCGATACCCAGCGGAACCAACATACGGCCTTCCATACCACTCAAGAAGAACAAGGGCACGAAGCTCACCACGATAATCAAGGTAGAGTTCAAGATCGGCATACGTACCTCACGGGAAGCGTCGTAAACCACCTCCAAGGTAGAGCGTTGCTGATCCGGAGGCAAGAGCCGGTTTTCCCGGATTCGTTTATATTTATTAATAGAGTTATCGATAAAATGACTCTGGCGGAATATATCCGTAGAGACATGTACATCCGCCGGCAAGTTCTTCCGCAAATCGACAACAATCTCGTCCAGCTTCTCCGTCAACTTCTCCGTACTCGTATCCGGCTGTTTGGTCACGGTAATCAGCACGGCTGGCTTTGTCCGCTCGGAAGCGGTTCCCAGCTTCGGGCTTTTACCGCCGATCTTAACCGTAGAGATATCGCCTAACGTAACCGGGTATTCATTCACGGTCTTCACCACACCCTGAGCGATCTCTTCCGCCTTCGACGTAGACAATACACCCCGGATGATATACTCATTATCAAACTCATACAATACACCACCATTGGCGTTCCGGTTCATATTCCGACAAACATCCAACACCTCGTTCAACCCTACACCGTAGTGCTTCATACGAGCCGGGTCCAACAATATCTGGTACTCCTTAATATCGCCACCGATCACGGCCACCTGCGCCACACCGCCCGTAGACAACAAACGGGGACGGATCGTCCAGTCGGCGATCGTACGTAAGTCCAACAAAGACGTGGAATCGGCGGTCAAACCGAGGATCATCATCTCACCCAAGATGGATGACTGCGGGCCTAAGGTCGGTTTACCTACGTTCTCGGGAAGGCTCTCACCCAAGACAGCCAGTTTTTCGGACACGATCTGACGAGCCCGGTAAATATCCGTACCCCAATCGAACTCTACCCAAACCACGGAGAATCCGGTGGTAGACGAGGAACGCACACGCCGTACGTCCATCGCACCGTTCACGGCAGTCTCCACAGGGAATGTCACCAAGCGTTCCACCTCCTCGGGAGCCATACCGTTCGCCTCGGTCATGATCACGACCGTTGGGGCGTTCAAGTCCGGGAACACATCCACGTCCGTATTAAACGCCGTGTACGTACCCCAGATCATCAGCAATAGCGCACAAACCAAGATTACCAACCGGTTGTGCAATGAATAATAAATTATCTTATTTAACATGCAACGTCCCTCCTATTAATGGCTATGGCTATGAGCCGGTATCGCGTTAGAAGCGGAAGACAACTTGATCTGGTAAGCGCCACGGGTCACGACCTCATCGCCCGGTTTCAATCCGGAAAGGATCTGTACCTCCGAGCCGTTATTCGCTCCCAGCGTCACCCATTGCTTCTTATAGCCTTCCTCATCCAGACGGATAAATACGCATTTATTCGGTATTT
>PPYE01321208.1_pt1 | contig 11462 bp, 11 predicted proteins | sample 1559881 | NCBI WGS metagenome assembly PPYE01 (sample SAMN08240022, study PRJNA423297) | Human gut metagenome, whole genome shotgun sequencing project.
GGTCAAAATTACTGTCCAGAGTGTGGTGAAACGCTGGAATGGAAAGAAGACTATGAGGATTTAGGCGAATAGCCGGAAAGGAAATTAATCATGCAGAATGTTATTGAAAAGGCGGTATTTAAGATAATGCAAGAGATGGAAAGGAATAGAAAGGCTTACAACGAAGCCGCTGGCTGTTATAGAGATACCGGGCATGGCAGGTACTGGAACAAGATGGAGCGCTTGGAAAAAAATTATGAGGAGTTAAAAAGCTTTCTTGGCTTAAATTCATCCGCCCAAAATGTAAGCGTAGATAGCACTCAGCTATATGCCGAGAATAAAGAGCTAAAAAGATTTATCAGTGATGCAAAAGGCCTTATGGATTATATCCATGCGGACTATTGGAGTGATCCGCAGGTGACAAAATTATATGAGATGTTTAAGGATTTTAAACAGTTAAACTGAAATTTTGGAATTGTTGTGTAATATTACGTATAGAAAGGGGATGGCAGTATGGCAAGACCGAAAATAGATGAAGGAAAGAAGTGTGTCCGTAAAGATGTGAGTATGGAGCCTGAGCAGTACAAACGGCTGTGTGATTATTGTCAGAAAGTAGAGCATCCGCTCTCCTGGGTAATCCGGAAGGCCCTGGATGAATACCTGCTTAAAACTGTGTAAGCTTACGTAATATTACACAATTAAACTGAAATTTAGATGGGAGAATATTTATGGTAGGAAAATATAAAGTAATTACATTATGTGGAAGCACAATATTCAAAAAGAGTTTATGGAAACGCAAAAACTTTTAACATTACAAGGATATATTGTTATATCTGTTGGTTTATTTGGACATTCAGGAGATGAAGAGGTCTGGGAAGGTATGGATGAAAATACATTGACTCAGACAAAAGTCATGCTTGACGATATGCATAAAAGAAAAATTGATATGGCAGATGAAATTTATGTAATTAATGTTGGTGGATATATTAGTGAATCAACTAAATCTGAGATTAAATACGCCAAAGAACAGAAAAAGCGTGTAAAGTATTTGAAGCATCCTTTAATTGGAAAAAATATTCAAATTAACAAAAATGAAGAAATAAGAATTATCACAAATGTAACGAAACATGAGGGGGCTCCAGATACTGGAGCCCCTTTTTGTTGGCTTTAGGCAGCTGAAAGAGGCAGCGACTGCTTTGTAGGACGGCATATAAGCCAGGATTTTCATTGTAGTGATGAATTCGAAGAGTCATGCAGCTATTCAATTCCCCATTTCATGAGCCGATGATTCCGAAGATCCGTGATGAGGACATTCAAAGGGCAGAAACAGATATTGCCATTTATGTGATTGCCCGTAATGCCGGAGAGGGAAAAGACCGCCAGCTATGAGAATGTCATTGTCATTCTAAATGTCTGCGGAGTAATCGATACGAAGTATCTAAGACAGCAGCCGGGGATCGGGGCAGTGCTTCTGATGAGTCAGTCCGGAAGTATCGGAGGATATGCACTGGCGGACGTATTGACCGGAAAGGTGTCACCGAGAGGTCACCTGACAACTACATGGGCCAAACAATACCGAGACTATCCGGGGCGGAGTCATATAGTTTTTTAGATGATGAGTTCTACCGGGAAGGAATCTATGTGGGGTACCGGTATTTGACACATTTAATGTTACTCCGGCCTATCCGTTTGGATATGGAAAGGTAAGCCATAGTCATTTTCTTATACAGAGTTTGAACTTGCTGTGGAAAAGGTTACGGCATCTGCACAGAATGTTTCGGTAACGGTAAAAGTCACAAACGTCGGGAAGAAATTGCAGGTCGCGAGGTTGTACAGGTCTATTATTCCGCCCCCAAAAGAATGCTGGAGAAACCTTACCAGGAACTGGCGGCATACGGAAAGAACGGCGTGCTTGCCCCGGGGCAAAGTGAGGAGCTGCAGATTACATATCCGCTAAAGACAATGGCTTCTTACGATTCTGAACGTTCCATGTACATTCTGGAAGCTGAGGAATATTTTATCCGGGTGGGAAGTCATTCACGGGATACCAGCATTGCAGCGGCAATAAGGCTGGATGAAGAAGCAGTTACCGTGGCTGCCAAAGACTTACTGCCCCTTCAGGAAGACTTGCGGGAGCTGAAGTCAGAGGGCATTGTGCCTTATAGTTATCAGGAAGAGGCGCAGGAGAAGGACGCAGCAGTCAGGATTCCGGTCTCGGCGAAAGAGATTGATAAGCAGGTGTATGTCTATCAAAAGGAAAATAACCGGATGCATACAAACACACATGTAAGTGAGCGTACGGTCCGTGAAATATATTTGAAAGGATTTGAAATTGCCGTAAAAATTAGTATCCAAAACAGCTAAAAGTTACGATAATTATGGCGGTATTCATCTAATGTCACCTGATATTTCTTCTTAAACTGACGATAAAAAGCAGTGCGGTTTTCAAAGCCGAGCCGGTGAATGATCGCAGAAGCGCTCAGATCAGTATTTAACAACAGGCTTGCAGCTTCCCGCAGGCAGACATTCCGGATATAATCAGCGAGGGTCTGCCCGGTCTGCTTATAGAAGATCTGGCTGATGTAATCGCCATTATAGTTCAGGGCATCAGCCAATTCACTTCTGCTGACCTTTCTCTTTTGAAGATTGATGTAAGTGACGGTATCCTCAAACAAATTTTGCTCCCGAATCGCTTTCAGCCGGACATAGGAGTGGGTATACTCAATCGGCGACTGCAAATGAAATAGAAGTCGTTTCAGGCTGCCGGAAACAATATCTTCATAACCGGGGGCTTTGTCTTTGGATTCGCTTACAATCCGATAGATAAGCTGCTCCATGCCATTTGAAATACCCTCATCCGGTGCGGGCATCGGAGTAAAATCAATATAATCTTTACGGTCTTTCTGATCAGCCTGAATATTTTGGCTGAGAAACCAGGGAAGGCCGTCTTTTTGTGTATCCAAAAATAGATGCTTGGTCAGAGCAGACAGGTATTGGGGGGAGAAATTGAGGTAGACCGCCAGAAAGGCGCTGCGGTACTCTTCCACATGGCGGGCATTGCAGTTGATCAGACAAGCCTCTCCGCTCTCATACCGATGATGGCTCCCCTCAATCATAATATCCAAATGCCCATCTAAAATATAAAATAGTTCGAAGTAGTCGTGTTTATGCAGGCGGCTTAACTGCCTGGTGTCAACCGCAATGGAGAAGGCCGTTTCTGCCCCTATAAAGGCGAAGAGATAAGGTGCGTCGGGCGTATAGTCAATGATGGTCAGGCTGAAAGGCGAGTTCATCGTATAAAGGTCATATGATTCCTGTTTTTCGGGATTAAAGGGCAGGAGTTGGAGAAAATCACGGTTTTTATGATGCGATTTGGCTTCTACTTGTAAGGCTGAAACGAGTTTTTTTAATTCTATTTTGTAATCAACAGACATTTTTGACCTCCTAAGATATACGGAAATAATACAGCTTAATTTTTTGAACTACGGAAGAAACATTGAAGAGGACCGTAGAAATCATTAAAATCATGTTAAGAGTTATAGATATTTTATCATGAATGAACAGGGGTATCAACCACAACAGTGGGAAGTTGCAGCTGGAAGGTAATGAAAATGATACAAGATACAAGTGAAGGAGGAAATAGAGATGATCAAAATCCCATTTAGTCTGGGCTGGGAACGGGCAATCGGACAATCAAAAGAATTTTGGCTGGGGAATGATAATCCCAGAGTCAAGGTGGATCTCCCCGATGATTTTATTATTAACCAACCAAGGACGGCAGAAGCAGTTGGCGGAGCTTCCACAGGATATTTTCCGGGCGGCCGCGCGGTTTATACAAAATGCTTTGAGGCACCGGCCGAGTGGAGCGATAAGACGGTGGTGCTGGATATTGACGGTGCATACATGAATGCGGAAGTGACAATGAATGGGGAAGCCTTGGGTGTGCACCCATATGGATATACACCATGGCAGCTTGACTTGAAGGACGCAATCATTCCGGGTGAAAAAAATGAGCTGGAAGTGGTCACGAGGTGCATTCAGCCGAATTCACGCTGGTATTCCGGCGGCGGATTATACCGGGAAGTCAGTTTATGGATCGGTGAGGCATGTCATATCCGGCCGTGGGATATTGCGGTGACAACCGCCAAAGTGCGTGATTCCCATGCGGTGATACATATAGAAGCGGTAGTGACAAATGAATCAGAAAAGGATGCTCAGGGAACTTTACAGATCAGGGTGGGAGAGACAAAAGCCTCATTACCGGTGAAGGTGGCCGCCGGCAGTACACGAAAAATGGAATCGGATATCGAAGTGGTGGGACCTGTGCTTTGGTCAGCCGAGTCTCCGCATTTGTATCATCTGGAACTGGAATTGCAGACAAATCTCGGCACCGACCACAGCGAGCTGCCGGTGGGAATCCGTAAGATCGAGATCGATGCAAAGAACGGTATGCGCGTAAACGGTCAGCCGGTAAAATTGTTGGGCGGATGCATTCACCATGATAATACGCTGCTGGGTGCAGCGGCCTTTCCGCGGGCGGAAGAACGTAAGATTGAACTGCTTAAAACCGCCGGATATAATGCGGTCCGGTGTTCGCATAATCCGCCTTCCGAAGCCCTGCTGAATGCCTGCGACCGGCTGGGGATGTATGTGATCGACGAAACCTTTGACTGTTGGCGGGTCGGGAAGAACGATCAGGATTACCATCTGTACTTTGATGAGTGGTGGCAGCGGGATACTGAAGCGATGGTACGGCGTGACCGCAATCATCCATCGGTATTCTGCTGGTCGGTTGGCAATGAACTGGTGGAAGCCGGCGGCATGAGTAAAGGCGTGGAGCTGGCCGGGATGCAGGCAGACTTCGTACGGAGCCTGGATCCGGACCGACCGGTCATGGCAGCCTTCCACAGCATGATCAAAACAAAGCGTGAGAAGGATAAGCCGCCCCGCATGCCGTTTGCAGCAGCCAGCCAAAAGAATGATTCAGAAAAAGGCGGCAGTGAAGAGGTTATGAAACGGATGGCTGATCCGGCTGTATTTGAAAAAATGATCGAAAACATCGCGACCAATAATATGGGCGATGGGTTTGTAAACGGCGAAGACGTCTGGGGCGAAATTTCAGAAGACTGTGCGGCTATGTTGGATATCGTTGGTTACAATTATCTGCCCAAACGATACACAGCCGATGCAAAAAAATATCCGGACCGAATCATCTGCGCCAGTGAAACACATGCCAATAATACGTATGATTATTATCAGGCGATGATGGAAAACAGCAATGTAATCGGTGATTTTATCTGGACGGCATACGATAATCTGGGCGAAGCCGGTGCTGGCCGGGTCCTGCGGAGCGTGCAGGATATGGCGAGCGGGATGCTGGGAGCCTGGCCGTGGCTCAGCTGTTATCAGGGAGATTTTGATCTGGACGGCAATCGCAGGCCCCAAAGCTATTACCGGAAGGTGATGTGGCAGAAAGACGATGGCATTCATCTTTTTGCCAAGCCGCCGCAGTATACCGGGAGAAAGTCTCAGGGGTTGGGATGGCAGTGGAGTGATGTCTGGAAAAGCTGGACCTGGCCGGAAGCCTACATCGGGAAAGATATCGATGTAGAATGTTATGCGGACTGTGATACGGTTGAATTCATTTTAAATGATGAGGTGGTGGGAACCGCTCCGGTGACACGTTTTAAAGCGGAGTTTACGTTACCTTATCAGCCGGGGACACTCAAAGTGATTGCGCACAAAGAGGGAAGAATAACCGCCGAAGATACACTCATTACCGCGGGTGAACCGAAAGGAATCCGATTGATACCGGACCGAAAGGAGATCCGGGCAGATGGTATGGATCTGTGTTTCGTTAAGGTCTGCCTGGTCGACGGTGAAGGTGAGATCGTTCCGACCGATGACCTGGAGGTGACAGCGGATGTGGAAGGCGGCAGCCTGGCGGGATTTGGTTCAGGAAATCCCTGTACCGATGAAAACTATGGTACCGGGAAACGAAAACTCTGGAAAGGGCAGGGGCTGATCTGTCTGCGGGCACCGATGGAACCTGGAAAAATAACTTTAAAAGTGACGGGCAAAGGGTTTGAAGAAGAGCTGGAAATCAGATGTAGCTAAGTGAAAAAAGGAGGCAGGATATTATGGAAGGAATGAAACAGTTTATGCTGGGGGCATCAACAGCAGCCTATCAGGTGGAGGGAAATAATGTCCAGAGTGATTTCTGGGTAATGGAACAATTGGAGCACAGTTCATTCAAGGAACGCTCCGGCGATGCGGTAGATCACTATCATCGTTATGAAGAGGATATTAAGCTGATGAAAGCAGCCGGCCTGAATGCTTACCGTTTCTCCATCGAATGGGCCAGGGTCGAACCGGAGAAGGGAAGATACTGTGAAGCGGAAATCAACCATTACCGTGAGGTTCTGGCGTGCTGCCAGGCCAATGGAATTACACCGGTTGTTACCATGCACCATTTTTCTTCACCTCAGTGGCTGATCAAAGAAGGGGGCTGGGAGTCGGAAAAGGTGGTTGCATATTTTCGGGATTACTGCGCTTATGTCGCGGCGCAGCTGGGGGATCAGATGAAATATATCTGTACCATAAATGAAGCGAACATGCGCCTGCAAATGACTTCGGTCATGCGGACCTTTGCTAAGAATATGGGCATCAATCTGCAGATCGGTGTGAATCTGGAGCTGCCGGAACAGTTTATGGTGGGACGAAGAGAGGCTTGTGCGGCTTTTGGTGGTGTGGCAGCGGTGAATACCTTCCTGGATCCATGTACGGAAGCGGGCGATCTTTTGATCATGCATCATGAAGCGGCCCGGGATGCGATGAAAGCAAAATGCCCGCATCTGGCCATCGGTATTACCCTTTCATTGCATGACATCCAGCCGGTCGAAGGCGGGGAAGAGGTTGCCAGGCAGCACTGGGCGGAGGAATTTACCCATTATCTTCCGTATCTGCAAAAGGATGATTTTTTCGGACTGCAGAACTACACCAGAACGCTGGTCAATGCTGAGGGTGAGCTGCCGGCACCGGAGCATGCCAAGCGGACCCAGATGGAGTATGAGTTCTATCCGCAGGCACTTGAGCATGTGATTCGCAGGGTACACAGTGAGCTTAAAATTCCGATTCTGATTACCGAGAATGGAATCGCAACACTTGATGATACGGAACGGGTCGCATTTATCGAAGAAGTACTTGGTGGAGTCAAACGTTGCCTTCAGGATGAAATACCGGTAATCGGCTATCTGCACTGGTCACTGATGGATAATTTTGAGTGGCAGCTGGGATACAGCCGGAATTTTGGTTTGATCAGCGTGGACAGGGCGACACAAACGAGAAAGCCCAAAGACAGTTTTTATCAATTAACCAAGTCGTGGAATCAATGAGAGGATGAGAAGGAGGAAGCAAAATGAAATCTGAAGGTAAGAAAAAGGCGAATAAAGTGCCGACAAAACTGATGTTAGCCTGGAACTCACGTTCCGTTTCGATGGCGATCAGTGTGGTGCTGATGATGCAGGTGACCTATTATTCAACCGAGATCCTGGGGATCGGTTCAGCGGCAGTTGGAGCATTGTTTATGGCAGCGAAGCTATTTGATGGGGTAACCGACCTGATTGCCGGTTTTATCATCGATAAAACCAATACAAAACTGGGGAAAGCAAGGCCTTATGAATTATTTATCATTCCCTTGTGGCTGCTGATCATTGCATTTTACAGTACGCCGGATATCGGAACCACCGGAAAGATGATCTACATATTTGTTACATATGTCCTGATCAACTCTGTCTGTGCTACTTTTCTGCAGTCCTGTGAAACCGTTTTCCTTGGCCGGGCGGTGAAAGAAGATGCCAAGCGGGCGAAGATCCTGTCAATTGGCGGCGTAATCGTGATGCTGTTCAGCGCTGTATCCAGTATTTTGCTGCCGCAGCTGATGGCGAATCTGGGCACGCAGCCGGGTGGCTGGTCGAAGATCGCACTGATCTATGGGGTGCCGATGCTGCTGATCGGAATCTGCCGTTTCCTTTTTGTAAAAGAGATCCCGATTGATCAGGAAAGCGAAGATAAGAATAAGGTGGGATTTGTTGAAGGACTGAAGCTGGTAGCGAAGAATAAGTATATTTTTATGTTTTCCTTATTGGTACTATTGTCATTCTTGCTTACGAATACACTTTCGATTGTAGGAACATACTATTTTACCTATATTTTTGGAAATCTGGGATTGATGTCAGTCATTGGTATGCTCAGCCTGTTGTCACCGTTCTTCTTCCTGCTCTTCCCGGTGGCAATCCGGACGATCGGTTCTATTTCATTTGTCAAGTTCGGGCTGGCGGTAGCTTTGATAGCAGCGGTTATCCGCTTCTTCTTCCCATCCAATCTGATGGTGATCGTAGTCACAACACTGGTGATTTCGGTCGGTTCACAAACGTTGACTATGATGAACCATTACTTTATCCTGCAGTGTATCGACTATGGAGAGATTAAGACTGGTAAACGTGTGGAGGGAACACCGACGGCAATTGCTAGTTTTGCGAATAAGGTCGGAAGCGGTGTGGCCTCACTGCTGGTTGGTGGATTTATGGCACTGTTTGGCTTTATCAGCTCGGCCAGTGTGCAGACGGATAGTGCGATCCTTTCGATCCGCTTGCTGTATTCGGTCATTCCAGCGGTCATCCTGGTCATTATGCTGATCGTGGTTCATTTCTTTGATGTGGAAAAGGTATTGGCCAAACTGCGTCCGCAGGCGGAAGCAGAGTCATAAAAACGAATCAGCCGCTCATTACAACGAAGATTTATCCGGTTGTAGTTGAGCGGCTGGTTTGATGCATTTATTTAATTTTTCAGCCGGTATTCCTGCGGCGTGCATTTGTAGTAGCTTTTAAAATGTGATTAGAGAGCAATTGATTTTGAGAAAATGCAAGCGGCAATTGACGGAAATGCAGACGTATGCAAATATAGCAAATATAGATTCAGGGTTGTTGATTGCGAAGATGAAGAAACAGAATTAACTTGAGGATTTATAGGAGGAACCGATAAATGAGGAATTACATAGAAGAGCATCACAGCTTACAAATAGGACTATTCGCAAAACACAAGTTTAACGAATAGATAGTGCTTTTTGACACTTTAAATAGCGCTTTTAATCGTCCTTTTCCATTTTCTGCCTGCCAAAATAGTCCTCTGCAAGAATTGCGTAATTCACCTTATCAAAGATACCGCGGTTACACAGGCAGGCCTGGCGCATAGTGCCCTCGTAAAGCATCCCGCATTTCTGCATCACTCTGCCGGAAGCAGGGTTTTCATGAGCATGGTAGGCATAAACCCGGTTAAAGCCAATCTCACGGAAAAAGTAGTCCAGAACTCTTTTTACCGCTTCGGTCATATAGCCCTGGTTCCACCAGTCAGGGCCGATTTCATACGCAAGTTCAATTTGTTTAAGCCGATCCTCCGGGTGCATGCCGAAGAACCTGCCGATGACATCGCCGGACGCTTTCAGCTGGATTGCCCAGCTGTATCTGTTTGGCCGGGAATATGCGCCCAGCCATTCCTCAGTAAACATCTCCGCAGTCTTAACAACATCTTCAGTGGTTTTCATAGGCTTATAATTTGTCCACTGCCAAACCTCAGGCTTGCTCCAGCAGTTATTAAAAACCGGCTCAAGATCGTCAATAGTAAACCGGCGAAGGATAAGACGTTCAGTTTCAAGCACCACAGTACCTTTATGAGTTATTGTCAATACAGAATCCTCCCGGGAAAAAATTTGTGAGCCAAGAAGTTTAACGAAATGTTGCAATGCGAAATCTCCGGCACGCAATTGATTATAGACAGCAAAATATAACAATTCACACAAAAGGTTTACATAACAATATTATGTAAACCTTTTGTGTGAATTTCCCCGTCCTGTTTACATCAGCTCCTCTGAATCAAGCACAACAGTAAACGGTCCGTCATTCACCAGTTCTATTTTCATATGCGCACCAAAAATTCCACACTGCACATTACCGCATTCCTTACGGCATTCTTCAATAATATATTCATACAGCTGCTTTGCATGTTCCGGCGCCCCTGCCTTCACAAAAGACGGCCTGTTACCCTTTCTGCAGTCGGCATACAGGGTAAACTGGGAAACGAGCAAAAGACTTCCGTTTACGTCCTTGAGCGCCAGATTGGTTTTTCCGTTTTCATCTTCAAAGATTCTGAGGTTCAGCATTTTACGAAGCATTTTATCGGCAACAGCCTCCGTATCGGTATCAGTTACACCGATAAGCACCAGGAAACCGTTCCTGATGGCTCCAACAGTTTCTCCTTCCACAGAAACGCTGGCGCCGGTTACTCTTTGAATCACAAATTTCATGATGTATAATCTCCTGTATGTAATATTCATTTATTCCGGAACAATGACTTGCCCAATCCGTTCATCAATACGGCGTACAACGCCCTGGGTATAGGCAGTAAAATATTTGGACCAGAATCTATCGGCTGTTGGGTTTATGCTTTCAAAATCTACGCCAAGGCGCGTATATCCTTCTTTTTCCAGAATGTCCACAGCATAGTCCAGCAAATTTTGATACAGTCCTCTTCCCCTATATTCCGGCAGGCAAAATGCGCCTGTAATATGAATATAGTTGGAAGCCTGCGTAATGAAGGTTTCCCCTGTATCTGAAAGTTTCAGGTATGCACATGGCTCCCCCTTTTGGAACGCGGCAAAGCATCTGTCTTTATTCCTCACACATTCCTCACAAAATTCTTCACAGCTTTCCAGCCTGCGGTTCATAAAAAAAGGGCTTTTCCGGAAGTGACTGTTCAGCATGCTTTCAAGCGGATATATTTGGCAATATTCCTTTGGTTTCAGCTCCGTAAAAACAAATTCCCCCAAAGACGACATACCTGTCTTTCCCTCATGAGCGCTCCCACTCTTCAAAAGCCGTTGCCCATCCATCCGCCGCATCGTATCCAACTGCTGCATTGTATCCAACCGCTGCATTGTCCGGATTGAATCCACGCAGCGCAGGCCGAATCCATAACGGAAAAACTGCCCCAAGGCAGCTTCATCATGGGCATAAAGGCAGACCGCATGGCTGTACGCTCCCGCCTGCACCCACTTAAGCGCAGCGTACTGATACAATGCGGCATAAATTGCGGCCCTGTTTTCCAATATGGCAGCATTGGCCAGCATAGGTGAAAAAACACCTTTCACATCCGTGGATCGAAATACATTATCAAAAGGGGCAACCGAACACAAAAAGCCAACCAGCCGCCCATTTTCAAGGGCTGCTGCCCCCATATGATTGTCTGCAAAGTCTTTCAGGGCCGGCACCGAATGGATTTCCGGCAGAGCCGGAACCTCTCTGCGCTCCTCATCATAGCAGGACAGCGCCAGCGCCTCCGCCTCCGGAATGTGCTCATATCTGAAATCTGTAATTATCATAATTAATTAAACCATCTCTTTCAATTCACTTATCTTCCCTGTCGTCATT
>PPYE01072798.1_pt1 | contig 11457 bp, 6 predicted proteins | sample 1559881 | NCBI WGS metagenome assembly PPYE01 (sample SAMN08240022, study PRJNA423297) | Human gut metagenome, whole genome shotgun sequencing project.
CGGACACGCAGGCTAACTTTACACGGTATAATTTCCGGGCCAATGTGGATGTCGATATCACAAAAGATTTTTATATCAAGCTGGATCTGGGAGCTCAGATTACGGATCGTAAGGCGCCGGGAACAACCGCTGACAGGATTGTCGCCTTATGTAATACGCAGCCCTCCTATCTGCCTATTACTGTACCGGATAACGGAAACCCTGAAAACGAAACGTTTGTCTTGGAGAATCCCTACGGACTTTTATATGGAGATTATAAGCATCGTCGTAATATCTTAGGAGAATTATCCAGGACGGGTAGCCTGACAGAAAAGAAGACCTATCTGAACGGTTCTTTCTCTATTGGTCATAAGTTGGATTTTATCACGAAAGGTTTACGTGTGGAAGGAGTATTTTCTTATGATGCCAAAGAAGGTAACTGGATTAACCGTGTGCTGGGCGACCGTGCCGATGGGTATGCGAGTTATGCAAGATATGCAACCTTCCAGCCGGGTGAGGGTAGTTACGGTTCCTATTATATGAATAACGGTGCTCCTTATGACGGCACTTATATCAAAGGTAATCCGTGGTATGCACAGGATGAAACGATCATCAACAGTTTCTCTCATAATGAAGCGGAAGCAAAAACCTATTATCAGCTGAAGTTAGATTATATGCGTACATTCGGTAAACATGACGTAACAGGAATGGTTTTGTTCAACCGTTCACATCGTACTATCGACAACCGTGTTGCTTATCGTTATCAGGGATTGACTGCCCGGGCTACTTACGCTTATGCAAATAAATATTTGGCAGAATTTAATGTCGGTTATAACGGATCAGAGAACTTTGCACCCGGCAAACGATACGGAATATTTCCCGCAGGTTCTGTCGGATGGGTGATTTCCCGTGAAAATTTTATGAAGAGGACGGAGAAATGGTTGGATATGCTGAAGATTAGAGCTTCTTACGGATTAGTCGGTAGCGATAAGATCTCCGATTATGACGGTGACCGTTTTGCTTATTTGCAATTCTATGGCGAAGGTAGTGGGTATGATTTTGGCGAAAATGAATTCAACCAGTGGACGAGCGGTGTTGGCGAAGGTAATTTTGCTAATCCGAACCTGACCTGGGAAAAAGCCAGAAAGCTGAATGTCGGTATTGATGCTTCATTCTTTGGAGAACGCCTGACAATTAGTGCCGACTATTTCCATGAACATCGCTATGACATTATTACTCATTTGAGTGGTAGCGATAAATTAGGTTTTCCGCAGATTGTGGGGAAAGATGCACCGTTTCTGAATTCAGGAGTAGTAGACAATAGAGGTATTGATTTTGAGATCGGATGGAACGGACGTATCGGAAAAGACTTTCGTTATTACATCAAGCCGAACTTTACTTTTGCGCGCAATAAGATCCGGTTCATGAATGAAGTGGTTTATGAGAACGAATGGCGCAGAAATACCGGTAAACGTATTGAAGAACACTTTGTGTATGAAGTAGATCATTTTGTTTACGACCAGGCGGAAGCCGACAGGCTGAACGCAATGAACGGTAATAACGGTTTCCAGCAGTGGGGCAAGCTATATCCGGGTGATGTGGTCTATAAAGACCTGAATGAAGATGGCGTTATTAATGATGATGACAGGCGGGCAATGGGTAATCCCCGTACTCCGGAGATACAGTTTGGTATTCCATTGGGAATCCAGTATAAAGGTATTGATGTTAGTTTCTTATTCCAGGGTGCTGCCAACACGAGTCTGTTGCTGAACGGTCCTGCCACCTGGGACTTCCCGGCCTATGAGCAAGACCAGATAGGTAAAGTAAAGCCTATGCACCTGAATCGCTGGACAGAAGAAACAAAGGATGTGGCGACCTATCCGCGACTGACAATCGGCGCTTACGAAAACAATAAGAATGAGAGCAGTAGCCTCTATCTGTATAATGCCTCTTATCTGCGTTTGAAGAATGTGGAAGTTGGCTATTCATTACCGAAAAACTGGATCCGTTTTGCCGGATTCCAAAATGTGCGTTTCTATGCACAAGGTATGAACCTACTTACATTTGACGGATTGAATGATGTGGATGTAGACCCTGAAACCAAGAAGGGGAACGGTGCCTGGTATCCTATCCAGCGTATCTTTAATTTTGGAGTTGATATCACTTACTAATTAATAAAACTAAGAAAAGATGAAGCATAAAATATTTTTGTTAGCAGGACTGGCTACTTGTTTTTCAGTCTTTACTTCCTGTGAGGATTATCTGGACAGGGCTCCGGATGATAAGACGACAGAACAACAAGTTTTCACACGTTATGAGAAAGTGGATGGTTTGGTTTCGGATTTATATGCCAACTGTAAATCTGCCAATAAGCCGTTGATTTATTTCAATCACTTCAGTTTATCCAGTATTTCGGATGAATGTTCGGCCAGTAGCCATGAAGGGGCTATTCCCCATCAGTTCAATGTCGGTAACTATGGGGCTTTGCAGAAAATGCCTAACGGGAGCGATGCCGGCCAGTATTGGAATGGTTTGTATTCTAAAATCCGTAAGGCAAATATAATCCTGGAAGGAGTCGCTAAATATAATACACCGGATAATCCCCAGAGCGGACGGGATGGAGATTTGAACAGGCGTATCGGTGAGGTTTATTTCTTACGCGGCTATTTGCATTATCTGGTGCTTCGGGCTTATGGTGAAGCGGTATATATAGACCATGTGATTAATCCGGACGATGATATGACTTTTACAAAGGAGTCTTTTCACACGATTGCAGATAAGATCTGTGCGGATGCCGATGAGGCACTGGCCCGCGTGGATGCCTCGAATGGTGGAAATTACTTTGGTCGTGTTGATAAAGGCGCTTGCCTGGGATTGAAAGCGATTGTGCGTTGGATGCAGGCTACTCCACTGTGGAACGGAGGCTCTTTACCGAACGATACCCGTGTCTTTAAAAGTGAATATGGCTATGACCTAAAACGTTGGGAAGCTGCAAGGGATGCAGCCAAAGCTGTTCTTGAAGCTAAAAAAGAGGATGGTTCGAACCGGTATCAGTTGTATACTAAATATGATGCGAGCGATTTTAAAGATATCGATGGTAAATCCAATACGAATAACGAAAAAGTTCAGCAACGTTTATGGCGTATGAATTTTGAAATGGATGCGATTATGAGTGAATGGGTATGGTTTGTAACTAAGGATAAAGATACCGGTTGGTCCGGTGATATCCTGCCTCCGAGTCAAGGTGGGCATGCCCGCCAGCGGCCATTGCAGGAACAGGTAGATGAATATGAATATATAGGACCGGACGGATATGGTTATCCTATTTATGCCGATCGGGCAAAAGCTGACGGTTATGATGATGAAAATCCATATGAAGGTATCCGTCGCGATCCGCGTTTGTATCGTGATATCCGTTATCATGGTTCTTGGTATGCCGGCCAGCAACTGAATACGGCATCCGGAGATGATGCCGTGAGTGGCAGTTACCTGGATCAGGCTTCCCATACGGGATATTATCTGCGTAAGTTTTATAAAGATGGTTGGACAAGAGGACACGGCGGACATACTATCAACGGTCCGGCAATCTGGAGGCTTCCGGCATTTATTTATATCTATTGTGAAGCTGTGAATGAGCTAAGTGGTCCGAATGAGGAGATTTATAAAATGATAAATGAGGTACGTGCCCGTTCATTTATGGCTCCGATGCCTCCGGCTACAAAGACGGATAAGAAGTTGATGAATAGTTATATCCAGCGCGAACGCCGTGTAGAATTCTTTTATGAAAATGATCGTTATTGGACAGCCCGTTTGTATATGGAACCGGATGATACGGAACAACTGGCTCAGGAAAATAGCTATAGGGATGCCGATAGCTGGCCTTATGCTAAAACCCAGCGTTTTTCTCATGGAATGAAACCTGTAGAAGATCCGGATGGAAAGATTATGATTGGTGATAAAAAATATAAGATGAAACGTATCGTTGTGAATGACGGACGTGTATTCAGTTCTCCGCGTTCTTACCTTTGGCCGATCTATCAGGAAGAGCTGAAACGTTGCCCGTCATTGGTTCAGAATCCGGGATGGGAATAATGTAAAAGGGATGTGTTTTTAATTCTTAGCTGATTATTATCAGTAACGGAGATACTGCCGGAGGGCTGGTATCTCCGTCTTTTTGTTTGCCCGGCATGTGTGGTTGGAATATAAAATGTCCTTTTTCATCGGTACCATTACCCCTCTTCTGACCATTCATACCAAATAAGTTTCATTTACCCCTTTTGCCGGTTTTAAGATATCCGGGCATGCATTTTCCCATATATTTGCCTCAAATCTTAAACAATAAATTATGAAGAGGCATTCTTGGAATCATGTTTGTATGATATTTTTATTGCTGTTGTTTTCTTTGCATGCAAAGGCGCAGCATCTCACTGTTTCGGGCCAGGTTGTCGATGAACAACAGGTCCCTGTTATCGGAGCCAGCGTTAGTATTAAAAATAGTTCGACCGGGACTATTACGGATATAGATGGCGGTTTTACCCTTCAGGCACCGGTAAATGCAGTTATCCAGTTCTCTTTTATCGGATATGAAACTGTCGAGGTTAAAGCAACTGCCGAGCCAATGCGTATTGTGTTAAAAGAAAACACGCAGATGGTTGAAGAAGTGGTAGTAACCGCTTTGGGTATCAAGCGGGAGAAGAAAGCACTGGCCTATTCGGTCACGGAATTAAAGGAAGATGCTTTCCGGGTGAAAGACTCGAACCTGGCTGCCGGACTAGCCGGAAAAGTAGCCGGCGTGAATGTGGTAAAACCAGCAACAGGAGCCATGGGATCGAGCAGGATCACCATACGCGGTAACGGCTCTTTCGGCTCGAACCAACCGCTTTATGTGGTCGACGGCATACCGTTGGACAATAGTGATTACGGCCAGCCCGGTCTGTGGGGCGGCACGGATAACGGAGATGGCATCTCTTCCATCAGCAGTGACGATATCGAGAGCATGACCGTGCTGAAAGGAGGAACGGCGGCCGCTTTGTATGGTTCAAGGGCCGCAAACGGAGCTATCGTCATTACGACCAAGAAAGGCCAGAAAGGTAAAATAAAAGTAGAACTGAACAGTTCGTTTACATTGGACAGGCCAGTCGTAAAGACAGATGATTTTCAGTATGAATATGGGCAAGGTATTTCGGGAGTAGCCCCGACCAGCCAGGAAATGGCTTTGCTGAGTGGTCCGGCAAGCTGGGGAGCCAGACTTGACGGTTCCGATGTTATCCAGTTCGATGGTGTGGCACGTCTTTATGTTGCCGCCGGTAAAAAGAATTTCTCTAACTTTTATGATAATGCCTGGTCATTGAATAATAATTTATCCCTGTCAGGAGGTACGGAAACGACACAATACCGTCTCTCTGTGGGGGACCAGCGTTATGATGATCTTTTCCCGAATTCCAAACTGAGCCGTAATAATATTTCTTTGAACCTGACAACAGAGCTAAGCAAACGTATTACACTGCAAGCGAGTGTGATGTACATGCGTGAACGGGTAAAAAACAGACAGAATGTAAATGATTATTCAGGTAACGGGAATGTGTTGCTTTGGACATTGCCTCCCAATATAGATATACGCAGTCTGTCGCCGGCAGTAAAAGAAAACGGGGATGAATTGTTGTTGTCTGAAATGTATGTATATTTTGCGAACCCTTATTTTATTGCCAACAAAAGAAAGCAGCAGGATGCCAAGGACAGGATGCTCGGTTCTTTGCAGCTTCAGTATAATATTACGGATAACTGGTATATACGGGGAAAAGCCGGAGGCGATATGATTTACCGGCGTGCGGAAGGTACTACTCCGATGGGTACCGGATATCTGAAAGAAGGCGATATCAGTGTCAGTTCCACCTATAACGGTGAATTTAATGCGGAAGCTATAGTGGGATATACGAATCGTTTTTCCGATGCATGGTCGGTCAGCGCCTTTGCCGGATGGAACAGCATGATTGCCTGGAACGAGACAGTCAGTGCCTATGGCTCGCGCTTTATCCAGCCTGACTTCAGCGTAATAGGGAATACCGAAACCACAAGCGGAGGCAAAAGCCGGTGGGAGAACTACATTAACTCAATTATGGGGCAGGCGGAAGTCTCTTATAAGAACCTGCTGTTCCTTACTTTGTCGGGAAGAAACGACTGGTTCTCCGCTTTGTCGTTGCGGGGGAAATCAACTCCTAACAATATCTTCTATCCTTCGGTAGGAGCAGGACTTATCGTGAGCGAAATGACAACCCTTCCGTCCTGGATTCCCTTCCTGAAAGTGAGAGGATCGTGGGCTCAGTCGGGTGGGGCGGTTTCACCTTACAATCTGGCTTTAACGTATGGTTACGGCGAAGCGATCAACGGGTATCCTACAGGCTCCGTCAATACATCGACAATACCTAACCTGGATCTGAAACCGCTGACGTCTACGGCTTACGAAGTGGGAGCCGATGTCCGCTTCCTCGACAATCGTCTGGGACTCGATTTTACTTATTACATCCGTAATACCAGCGACGATATTGTTACGGCGCAGATCTCTTCCGGCTCCGGCTATAATAATGTATTGATTAATGCCGGAAAGATCAGTAACCAGGGGATAGAATTTCTGCTTACGGGAACACCGGTCAGAACCAAAGATTTCGAATGGAACAGTTCCTTCAATTTCTCATACAACAAAAGTGAAATAAAGAAGATAACGGATCATGTAAACAGCTTTATCATGGCTACCGCCCGGGCCGGTGCTGCCGGAGACCAGGGAAGTCCGGCCTTCATCTACCAGGAAGTTGGCGAACCTTACGGTATTATAAAGGGATACTCGTATCGGCGGGATGAAAACAACAACATCATTTATGATGCGAACGGCCTTCCGATGAGAGGAGATATTAAGAAGCTGGGCGAAAGTATCCATCCGTATACCCTGGGATTCAGCAACCGTTTCAGCTATCGTGATTTCAACCTCAGCGTGTTGATCGACGGTAAATTCGGCGGAAGTGTCTTTTCCGGAACAAACAATATGACCTGTTATCTGGGAACCAGTAAAATGACCCTGGAAGGACGTGAAGGCGGAGTTGTCGGTCAAGGTGTGAAGAGGGATGGCTCGGTCAATGATAAAGCGGTACCGGCTATGGAATACTATATGCACCTGGCAAACAACATAACGGAAGAGTTTGTGTACGATGCCTCATTTGTGAAACTACGTGAGATATCCCTGGGATATTCGTTGCCTAAAAGACTTATTATGAAGGCCGGTTTCACCAATGTGATGGTCTCGCTGGTGGGAAGAAACTTGTGGACACTATACAGCAAAGTCCCTTTGGTTGATCCGGAGTCGAGTTATACGAGCGGAAACGGGCAGGGATTGGAGCAGTTCGGACTTCCTGCAACCCGTAGTTGGGGAGTTAATTTGAATATTCAGTTTTAAAAACAAGCAATCAAAGTTATGATACGATATATATTAAAAATAACAACGCTGTTGTTTACCCTGGCATTTATTACTTCATGTGATTTTGAAGACAAGAATATTAGTCCCAACAGCAGTGGTACGATCAAGCCGGGTCCTTTACTTACCTATACGCAATTGAATACAAGTAATGAAGGATTGGCCAAAAGGACACAGGTGGGTTATTGCATGATGATGGTGCAGCAAACGGCTTCGCTGGATCTGAATGAGATGGCCGGGGATAAATACCTGGAGACGGAAACGTTGGGTATCTTTTTCACCACTATGTATTCAACGGTAATCAAGAATCTGCAAGAACTGATCAACCTGGTTGAAGACGACGGAACGATGGTTAATACGTATGCGGTTGCGCTGATATGGAAATCCTATCTGTTTCACCGGATTACCGACCTGTATGGCGATGTGCCCTATTCGGAAGCCGGAAATGGATACCGGACACAGAATTTCTATCCGAAATATGACAGGCAGAGCGATATCTACGCAGGTCTGGTCAGCGATATCGAAAAAGGCCTTTCCCTGCTGGACGAGACAAAAGAACCTGTCGAAGGGGATGTTTTATATGGGGGCGATATAACCCGGTGGAAACGTTTCGGCAACTCGTTATTGCTCCGTTTCGGTATGCGTATGGAAAAAGCGGATCCGGCCCAGTCCAGATCGCTGGTTACAAAAGCCGTTCAGGGAGGAGTCATGCAGTCGGCCGGCGATATCTGTATGGTTCAGCATGTGGAAGGTAAGGCATCGACTGAAAACCCGTTGGGATATGTATTCAAAAGTCATGGATTGCTGGTGAGCGGAGCCATAAAAATAAGCAAAACATTTATGGACCGTCTGAAAAGTACAAACGATCCGCGTATGCAGGTCTATTGTGCATTGCCGGACGGTGACACGGCCCGGGATAAGCAGAAAGGCTTGCCGAACGGATATGATCTCCTGACCATCAGTTCGGGCGATCCGACATATACCTCTTTGCCGGACTATTCAACATTTAATCCGGCTACCCTTCTCTTGCTGAATGCGCCAACTATTTACATGGTACATGCCGAAGTCGAATTGTTACAGGCAGAAGCTATCCTGAAAGGCTATATTTCAGGCGATGCAAAAGCACATTACGAAAATGCTGTCCGTTCCTCCATGCAACAACAGGCCATTTATGGGGATGCCGGAGTGATTCCGGAACAACAGATCGAGGAGTATCTTTCACAAGGATTATTTGAAAAAGCAACCACAACCGAAGAAAAACTGAATCTGATCGGAACTGAATTCTGGGTGGCAACCTTCCTGAACGGTTACGAAAGTTATGCCAACTGGCGGCGTACCGGTTATCCCAGGCTGACCCCTGCCAGTTACCAGAGCAGTCCGAATAAGGGGACGATACCGCTCCGGTTCAGATATCCGACGGAAGAATACAGTATTAATGAGGATAATGTAGCAGAAGCTGTCAATAATCAGGGTGAAGATAAGATGTCGACGGCTGTCTGGTGGGATAAATAATTAAACAACGTATTTTTAATCACTTAATAAACAAATGATGCACATAAACTGTAAATTAAAGCGACTCTTTTTATTTGCTGTTCTTGCAATAACAGCGAGTTGTCAGATAAACAAACCGGAGAAAATCGGCTTTTTGTCAACCGATGGTACGAGTTTTATCGACAATCAGGGGAGGACAGTGATTTTAAACGGATTGAATCATGTTACGAAAGTACCTGAAAACAGTTTTCTGTATGATGGCGATAAGGAATTATTCCGTCAGTTTAAAGAATGGGGATTTAACTGTATACGGTACGGACTTTACTGGGATGTTCTGGAACCGGAGCCCGGTAAAATTAACGAGGGATACCTGAAAGAAGTGGATAAACGGGTGAAGTGGGCGGAAGAAAATAATCTGTGGCTCATACTCGATATGCACCAGGATCTCTATGGCAGGAAATTTGGAAACGGCGCACCGCTTTGGGCAACACTTGACGAAGGACTTCCGCATGTAAAGGGAGATGTCTGGAGCGATGCGTATATTATGAGCCCGGCCGTGCAGAAGTCGTTTGATAACTTCTGGAGCAACAAGCCGGCTGAGGATGGCGTAGGATTACAGGACCATTATATCAATGCCTGGAAAACAGTGGCTGCACGATATGCCAATGCACCTTCGGTTGTAGGGTTCGATATCATGAATGAACCGTTTATGGGTACTTCCGGATTGCCGGCCTTTCAGAAATTATTGGAAGGATTTGCAGAAGTCCATGCTTCGTTGACCGGTGAGATATTGACCGAAGAGGCCATTATCTCCATGTGGAATACCGAAGATTCGCGTCTGGAAGCCTATGCGCTGCTGAACGACGGCAAAGTCTTTTCGCATGTAGTCAGCAAGATTTCACCCCTTGTCGACGAATTTGAGCAAGGCGCATTGAGCGATTTCTATCAGAGGGTGCGCGATGCAATCAGGGAAGTAAATACCAAACATATTCTTTTTCTTGAACATAATTTCTTTTGTAACCTGGGAGTGCCCAGCCGTTTCTGCATTCCGAAAGATAAAGAAGGACGTAACGACCCGCTTTGTGCTTACGCTCCCCACGGCTATGACTTGGTGACCGACTCCAAGGCTTCGATGTCGCAAGGGTACGGACGTCTGGATTTTCTTTTCCGGAGCATGTTCAAAAGAGGTGACGAATTGCAAATTCCTACACTCGTCGGCGAATGGGGAGCTTTCTATATGGGAGGAGATTATAAGGAACCGGCCATCCATATTATCAACCAGATCGAAAAAAGTAAAGCCGGCCAGACCTACTGGGCATTCTGGGAGGGAATTGATACACAGGATTATTTTAAATATGCCTTAGGCCGTTATTATCCGATGGCTATCAATGGGAAACTACTGGATTATTATAATGATTATCAGAGTAACAAATTCAGTTTCCGGTGGAATGAAGGTGATAAAAATGCGCTTACACGCATTTATGTTCCTAATATTTCCATGCTGAAAGATACGGAAAGGATAAGTTTGAATCCTTCATCTTCTTTTTCAATCATTCCGATCGGTAAAACTAATGCAGGATATCTGGAAATTCAGCCGGCAGGGGGAGAAAGACTTTTGACTCTTCCGGTTATCGAGTAATTTAATAAAAGGAATACACAGAGGACTTTTTTTTGATTATCAATCCTCTGTGTATTTGTTTAACATTATTGGAGTTCTAAATTTAGTATATTTGCCAAACATTTGATCAGGATTTTCTTTATGAAGCAAGTATACAAGCAAATAAAACATTCTCTATCCGCGCCTTTTACCTACTTAAGTACATGTAAGGACAGGACTTTCTTTGCCATTGGGATGTTTGTTTTTCTCAATCTCTTTCTATATCTCTTCAACCCGTTTAATATCTATAACTGGTTAGGATATTTAATCAACTTATCGCCGCTAAAGAAACTGTCGCTCTTAGGGTTTGTGTTAGTCTGCGCCCTCGTGATAGGGGCATCCCAGTATATTCAATACCGGTACTTTAAAAACCGGCAAATGAAAGTCTATCATGTCCTGGTCGGTTTTGGTTTTGATGTTTTGCTGGGAACGTTGATCCTGAGTTCTTTATATGCGACTCCGTCCGATTTCTTCCTGTTGGAGTTTCTAGAGTCATTGAGGATCATATTCCTGTCTTTATCCTTGTGGTATTTTTTCGGTCTGACAATACTGACATTGTATAATGTGTCGAAAGAAAAAAACGTTATCCCTGTCGTGCAGGAGAATATTCCCGTTATTCAATATGAGTGCATCAATGTATGCGATGAAAACGACCAGCTCCGTCTTTCCATTAAACCTAAGAACCTGCTCTATTTCGAGTCGTGCGACAATTATATCGTTGTTTATTATTATAAGGACAATATTATAAAGAAAGAGCTGGTCAGAAATTCATTGAAGAATATTGAGCAAGAGATGCTCTAACTTTGCATAGTTCACCAAAGCAAGATTAATTCAATATATTTGTTGTATGAATAATTGAATTAACCGA